>Ga0209541_10002600_pt1 | contig 33991 bp, 39 predicted proteins | sample RifCSPlowO2_01_FD_184027 | JGI IMG/M metagenome (GOLD analysis project Ga0209541, IMG submission 184027) | Groundwater microbial communities from Rifle, Colorado - Rifle CSP2_plank lowO2_0.1 (SPAdes) (version 2) | ecosystem: Environmental > Aquatic > Deep subsurface > Groundwater | place...
GCCGATAATAATCAACATGACAATCAAATTAAATTTAGCTAACAATAATTAATATGGCACATGATATAATATCAGATGCGCTGAACAACATAATGAACGCCAAGAGAGCAAGAAAGAAGTCCGCCGTAGCAAGGACTTACTCAAAGGTCCTTATTGAAATTCTCAAGATAGCCAAGGAAGAGGGGTACATAGAAGATTTCAAGATAAATGAAAAAGAAAAAAACATCAGGATAAATTTCAGCAGGCTTATTGAGTGCAAGGCGATAAAGCCGAGATTCTTTGCCTCTGTTGAAGGCATTGAAGCTTATGTAAGGAGATTCCTTCCTGCGAGGGATCTTGGGGTAATTATAATATCTACAAATAAGGGATTGATGACTCACAAAGAGGCTATTGAAAAAAATACTGGAGGAGCTCTGGTAGCCTACTTCTATTAATGGGAGCTTTCTTGGAAAGAAACCTCGGAAAGAAGGAAGATGAGAGAGCTTTCTTGGAAAGAAACCTCGGAAAGAAGGAAAATAAAGATACTCAAAAAGAAAATGGCTGAAAAACATAAAAAACTGATTGAAGAAATAGAACTGCCTCAGGGAATAAGCGCAGAAGCAAGCAGAGATTTCTTTATTTTAAGAAATGGCTCCAAAGAAATAAAGAAAAGGTTCACCGGGGCTTTTATTGAAAGCAAGGATGGAAAAATAATCATGTCAACTAACAGGGCTACAAAAAGGGAAAGAAAGGTCATGAAAACATATGCCGCACACATTAAGAATATAATCAATGGGCTGAACAAAGATTTTGTTTATAAGCTCAAAATATGCTCAGTCCATTTTCCAATGACTGTGAGCGTTGACAAGAATTCTCATGAGATTATTATAAAAAACTTTCTTGGCGAGAAAAGAGAACGAAGAGCAAAGATACTTCCAAACACAAATGTTGAAGTCAATGGAGCGGATATAATAGTGTCTTCGTTTGACATAGAAAATGCGGGACAGACTGCAGCAAATATTGAGAAAGCAACTAAAATAAGGTACAGGGACAGGAGAATTTTTCAGGACGGGATATTCATGACTGAAAAAGCAGGAGAGAAAATATAATGGTATTAAGAAAGGACTGGCACAAATTCCACAAGCTTGGAAAGAAAGTAAAGGCAAAGAGAAAGTGGAGAAGAGCAAGAGGCAGGCATAACAAAATAAGAGAAAGCAAGAGAGGACATCCATTAAAGCCCAAAATAGGATACAAGGTTTCAGAATACAGCAGGCCTGTTACGATAGAGAATATAAGACAGCTGTTAATGCTCAGGAAAGAAGAGCATGCAGTAATAGCAGGCAATGTAGGAGAAAGGAAAAGAAAGGAAATAATGGAAAGGGCAAAGTCAATGCAACTAAATATATCAAACCCCAGAAAATCAGGAATTGGAGAGAAAAATGAATCTGCGTAAGAAGAAAGCATTAGCAGCAAGAACGCTTGGAGTTGGAAAGGGAAGGATAAAATTTGCAGAAGGAAGGCTTGAGGAAATAAAGGAAGCAATAACATCACAGGACATGATCAGCCTGGCAAAGAAAGGGGCAATAGAAATCAGGGCGATAAAAGGAAGGATGAAGAAAGAAAAGAGAAGAACCAAGAGAGGATTTGGAAAGACAAAGAAAAAGGTAAAGAAAGAAAAGCAGGACTACGTCAGGAGAACCAGAAAGCTCAGGGCATATCTTAATAACCTTAAGATGAAGGGAGAGATAAGCATTGCAGAATACAAGAATTTAAGGAATGAAATTAAGTCATCAAAGTTCAAGAGCAAGGAGCATCTTAAAGAGCAGATAAATGAAGCAAAGAGGATGGAAAAATGAAAGTAATACCAAAGAGAAGAATAATGGAAGGAAAGACTGATTACACAGCAAGAAAGCTCTTTCTTAAGGCAGGAAAGCCCAGAGTGGTATTCAGAAAAACAAACAAGTATATAACTGGGCAGGTTACCGCAAGCAGCGGAGCACAGGACAGGATTGTTGCTTCTGTAAATTCAAAGGAGCTCTTAAATCACGGCTGGCCGAAGGAGTGGAGCGGAAGCCTGAAGAGCATGCCTGCTTCTTACCTTAGCGGATATGTCCTCGGAAGCAGGGCTTTAACTTGCGGTATTGACAGCGCCATTTTAGATATAGGACTCAACAGAAACGTTCCAAAGTCAAGAATATATGCTTTCGTGAAGGGAGCTATTGAAGCAGGCCTGAAGATTCCATGTTCAGAAAAAGTGCTTCCTGAAAAAAGCAGGATAGAAGGAATGCATATGAAGAAAGACATTAAAAATGTTATTGACAAAGTAAATGCAAAGTTTAAGGGAAAAAAATAACAATGACGCTTGCTAAATTAAATGACAGGCAAGCAAATAATTGAAAATGGCAGTATTAAAGATAGTTGTTAAATTAAATAATGAGCAAATTCATAATTGAAAATGGAAAACAAATTAAATAATGAGCAAATTCATAATTGAAAATGGTAAAAGAAGAAAAAACTGATTCAGCTGAAAAAAAGAAGGAAATAAATAATGGAGCTGAAGAAGCAGCAGAAGCTCCAAGAGAAACAGGGGTTAAAAGACGGGAGAGGCCGGCGGCACCTACTAGGGAAGAGGTAATATCTAAGTGGAATCCAAAAACAAAGATTGGAAAGCTTGTCAAGTCAGGAGAGGTAAGGGATATTGATTATATATCTGAAAAATACAAGATTTTAGAGCCGGAAATAATTGACACCCTTCTTGACTTAAAGAGCGACTTGCTGCTGGTTGGGCAGGCCAAGGGAAAATTCGGAGGCGGAAAGAGAACCTGGAGAAAACAGACTCAGAAAAAAACAGCAGAAGGAAATGTTCCTACTTTCTCAATAATGGCCATAGTAGGTGATGAAAATGGAAGGGTTGGAATAGGAAAGGGAAGAGCAAAGGAGACTGTTCCTGCAAAAGAAAAGGCAGTAAGAAATGCCAAGCTTGGTTTAACTAAAATAACAAGGGGATGCGGAAGCTTTGACTGCTCATGCGGACTGCCCCACAGCATTCCTGCAAGAGTTGAAGGAAAGTGCGGAAGCATCAGAATAATTTTAATGCCGGCTCCGCAGGGAACGGGATTAGTAGCGGGAGACGAGCTCAAGAAATTGCTAAGGCTGACAGGGATAAAGGACATATACAGCAAAACTTTCGGAAAGACAAAGACTACAATGAATCTCGCCAAAGCGTGCCTTGATGCTTTAAAGAAAACAAGCAAAATACAGATGCAGGAATAAATAGAAAGTGATAAAATAACATGAAGAGAAATTACTATAACATTTATATTGCAGCAACGGGAGGAAAAATAAAATAGCTGAAAAATAATTAATGATAAAATCCTGCGGCTGATAGCAGCAGAGCAAGTTCAAGCTGCTATAACTAAACGATGAAGGTTTAACATTATTAGTATGGTTTTACATTACTTGCATTAATTAAAAATTATCAAAATAAAGCTAACTGATTAGCAATGTTTTACGGTTAATCAAAATAAAATCAATATTTATTAATTATCAAAATAAAGCTAAATAAAAAACAACATGACAATAGCAATTATAAGAATAACAGGGCAGGTAGGGCTTGATGCTGACATAAAGGAAACTCTATTCAGGATGAGGCTAAGGAATAAGTACAATTGCATAATAATAAATGATGATCAGGAAAACAAAAAAATCCTTCAGAAAATAAGGAATTTTACTGCTTATGGAAAGATAAGCGAGGATACCCTGAAAAAATTGGTTGAAGCAAGGGCGGAACCAATAGGCGGAAAGAAAATTGATGCTGATAAGGTAGTGAAAGAGATAAAATCAGGAAAGATAAGCTCAATAAAGCCTTACTTCAGGCTTCATCCTCCAAGGGGAGGAATAAAATCAAAACTGCACTTTCCAAAAGGAATCTTAGGGGATAATGGCGATAAGATAAATAAATTAATTGAGAGAATGTTGTAAATAAATTATAGGAGGAAAATAGCTGAAAAATAATAAAAATAAATTAATAATGCATAAACCGCACGATGAGGATGAGTTAAGCTATAAATGCTGAGCTGAATCAAGCTAATGAAGCTAAGCCGTGTTGGTAAATTAAGCTTACCATAACCCCCATTATGTAACTAAGCGATGATGGTTTAACATTATCGGCAGTGATTTTACATTATTTACACCGATTAATTATTAAAATAAATGCTAAATTAAAAACAATCAAAATGAAACTTCATAAGAGAAGAAAATTCACGAGGCACAGAGGCACAAGAACCCATGGATGGGCAATGAAAAAGCACAAGGGCAAGGGGAACAAAGGAGGATGGGGAATGAGCGGAACCGGAAAGAGAGCAGACCAGAGAAAGACATGGGTTATAAAATACCAATACCCTTACTTCGGAAAACATGGAACAACAAGCAAGAGCACTGAAAGAAAGAAGAATCCTGTACTAAACCTTGATGACATTGAAAGAATGGCAGACAAGAAGAAAAAGAACATTCTAGAATTAAAAGATTATAAGATATTGGGGAATGGGGAAGTAACGCAAAAAATCAAGATAACAGCCAGAGCTTTTTCAAAGAGCGCCAAAGAAAAAATAGAGAAAGCAGGCGGGGAATGGATAGTTACTAATAAAAAAGAGTAATTTATGATATGGCTCTTAAAGACATACTAAAAAATCTGCCGGAGGTAAAGCCGCCGGTAGAAAAAAAGCTCAGCTTTAACGTAAAGCTGAAATGGACTTTGATAGTTCTTGTTGCTTTCTTTGTGCTTGCAAATATTCCTTTGTTCGGGCTGGCAAAGAACTCCCTTGACAGGTTTCAGTATCTGGCAGTAATTCTTGGAACTGATTTTGGAAGCATAATAAGCCTGGGAATTGGGCCGATAGTCATGGCTTCAATTATTCTTCAACTGCTCGTCGGGAGCAAGATAATACAGATTGATACAACTACCCCTGAAGGAAAGAAATACTTCCAGGGGCTTCAAAAGCTGATGGTTTTCTTCTTTATAATATTTGAAGCAGCAATCTATGTAGTGATGAGGGGACTGGAAGCCCTTCCGGGATATACGGGAATAATGATATTTCAGCTTGTTCTTGGAGGAGTAGTGATAGTATTCATGGATGAACTAGTGCAGAAGTGGGGATTCGGGAGCGGAGTGAGTTTGTTCATAGTAGCTGGAGTCGGATGGAGGCTCTTCACAGGATTGTTCCAGTTCATAGGACCTGAAGGGGGAAACTGCCTTCTGAACTTTGCGCAGGTGGCTTGCGGGGGAAAAGTGCTTGTGTTAATTCAATCTGTAATACAGGGAGCTCCGACAGAAGCTCTGAGAGCGCTGGTTGTAATAGTCGCAACAGCATTAATATTCCTTGTAGTAGTGTGGGCTCAGTCGCTTAAAGTAGAAATTCCTCTGGTTTATGACAAATTAAGGGGGTATGGAATTAAATGGCCATTGTCATTCTTCTATGCAAATGTTCTTCCGGTAATTCTTGTTTCTGCATTAGCAGCCAATGTACAGCTGTTTGCGGGATTGCTGGAGAATTGGCTTGGACATCCGACATTCCTGGGAACCTTTTCACAAGGAGTTCCTGTATCGGGATTCAGCTTCTGGATTTATCAGGTAAACCTGCTTGATCTTTTTGCAACCGGAAGAATTGTGTGGGTAAATTTAGTTCAGGCCTTCGGACACATTCTTTTCTATGTAATATTTTCTGCCATCTTTGCAATGTTTTGGATTAAAACATCGGGAATGGACGCATCAAGCCAGGCAAAAAATATACTATCCTCCGGACTGCAGATTCCCGGATTCAGAAAGGATGAGCGCGTTTTGGAGAGCATATTGAAAAGATATATCATGCCACTGACAATAATGGGGGGTGCAGCTGTGGGACTGCTGGCGGCCGGAGCGGACCTGCTTGGGGCGATTGGCTCGGGTACGGGAATACTATTGGCTGTAATGATTATTTACCAATTATACAACAGCATAGCACAGCAGCATGCAGTGGATATGCATCCTGCGCTGAAGAAGTTGTCGAGTTAATCTGCGGATGCATATAGAGTATAACCCTATAATAAATATATAAAGCAGGGTTTAGTAGTTGATAAGAACATCTTCAAACAACAACCAAATTAACAGATAACATCATGAGCATAACAACTTTAATTCAGGCAAATCCCAGAATATCTATAATTATCATAGCCCTGCTTGTTTCTTTTCTAAGCACTCTTGCTACCAAACTTCTTACAAACCAGGAGAGACTGAAGGAGCTGAAAGAAGAACAAAAAAAATCCAAGGAGCTCCTTAAACAGCATAAGGGAAATACGGAGAAGATGATGGAGATACAGAAGGGAATGATGAGCGGGAGCATGGAGATGATGAAGCAGTCATTCAAGCCGATGATTATAACCCTTATTCCGTTGCTGATTGTATTCTCATTTCTAAGAAGCACTTATGCTGCAACAGAGCTGGCAAAGTCATGGATATGGTATTATTTAGCTGCTGCAATAATAGGGAGCATGCTCTTCAAGAAGATTTTAAAGGTGCATTAATGCACCTTCAGCGTCAGATTTTTCTTAAACAATTATCTTTTACATATTAAATTGGTGATTAGCGGAAATCCGCACTAAACTTCTGAAGGACTCGTGTCAATAGAACCTATAACCGCCATAAAATAGTCCATTAGAAAATAATTAATGTCAGACACTTACCTACAACTTAAACTGCCTTATTAAGCCTCATTAGTGGGTTTAAATTAATTATTAAGAATTGGATTGGTGCTAAAATGCATCAATCACCTTAAATTCATGCATAATGCCTTACAACACCCGCATGCAGATTAAATTATGCCATTAAAAATCATCAGCGGATTATGAATTATAGATTATATGCTAATTTCGATTGGCTGATTGGTCTATTATCTAATTATCAATTAATTATTATGAATAATATTTTTAGATATATTCAGCATCATAGCAATGTTTAAAACATAATTGACCCTCATTTAAAGAGCAAAGGAAATATATAATTAAAAATAAGATTGAAGAAACGCATAATTAAAAGGGCAGTATATAATTAAAAATGAAACAAGGCGAATTAAACTCCGGACAGCAGCAGGCAATGATGGAAATACAGATTCTTCACCAAAGAGGCAAGCAGCTTGAAGCGCAGATTGAAGTGATAGGCAGGCAAGTCAGCGAGATGTATGAGATTGCGGCATCCCTTAAAGAAATAGATAAAAACCCCGGAAAAGAAGCCCTTCTTCCTGTAGGAAAAGGTATATTCCTTAAGAGCAAAATTGGAAATAACAAGAGCCTCTTGCTCAATATAGGCTCCGGAGTTGTAATTGAAAAGAGCATTAAGGAAGCTAAAGAGCTGGTGGAGAAGCAGGCGGAAAAGCTTGAGGAAATGAGAAAAGAAAACATCTCGGAGATGGACAATCTTAGCGGGAAAATAGATGAGATGGTGAGAGAAATGCAAAAATGAGCTGGGGGATATAATGACTAAAGCAAAACACCATAATAACAATGGAAGAAGTTATAATGAGCCTAACCCTGAATTTGGCTCTTATCTTAAAATTAAGAGCAAATTTCCTGTTCTTGACATGGAAAGAACTGCCGAACTGACATACGCTGCCAGACGGGGATGTAAAGACTCTTTAGACACTTTAGTATGCTCAAATATAGGGCTTGTTCTAAGAAATGCGCTGAAAATGTTTAAGAGGGGCAGAGGGCTGGAGATAATGGATGTAGTGCAGAACGGAATGGACGGGCTTTTAAGGGCTATAGAGGGATATGACCCCTCTTTAGGATATAAATTCAGCACCTATGCCACATGGTGGATAAAGCAGGCAATCCAAAGGGGATATATAGACCAGGGAAGAGCAATCAGAATTCCTGCGCACACAAATGAAAGGCTCGTCGCGTATATGAAAGAAAAATCTCTGGAGAAATCAGATAAACCAAGGAAAGCCGGAAGCGCAGAGGAAGGCAGCGTAAGAGAAGATGAAATTGTAAGAGATGCATTAAAAGTTTTGAACGTTCATTCCCTGTATTCCACAATGAATGACTGGCATGGAGAAGAGTCATCAGAGCTTATTGAATCTATAGAATCTCCAGATAATACAAGAGCAGAGTGTGATTTAGGGGAAGCAATTGACTCTGCACTCGACAAGCTGCCTGAAAGAGAGAGAATGGTCATTCAGTGCAGGTTCTTCAACGGAATGAGCCTTGAAGAAACCAGAAATGTATTGTTCAATACAGGCAGTATCGGCGGGAAGAAGACTGCAAGAGAAGCTATCAGAAGGATTGAAGATAGAGCCCTTAAGAGGCTGCGCTGCCGCCTCAAGCCTTATGAAGAATATGCTGTGGCGGAGTGATGAAGATATATTGGTAATACTCTCGGATGAACATTTCAAGCCAATGTAGACCTCAAGCTTTTGTTGAACTGGCTGAATTGAAATTTATCTACAAAAATACTTCATTATCTGTGCTGATTATTTCTTACTGCATCAGCTATAATCAAACTTACATCTATCTTGGAATATTTTGACTGAATCGTGTTTGTGGTTATTAGTTCTGCGTATTTTCTTATTCTCTTATCGGCGTCTCCTGCGAGAATGCCATGAATCCCGATGCACGTTATTTTTTTAGCGCCTTTCTTTTTAAGAAGCTTGAGAGCTTCAGTTATAGTATGACCCGTGCTTATTATGTCATCAATCAGGATAACATTGTCATGGAGCTTGAAGTTGCCGGAGCTAACTTTGACATTGTATGATGATTCCCTATTCTTTATGAGCACATGGACTTCCTTCCTTAATTTGCGGGCAACAGCCCTGCTCCACTGGCTGCTCTCTTCGTCAGGACCGACAATAACATAGCTTCCCCTGACTTTGTCCTTAATGTAATCAGCAATTGCGGGAACTGAAGAAATCTCACCAGCCTTTCCGCTGTACTCCCTCAAACTATTAACTCTGTGAAGATGCGGGTCAATAGTGATAACTCTGTCATAAGCATTTGTTAATAATTTAACAACTTCCCTGGCAGAAACTGCTTCATAAGAATTGAATGATTTGTCCTGGCGAAGATAAGGCATGTAAGTTGCCAGTAGAATAACTTCCTTAGCGCCGTAATCTCTCGCAGCGCTTCCGGCAAGAAGAGTTTCAATAATTTTTTTATTAGAATTGGGAAACATTGAGCTGATAATTACAACTTTCCTGCCCTTGGGATTATTCACTATCCTGACGAGGCTTTCGCCGTCTGGAAATGGGCTGCACTTAATGGCAGAATAAAGAGAGCCAGTAAGTTTAGCAACTCTTTTAGCAATAACTGAAGTATCAGAAAAACCGCATATCAAGACTTCTTTTGGCATAAGAATAAAGATACGAGTCAATATTTAAATATAGCCAAAGCCGTTAATGAATAATAAAAGGGGCGATAAGATGAAAGTAGCAATCAATGGATTTGGAAGGATAGGAAAGCAGTTCTTTCTGGCTGCGATGGAGAGGAGAGTAAATTGGGACTTCATTATTAACAGCGTGCCGGACCCTGAACTGGCAGTTTATGAGCTCAAACATGATTCCGTCCATAAAACGCCTGTTGAGAGGATAACCCACGACGGAAAGCATATTTATTATGGAAGGAAAAAAATAAAGTTTTATGCAGAAAAAGACCCTCTTCATCTTCCGTGGGCTGCGGAAAAAGTTGACTTAGTTGTAGACTGCACGGGAATGTTCACTGATGCAGAGCAGGCCAGAAGGCACATCATTGCAGGAGCAAAGAAAGTCCTGATATCCGCGCCCGCAAAGAATCATAATTCAACAATTATCTATGGCATAAATGATGAAATGCTAAAACCTGAACATAAGGTAATATCAGCAGGATCATGCACAACGAATTGCGTGGCGCCGATGGTAAAAATACTCAATGATGCCTTTAAGATAAAGAACTGCTACTTTGTAACAACACATGCAGTCACAGCAACGCAAAGGCTGGTTGATGCTATTGATGAGAAGGATTTGAGAAGGGGAAGGTCGGCAATGATTGACATTATTCCTTCAACATCAGGAGCAAGCCAGTCAGTGGTTGAGGCAGTTCCTGAACTGAAAGAAAAACTTGAAGGCTATGCTCTAAGAGTGCCGGTAGCAGATGGAAGCTTCGCAAGCGTGATAGCTTCTATTGAGAAAAAAGCTACTAAGGATGAAATAAATAATATCTTCAGGAAAGCTTCAATGAGCGGTTATGAAGAAATTCTGGAGTACACTGACGAAGAAATAGTTTCGGGCGATATAATTGACAATCCAAGCTCATGTATATTTGATGCCGGAATAACAAGCACTAGCGGGGATGGGATGATGGTAAGCATAGGAGGATGGTATGACAATGAGTATGGGTATGCCTGTAGATTAGTTGATGTTGCGGGATTGATTCTCTCAAAGAAATAAAAAAATAAAAATCTGATTCTCCGAAACATTTAAATATATCGTTATTATGATATAATTTATCTTAAAGATGATAAGAAAATTAAAGGCGTCCCTTCTATATGCTGTAAAGAATACTCCAGAACTAAGAAGTATTTTTGGAAAGCGCGAGCTGGAAATAATTCAAAAACAGTGCCTTGGCATTAGACTAACTCCTTCTGAACAAATGAGGCTTTCAAGAGACATAAAAAAGAAGTTCAGAGCAATCAGGGTCTTGGCGGATTTTGATGAATCAGCACTAAAAAAGGGCTCTCACATAAGACTAAAGATTAATGAGGTAAAAGATGAAATTTTAAACAGCAGATATCTTCATAGAATAAAAAAAATAGTGCTATTTGGCTCAACAGCCGTAAATCAAAGGACAATCCGTTCAGATATTGACCTTGCTGTTGAATTTGATAAAATTAGCCTGAAAGATGCTGCAGAATTCAGGATAAAATTCAATTATGATGAAAGCATAGATGTCCAAGTCTACAACATACTTCCAGACAAAATAAAGAGAGAGATAGATAAACATGGCAGAATAATATGGAAAAGAGAGATATAGAGAGAGAATAATATGGAAAAGAGAGATATAGAGAGAGAATAATATGGAAAAGAGAGATATCAGAGAGAGAATAAGCCAGAAAATCCAAGAAACTGAAAAATACCTAAATTTTTTGGTCTCAATTATTCCTAAAGACTTAGATAAATATAGGAGTGACTTAAAAACTAAAGCTGCATGCGAGAGATATACTCAAAAAACAATTGAAGCAGTCATAGATGTGGCTTTCTTCGCAATAAACTTAAAAAAATTACCACAGCCACTAGAAGAAGATACTGTCTTTACAATTTTAACCAAAGGAAGAATCATCCCGCAGGAATTGGCAGAGAAGCTGATTGATGCAAAGGGTATGAGAAACTTTATTGTCCACAAATACGGAGAAATTGATGATGAAAAGGTATTCTACGCTCTTAGCGAGGAAATAGAAAGAGATATTAAAGAATTTCTTGAGCTTATAAAGAGGCTATTGGAGTAAAATGAGCGCAAATTCTGCTAAATGCAAATTTATCCTTCTGCGCATAGATGTCAATTCTGCCGTTTCAGAGGGCAGAATTCTTGATTCTCCAAGATTCTCTGAAAGCGCAAGAACTATTAAGAAACTCCTCGGACAGAGAGCCAAGCTTGTTATCATTGCTCATCAGGGAAGGAAGGGGGGCAGAGACTTCATAGGCTTAAGGCAGCATGCAAGGCTGTTAAGCAGGCACGCAGGAAGGAGGATAGAATATGTTGATGAGCTGTTCGGAGACAGGGCATTGGAAAGAATTGACAGATTAAATAACGGAGAGGCAATACTCCTTAAAAATGTGAGGGCTTATGACGATGAAATCCATCCCAAGGCAAAGAATAACAGGTTCATTGAATTTTCAAGGCTTTTTGAGCTGTATGTCAATGATGCCTTCTCTGACAGCCACAGAAAGCATTCAAGCATAATAATACCCCCGCGATATATAAAATCTGTTTTAAGCGATAATTTCCTGAATGAAGTCAGGAAGCTTGACGAGTTTGCACTGCACAAAGGATTCAATAACACCACAATAATCCTTGGAGGAGAGAAGGTTGAAGACTATCTGCCTTTATTGAGGTTCCTTGAAAACAAAACTAACAGGATAATTGCCGGGGGAATAATAGGAAATCTGTTTTTGAAGATTGAAGGGCATGCTCTTGGATATGAAGATATATGGATGAAAAAACATGGTTATTTAAAACTATTAAAATCTTTGAGTAGAATTTATTGGAAACACCGCCAGCAGATAATTCTTCCAGTAGACTTCGCTCTGTCAGGAGAAAGAAGAAAAGAGATGAGCTTGAGCAAGGCTCCTTTCAAGAAAAAAATAATGGACATCGGGCGCGAGAGCGCTGAGCTGTTCAAAGCAGAGTTAAACAGCGCGAAAAGAATAATAATGAAAGGCCCGCTGGGATTTTCTGAATTTAAGAATTACAAGTATGGAACTGAAGAAATCCTGAGATATCTTTCCTACCTGCATTCCAAAAAAGGCATCCCTGTTCTCATAGGGGGAGGACACTTAACGGCCACAGCTTATCAGGATAAATCTTTAAGGTTCACCCATATAAGCCCTGCCGGAGGAGCAACAATAGCATACCTTACGGGAGGAGAGAATAAGCTGCCAGGATTGCTAACAGTAAAAAATTCTAAATTCAACAAAATCAATAAAAAAAGAAAAAAGAAAAATTAAGATTTTATTTTTTTCTGGCTCTCTCCATGTGACCAAAGCACTTCGTGCACGTGAAGGAATGTATGACTAAAGCTATGCCTGCAATCAGGACAACCCACACGGAGAAGCTCGTCTGCCACAGAGCAAATACTATAATTACCAGGCCAAGTATGAGCTCACACCAACTTTTACACATTTTACTTCTTACCTCCTATATACAAAAGAATAACCCCTTAATAAATGCTACCCTGCTCTACTCTCTTTGTAGAGGATTTTATACAAGATATTTGACAGTTTTTCCAGACAGGAAACCCCACCCACATATTTTTATATCAGTTATTCCTGAATTTATAACGTAAAACATAAATAATTGAGCAAGACCATTTATGTTTTCCGAATATAGCAAATGACAAAAATGCTTAATTTATTAAGTCATATGCTATAGGATAAAAGAGGCAGGCTCTATGAATGAATTAGAGGTTTGATATGCTAAACTATTTTATTATAAAAGAGGATTAATAATATGAATGAATTAAGCGCTGATGAACTAAAAACGATAGCAGATACTCTGAGAAGGGACTCCCTAATATCAACGACGGCCGCCGGAAGCGGGCATCCTACTTCCTGCCTGTCATGTGCAGAGATAATGGCAGTTTTATGGTTTAAGGTTATGAATTATAATACAAAGAATCCCGACGACGAAGACAATGACGAATTCATATTGAGCAAGGGGCATGCTGCTCCAATACTTTATTCAGCATTGGCAAGGTCAGGATGCATCAGGGATGACATTAAAACATTAAGAAAGGCAGGAAGCAGCCTTGAAGGGCATCCCATGCCCCGCTCACTTAAATGGGTCAAAGCAGCCTCGGGCAGCCTCGGGCAGGGGCTATCAGTTGGAGCAGGCATGGCTTTAGCTGCAAAACTCAATGGAAGGAAGTACAGAACTTATGTCCTTCTTGGAGACGGGGAAATAGCAGAGGGTTCAATATACGAGGCGCTGGAGTTTGCAAAGAAATATTCCATTAAGAATATCTGCGCAATAGTAGATGTTAACAGACTCGGACAGAGCGGAGAGACAATTGAGGGGCATAATTTGGATGCTTACAAGAGAAGGTTTGAAGCATTTGGATGGAGGGCTGTAATCGTCGATGGGCATGATACCAAACATCTGCTGGACGCTTTCTCTTCGTTAAAGGGCTATGAGAAACCAACAGCAATACTGGCAAAGACCTTCAAAGGAAGAGGTGTTTCATTTATGGAAAACCAGGAAGGATGGCATGGCAGGGCTCTTGATAAAGAACAATTAAGGCAGGCCCTCAGGGAAATCCCTAACAAAAAAATGCCAAACTTTTCCATAAATAAACCTGAAAAGTGCGAGGAAGTCAAAGTTAAGCTTGAAAAAGCCGAAGTTGAAGAATTAAAAATGACTAAGGGAAAGGTAATACCCACGAGAGAAGCTTATGGAAAAGCTCTTGCGGGAGCTGCTGTTAAGGATAGGAAGATAATATCAATTGACGGAGACGTAGGAAATTCAACGAAGTCTGAAGAAGTAAAAAAAGTCAGGCCGCAGCAATTCATAAATGCATTCATAGCAGAGCAGAATATGATAGGAGTATCTCATGGATTGAGCATTAAGGGATTTAATGTTTTTGCATCAACATTCTCCGCATTCCTTACCAGAGCACACGACCAGCTCAGAATGGCTGCTGTTTCATCCCCGAGAAATAACCTAACAGTCTGCGGCTCGCATAGCGGAGTTTCAATAGGAGCCGACGGAGTTTCGCAAATGGGGCTTGAAGACATTGCTTTTTTCAGGACTCTCCCAAATTCAACAATATTTTACCCAAGCGATGCTGTAAGCACCAAGAAAATAGTGGAATTATGCGCAAGCGGCAATGGAAGAAAAATTCCCGGAATTAAATATATAAGAACTACCAAAAACGGAACTCCTGTTATTTATGATATTAAAGACAGGAGGGAAAAGTTTGAAGCCGGAAAGTTCAAAGTAATTAAAGAATCTGCAAAGGATTCTGCTGTCCTGATTGGAGCAGGAGTTACACTGCATGAATGCCTCTCTGCATATAAAGAACTCAGGAAAAAAGGAATTAATACGGCGGTAATTGATTTGTATTGCATCAAGCCGCTGAATGGCAGGGAATTAAGGGAATTTATTTTAATGCATGGAAGCAGGTGCATTGTAGCTGAAGACCATCATCCCGAAGGGGGAATTGGAGATGCTGTAAGAAGCGCTCTTGGAGATTCAGGAGATGCAGGAAGCGCCAGAATAAGAACAGAGCACCTGGCTGTTCATGGAATTCCTCACTCCGGAACAACAGAGGAACTGCTGCGCACGCACGGAATTGATGCGAAGAGCATAGTGAATAAAGTAAGCGGGATGATAAAATGAAGATAGCATTCTTTGAAACTGATAAGAATGAAGAGAAAATATTACGAGATGGGCTAAAAAATCATACATTATTATTTTTCAAAGGAATACTGGACAACACCAATTTTAGCAAAATCCGCGGGTTTGATATAATATCTGTAGAGACAGGCTCAGAAGTTACTGAAAAAATTATCAAGAGTATTGGTAACCTAAAAATGATAGCCGCGAGATGTACTGGTTATGATAAAATAGATTTAGCATACTGCAAAAAAAATAATATCATTGTATCAAATGTGCCGACATATTCCGAACATTCAGTAGCAGAACATACATTCGCGCTGTTATTATCAATATCAAGAAATATAACTAAAACTTATAATAGAATTCATAAAAACAATTTTTCAATAGAAGGATTGGAAGGATTTGACTTAAACGAAAAAACAATAGGAGTAATAGGAACCGGGCATATAGGCTCCCATGTGATAAGGATAGCAAGAGGATTCGAAATGAAGGTTTTAGCATTCAGCAGAAAGAGAGACAAACATTTAGAGGCAAGATTAGGATTCAAGTATGTAAACCTTGACAAATTGCTGAAAAAATCAGATGTAATAACTCTGCACACGCCGCTAACTAGAGAAACCGAGCACTTAATTGATAAAAAGGCAATAAAAAAGATGAAAACAGGGGTAGTAATAATAAATACTGCAAGAGGAAGAATAATTGACACGCCAGCATTAGTTAAGGCGTTAGAAGATAAAAAAATCTACGCTACCGGACTTGATGTTTTAGAAGGAGAAGAATTAATAAAAAACAAGCAGGCACATAAGAAATTGAATGTTAAATCTTTCAGGCAACTGGCTATGGATCACAAATTATTAAACCGAGAAAATGTAATATTCACGCCGCATATAGCTTTTAGCAGCAGAGAATCAAGGCAAAAGCTTCTAAGAGAAACAATAAATAACATAAAATTGTTCCTTAAAAACAAAATAATCAATAATGTTTATTAGAAAGGCAAGAGTAAAGAAAAATGAAATTTGATATAATATCCTTTGGAAGCTCAACAATTGATGTGTTTGTGAAAATGTCTAAAGGAAGCTACAATATAGAGAGCAATGATAATATGTGCTACCATCTTGGGGATAAGCTGCCTGTTGAAGACCTTGTTATTTCAACAGGGGGCGGAGCAACTAATACATCCGTAGCATTTTCAAGGCTTGGACTCAAGGCAGGAATAATAACAGCCGTCGGAAATGACATAAACGGAAAATTAGTCCTTGATGAGCTGAAAAGAGAAAGTGTTGAATTTTTAGGAGTGGTTAAGAAAGGCAAAACAGGATACTCTGTAGTCCTTCCCGGCCCAACGGACAGGACGATTCTTGTTTATTCAGGAGTTAACAATGAGCTCAACTTCTCTGATTTAAAGCTGAGAGGAGTTGAAACCAAGTGGCTCTATATATCTACTTTGAGAAACCGCGGATTCAAGGCAATAGAAATGGTTTCCTTGTATGCGAAAAACAAGAAGTGGAAGATTGCCATGAATATGAGCCAGTACCTGGCAAAGAAAGGATTAAAAAAATTATCAAGCCTGCTTTCAAGGGCAGATGTTTTAATAATGAATAAGAGCGAGGCAATGACATTAGCGGGATGCAGTGAAAGCAAGAACAATTTAAGAGAAGCTATAAGAAGAATATCAATCTGCATGCATGGAATAATCATTATTACTGATGGCCCAAATCCTATTTATCTTTATGAGTCTGCTTCCTCAAGGCTTCATGTAAAGAAAGTTAGGAAGGCCAGAGTCATTGATGCAACAGGAGCAGGGGATGCATTTGCGGCGGGATTCATTTATGCGTTGAGCAAGGGCATCGCTCCAGTAAAAGCCCTTGATTATGGATGCGAAGAGGCAAGAGCAACGCTGAAGTATGTCGGGGCCAAGGAAAAGCTATTGAGAAGAATTGCTGTGTGATTCATCTAACTTCAGAAGAAAAAATATTCTACAATTAACCTCTTAAGGATTTAAGTGCAGCTTCTTTAGCAGATAATATTCCTGCATTAAGTTTTTCTATTTCACTTTGAATATTTCTGCCTATACTTTCTATTATTACACCTTCTAAATTTTTGCGGTGGCTTCGCCACTAACAATAACTACCCTGCCATTGCCACTGGAACTGTCCAAGTAACGATCATTGGAATACCAGTCGCCGCCCCTAACAAGGTAAGCCCCGACAAGACCTTCTTCTTTAACATAATTCCATCTTTGTTTAGATAAATCTTCAACTTCTGCTCCATCTTTTAAATCAAACACTAATCCATAATAAGAATCTGGAACTTCTCTTAGCCCTAATGCAGAGATAGGAATAAATTTTCCTTCTCCAATCTTAACTTCTCTCTTGTCTAATTGTCCTGCCAGTGTCTTAGCAAGCAGGTCATTAAGTAAATAAGAATCCCTTGCCGTTCTTAAAGCCAGTCCAAAATTAACATAATTTCCCGAGAGATTCAGGCCAAATCTCAATGCCTTTTCCAAATCTGCCCTTGTTGCAATTCTCCCCTTAGCTAGTCCAGCATTCTGAAGGTGGACGAGCATAAAAGTATTTGAGCCAGTTAATTCTCCTTTAAATTCTCCGAATCTGCTTAAAACTGCCCTTGCTCTATCAGAATTATAAGCAGATCTTACAGATTCATTATACTCATTTAATACAGAAGCATCTAACACCCTTACTATTTCCAATGTTTTTGATACTTCATACAAAACAGTTTCTCTTGCCATGCAGTTTCAAGCAAAAACCACTATTTAAACCTTTTGATTATAGATAATTTATGAGTAGTAACAAGATAGGAGTTTAATCTCTTTATTGTTTCTCCCGGATTTGCTGAGCAGTATATAAATGAGCCGGAATTAATGCATTTAACGCCTAACCTTCCAAGCTTCTTCGCTATACTGAAATCAATGCCGCCATCAATTTGGATTGGAATTTTCTTATTGAGCTTTCTTATCAGCTTGACTTTATTGTAAATTGATGGAATAAACTGCTGGTGCTCCTTTCCCGGATGAACGCCCATCAAAAGGACACCATCTGCTTTGTTAATTATATCTTTAATTTTATTAATTGAAGTTTCAGGATTGATAGCGATAAAGGCTTTTATTTTTAAAGATTTAATTTTATTAATTAATTTTACGGCTTTATTATCTTCCTCAACAGCTTCATAATGAAAGATGAGCTTTTTGAAGCCTTTTTTCCTTAGTTTGCTAATCCATTTTTGCGGATTATTTACCATTAAATGAGCTTCAAAATTGTTGTTGTATCCTTTAAGATCGGGAATAACTGATAATGATATTGATTTATTCCTAACAAACTTTCCGTCCATGAAATCAATCTGAAGAGCTTTTGATACTTTTATTAGTTTGTTAAATCTGTCAGTAAATTCTCTTTTAGAAGTCGCAAAAACGGTGGGTATTATATGATTCATCTTAAAGGATAGATAAATTATTTACTTTAGAGAAGATATTGCTATTAAACTTAATCCGCTCACTCGACGAGTTGCTCAAGCTACTAAGCTGAACATTGCAGGTCTTATAAACAATAATTAATGAATTGTGAGTTATCTTATTGTATGCCATTGGTCAATCAATCAATTACCAAGCTCCTTAATAATTTGGATTTTCATTATTAATTAAGCGTCCAATTCTTTAATTCTTCTCTTATGGCGAACCTTGTTGCTGAACTTTGCTGAAAGCCATGCGTGAATAATCTTGCGGATCTTAGCTTCCGGAAAAAACCTTGCTCTCAGGCAGAGGACGTTTGAATCCTCATCTTTTCTGGACATCTTGGCAGTATACTCGTCGCAGGCTTCTACAGCTCTGATGCCTTTTATTCTGTTAGCGGCAATAGCTACTCCAACTCCAGAGCCGCAGATAAGAATTCCCCGCGAGCCGGTGTTTTGGCGAACAGCATGGGCAACCTTGAATGCAGGCTTCGGATAATCATCGCCTTTGATGAAATCCGGGGATAGATCTACGACTGCTAATCCATGGTTTTGAAGGTATTTGTAAATTTTATTCTTTAAATCATATCCGGCATGGTCTGCGCCCAAGAAGATTTTAATTTTAGCCACTTTTTCCATAATTATCTTAATCTTTGACTTTTCTGCCCTTTTCATAATATATGTTGTAGTGATATGATTATAAGGTTTGCTATTTCTTAGATTTTTCCAGATTTACAAGCCTTCCTTCCTGCCAGAATTCGTAGAGAGGACCAATCAAAGCTCCTACCAGAAAATGCCAGATATACTCTGCTACTGGCAACCCTAAAAATAATTTGGAATACCAGATATCTGGTAGGAACCAGAATTGTTGAATGAATCCCGGAAAGAAAATTGTTAAAATAATGTACAGGATACTTCCCAATATCACAAACAAGAATCCAGAGATTAGAGAATCAATAATCAGGTCTCTTCTCCTAAACCATATTACAAGAGAGGTAATTCCAAAAGCTAAAAAAGAGGAATATACAGAATTTATTTTAAAAATGTAGAAGCCCGACAAGAATATTAGGGGCAACATAAATAGAACATAGAATTGTTTATTATGAATAATAGGTTCATTTTTCCTGACCTTTATCTTCTTCTTATAAATCTCCTCATATAGCACTGCAACAATTCCACCAATAGAGAATCCTATTAAAAAATCTTCAATTCCAATAAATGTTCCAGTAAGGGTAATTGGTTTCCACCAGTCGTTTAAATAAACTGCTTGAGAGATAATGCCAGCCAACCCAAACAAGGGGCTGACGAATAGCATCTCTCTTCTAATATCTTTTCTTAAAGTAAATAAGAGCAACCATATTGATAAATAAAGCACCGCCCATGAAATATAAAAATAATTGTAATTCATTTTCTAAAATAATTGTGATATTTCTTTTAAGAATTTCTCTCCTTCTTGCGGGACGGAAGGATGAGCTACTGCAGATGAGACAAGAACTCCCTTGCATCCGAGGATAACTGCCTTGGCAACATCTTCTGCGCTTGATATTCCTGCACCGCAAAGAGGAATAATATTTGTTCCTTCAAGCATTTTTGCGAAGCTTGAAACTGCTGATGAATCATACTTAGCTATTGAGTTTCCCGTTGCTATTAATTTAGGGTCTTCAAAAGCAATAGCATAGGGTTTGAGCCCGATAATCTTCTGAGCATCTTTCAGAGTGGATGCGCAGACAATCAACTTGAGGTTCAGCTTATTGCATCTGTCAATGGTTTTCTTTATAGATGTAAAACTCAATTTGTGCTCTGAATGATTAAGAAGGCTTCCGGCAACTCCAACATTCAATAAAGATTCCGGAGTTATGTAACCTGTTGAACGCCCCTGCTCAAAGTAGTCAATGTGCTGGGCGTAAACAGGAAGATTAACCTGCGAAGCTATCTCCTTAATGTCTAAAAAGGGAACTGCAACTATTGCATTACCGCAGTAAATCTCAACTTTCCTGGCTAAGTCCAAGGCATCTTTTCCGGAAACATAATTCTTGAAATTAACAACGACAAGAGGCTTCATAGATTAACCTTCCAATCAGAATTAATTAACATAAATACACCGCTGATGTAAATTATTAAGTTAAACGGTTCAACAGACTTATTAAGTTGATGATGAGTATTATAATTAATTACATCCTCTCTATTTCTTTTTCTAACTAATGACATCATTTTTTGAATATTATTTTGCGAATTTTTTTGCTAAGTTTTATTGGATTATCACTCTTCCACACATTCCTCCCAACAGCAACGCCTGCAGCTCCTGCTTTAATTATATCCCTGATATTCTTAATAAATAATTCTTCATTAACCTTGCTGCCTCCGGCAATGACTAATTTAACTCTTCCGCTTCCGGCTGCTTTAATAGCCCACTTCAAATCTTTAGGATTTCCGTCGTACTTTATTTTAATCATGTCTGCATCAATTTCAAGCCCAACCCTCGCTGCATAAGCCATTAATTCCCTTTCTGATTTCCCTTTGATGGATTTTCCCCTCGGATAAACCCAGGCTATTACTGGCAAGCCCTTAGAATGAGCTTCCCTTAAAACTTTCTCAAAATCCTTCATCATTAATGATTCATGAGCACTGCCAATATAAATTGTGTAACCAACTGCCCTTGCTCCAAGCTTTACAGCTTCATCAACAGTGCATAATAGGGGAGAAATTGGCTCTCCCTTAACAAGAGCAGTCTTGCCGTTCAGTTTTATTATTAAAGGCACTTTGCTTGCCTTAATTTCCCTGTGATACTTATCAGCAATGCCTTTCTGAACAATAAGCCCGTTGTAACGGCCTTCCTTAGCAATTTTAATAATGAATAATGGGTCAACATTCCTGTCATTAAACTCTTCCGGCCCATGCTCCAGCCCCTGATCATAGGCAAGATAGAAAGCTTTACCATCCTTCATTATACCTGATAGATTAACCATTTAACACCTCTTTGCATAATAAATCATAGTCCATTAACCATTTAACACCTCTTTGCATAATAAATCATAGTCCAATAGATATAAAAAACTATTTAGCGCTCTTTTTATCATAATTTTATAATAATCATATGCCCGATAGATATAAAAAACTATTTAATGTGGTTAATTTACTTGTATCTGGTGATGTAAAATGTTTGAAATGCTTTTAAACCCAAAAAGAGCTGAAAGGCACCCTGCAGAAATGTTCTTAGTTGGATTGGTGTATGCCTCATTATCAATACTTCTGGTGAGATGGATATTTGCCAAAGACATTGTTCTTTCCAATTATTCCGGAATTCTCATTGTAACTTTTACAGTAATGTTCTCCCTGCCTTTTATGTATTATGCAATAAAGAATGAAGAGCAGAAAGACCTTGAGACTTCAGGATTCATGAGGCTTCTTCTGGAGCACAGAAGAGCGCTGTTGATGTTCATGTGGCTCTTCATGGGATTCATAGTTGCCTATTCTTTTTGGAGCATATTATTTTCAGGCTCCGGAATTCTTGACGCGCAGGTAAGCGTTTATTGCCAGATAAACAGGCCGTCACAGTCTGCATTCCAGAACTGCCTTGAGCAGTATAGAGTCGGCGGATTCAAGAAAACAACAGGATTCATAACTTCCAAAGAAAAAGTTTTCATGATATTCGCCAATAATATCTACGTGCTCATATTCACTCTGCTATTTTCGCTCATATTCGGGGCGGGGGCAATATTCATACTGGCGTGGAATGCAAGCGTTATAGCGGCTGCTGTCGGAATCTTCACCCAGTCTAACTTAAAGAACCTGCCTCTCGGACTTGCGCGGTATCTGATACATGGGATTCCGGAGATAGCCGCGTACTTTATAGGAGCTCTGGCTGGAGGGATTTTAAGCGTGGCAATAATAAGGAGAGACATGGCAAAGGGAAAGTTCTGGGATATCATGCAGGACTCCCTAAACTTAATAATACTGGCAGTGGTAATGCTGCTGATAGCAGCATTGATTGAAGTATTTGTGACGCCGGTGCTGTTTTGAAGAATCTTAAGCTAAGAACATGCCATTATAAGCAAGGGTTAAATTGTTTTTTAGTTGATAAATTGCTTATAGCTAACCCTATGCAGATAAACTGTAAGATATAAACAACTGCGTTACTTATATGACCTGCTTTTTGCAGTTCCTATCTGTCTAACTGCATCTTCTTGTAACCTAACTTGTGCAGTTATCCATAATAAGAAGAAATAATTTTCATACTAACAAATTCTCGAAAGGTTTAAATGGGTTATTTGAGTAAGAAAGTGAAATGCCCGAAGAGAATAATATTGAGATAATTGAAGAAAGAAAGAGGAAAGTTGCCGAGTTCATAAGAAAGAAAACACTGCCTGTCTACTTGGCGCTATTAGCAGTAATAGTCTGGATTGCAAGTAATATAAGGACAAGAAACTTGTACGGGCTTAAGGATATTACAACGGGAAGGTGGACGCTGGGACCAGATTTAGACCCTTTTTTATTCCTGAGGTGGGCTAAGTATATTATTGAAAACGGAAGCTTAATGGTGCATGACACGATGAGGTATGTCCCATTAGGATTTAATACTTCGGCAGAACTAAAATTAGTTCCTTATGCTATAACGTGGTTCCATAAATTAATTAATTTCTTTGGAGATTATACTATTGAATATTCTGCAGTAATCATGCCGGTATTTGTTTTTGCACTGACAATCATTGCTTTCTTCTTTTTCGCCAGGGAGATATTCAAGGACAGGTTTGAGAACAAGCACATTCCTAACTTAATAGCTTTGGCATCGTCATTCTTCCTTGCAGTAATTCCTCTCATCCTCCCGAGAACAGTCGCGGGAATACCTGAAAAAGAGGGGCTGGGATTTCTGTTCATGTTCCTTTCTTTCTACTTCTTCATTAAAGCGTGGAAGGAAGAGAAAATCAGAAATTATATACTATTTGGTGTGCTCTCCGGAATGTCCACTGCCCTGATGGCTCATGCATGGGGAGGCTCAATTTATGTTTATATCTCAATAGCCCTGGCCACCCTTGCCTCCTTTATTTTCGGGGCAATAAAGAAACGGCAGGTGTATACTTATGCGTCATGGCTCATTTCTTCAATAATATTCTTAGTTCCATTCACTGAGCGCTATAGCCTGGGAGACCTTTTCGGATCGTCGTCAACCGGAATGGCATTCGTAGTTCTTGGATTTTTATTGGTAGATTATATAATTTATGAAACAAATATCGGAGAAAAATTCAAAAACAGAATGAGCCCGAAACTGCCCAGGCAGGTTATATCCATCATAACTGCAATAGTAGTATCGGGAATTCTTCTTACAATATTCTTTGGTCCGTCAATATTCTGGTCATTCATATCCGACCCTGTAAACAGGCTGACAACTCCCTATTCTGACAGGCTGTCATTTACAGTCGCAGAAAACAGGCAGCCTTTCTTTATAGATGAGTGGAGAGGAAGCTTTGGGCCTATTGTGGGGGGGCTGCCTTTGTTCTTCTGGCTATTCTTCGTAGGCTCCATATATTTATTCAATGATATGGTAAGCCACTTGCATAAAAAAGACAGATGGAAGCTTGTTGGCGCCTACACAATATTCCTTTTTGCTCTGATATTCAGCAAGTACAGCGGAAGCAGCGTATTCAACGGAACAAGCGGGACGAGCAGGCTGGTTTACTTTGGAGGAATGCTGTTAATAATTGCGGTTTTTGGGCATGTAGCATGGGCTCACTTCAAAAGAAACGAAGTTGACATTTTGAGGAAGATAGATTTCTCTCAGGTCCTGGTGTTCGCATTTTTCCTTATATCCATTGTGGGGTCGAGAAGCGCGATAAGACTGATGATGGTTCTTGGGCCTCCGGCAGCAATAATAGTGTCATACTTCACATTATCCCTGTTGTTTAAAGCTATGAGCAGGAGAAAGGAATCAATGAAGCTGATATGGTTCCTTATTGCGGGAATAGTTTTGATTGCAGGCATTTATACAGCTTACAATTACACTTTATCAAGCTATTATCAGGCCGGCGGATTTATACCAAATTCTTATACACAGCAATGGCAGAAAGCAATGGCGTGGGTCCGTGAGAATACTTCAAGCGATGCCGTATTCTCTCATTGGTGGGACTATGGATACTGGGTGCAGAGCATAGGGGAAAGGGCAAGCATAGTAGACGGAGGAAATGAGTGGCCTTATTGGGATCATTTAGTCGGGAGGCATGTCCTTACAAGCCCGTCAAAGAAGGACGCTTTAGAATATTTGTATACTCTCAATGTAACTCACTTGCTTATTGACTCTACAGACATAGGAAAATATTCTGCATTCTCAAATATAGGTAGCGACGAGAATTATGACCGGGCTTCATACATACCCACAATGGGCATGGACCAGAGAGCAACTCAGGAAACATCAAACGGAACGACTTACTTCTACAGCGCGGGGTTTGGGCTGGATGAAGATATTATATATGAAAGCAAAGAGGGAAATACCAGCAGGAAAATATTCCTGCCTGCCGGAAGAGCGGGTCTTGGAGGAATTTTACTGACGATGACAAACTCAAGCATCGGCAGGCCGGAAGGAATATTCGTTGACCAGGGAATCCAGTATAAAGTTCCTATAAGATATGTGTACTTTAACAATAAACTATATGATTTCAAGTCAGGAATTGAAGCAGGAATGTTTATAATTCCCCTGGCAGCGCAATCAGGAAATGGAGTAAACATCAATCCATTAGGAATAGCCCTTTATTTGAGCAAGAGAGTTGTCAATGGGAATCTTGCAAGGCTATACCTGTTTGGAGAGGAAGGAGACGGGTTCAATCTTGTGCATAGCGAGGATGATTTCATCGTTGCAAACCTGAAGAGCCAGGGCTCTGACATAAAGGACTTCGTGTACTTTGACGGATTGAGAGGGCCGATAAAGATATGGGAAGTTGATTATTCAGCATATCCTGACATAAAAGCAAAACCAGAATACCTGGAAACGAAATATCCAAGAAAGGAATTGTATGTAGTTAAGTAGAGATGATTATGGATGAGCATAAATGTAATTAAAGCAGTAATAATCACTGTAGAGCGAAATTACTAACAATAATGAAGATAGATAAATAAAGAGAGATGCGATAATTAATGTAAAATAATGCTAAGAATAAACAATTACAATTAGATTAAATTAATGCAGCTAATATGGTTAAGCAAGGATAACTAAATTAATACGCCTAAAAATACTGAAGATAGATGATTAAAGCAGTCAGGATTATGGCTAAAGTATAATTAATCAAGAGAAACGTAAAGTAGTTGGTTGATAGAAGATGTATGCAGTAAAATAATAGTTGGTTGATAGAAGATGTATGCAGTAAAATAATAGTTGGTTGATAGAAGATGTATGCAGTAAAATAATAGTTGGCTGGTAGAAAAGGAATTCCTAAAATATATAAGATGAGCAGGCAGTAATGTTGCTAGATTAATAAGTATTAATAGTTATTTAAATTTAGAAGATAAAAATGTATAAAAAATACTGAAAATGGAGCCTATACTTTTAATACCTATAGCAATAAGCTTTCTGACTGTAATTCTCCTGCTTCCGAGCTGGATAAAGAAGGCCAGGCGGGCAGGACTCTTATGGCGGGACATGAACAAGCATAAAAAATCCCACGTTGCAGGAAGCGGAGGAATAATAGTTATTTCGGGGCTGATATTCGGCATTTTAGCTTACATAGCAATTCATACATTCTATTTCAAGGGAAGCGGAAATGCGATAGAGATATTTGCCTTAACGACATCTATATTAATACTCGCAGGAATAGGGCTCATTGATGACCTGCTTGGATGGATAAAAGGAGGTCTAAGAAGAAGGCTGAGAATGGCACTCTGCTTGTTTGCAGCAATTCCTTTAATCGTTATAAACTCAGGCATCTCAAAAATAACTCTGCCGTTCCTTGGAGCTGTAGATATTGGAGTACTGTATATAATAGTCGCCATTCCTCTCGGAATTGTTGCAACATCTACTACTTTTAATTTCCTCGCAGGATTCAACGGACTCGAGACCGGGCAGGGGATAATGATATTTTCGGCGCTGGCATTAGTTACTTACGTTACAGGAAATGCATGGCTCTCCTTCATAAGCCTGCTTGTTGTTATTTCACTTCTGGGTTTCTGGTTTTTTAACAAATATCCCGCGAAAGTCTTCCCTGGAGATGTAATGACCTACCCAATAGGAGGACTCATAGCAATAATTGCCATACTTGGGAATATAGAAAAGATAGCGATAATTTTCTTTATACCCTATATTCTAGAAGTAATTCTTAAAGTAAGGGGCAGGCTGATGATGCACTCCTTCGGAAAACCAGACAAAAATAATAATCTGGACATGCCTTACAGCAAAGTATACGGCTTAGAGCATCTGGCAATATTAATCCTTAAAAAATTCAGGAAGAAAGTCACTGAAAGGGGTGTTGTCTATGTAATACACGCGTTCCAGTTAATCTTTATCATCATCGGACTGTTAATAATGAAAAATGATTTCTTTATGTAAGAGGATGATAAAATGATTAGAAAAATTCTCGGAAAAATAAGGAAGGACGAGCTTATAAGGGGAAGTTTTACACTGTTTATTCTCATTAATTTGTTTAATTTGTTTGGGTACATCCAGCATCTTATAATGGCCAGAATGCTTGGCCCGGTTGACTATGGAATTTTTGCAGTGTTGATGTCTTTCGTTTTGATTTATGCCATCCCATCAGAAGCAATCCAGACAGTAATATCCAGAAATACATCCAAACTCAACGTCGGAAAAGATTTCGGAAAGATGAAGGACATGATGTACAAATCTCTAAAGAATGGGGCTTTCGTATCGCTGGCTGTTTTTATCGTGTTTACTATTCTGTCTTTTACGCTCTTCTCAGAAATACTAAAGATAAATGCACTCCTGCTGACAATAGGAAACCTCCTGATATTTGCCATGTTCCTCGTGCCTGTAACAAGAGGAATAATACAGGGAAGGAAGAAATTTTCTGCACTTGGATGGACAATGTTCCTTGAAGCAATACTCAAGGTCGGGCTTTCTGCCATCTTTGTATACATCGGATGGAGGGTTTATGGAGCTATAATAGGGGTCATTGTAGCTGTCATTGCTGTTCTTGCATTATCATTCGCTTTTATAAGAGAAATAGTGTCGGCAAGAAGAGAGAAAGTTGAGTCTGGGGGGCTGTACTTTGGAAACCTAAATATATGGCTGGCAGTCGCGGCAGTATTTATATTCTTCAGCTCGGACATAATAATTGCAAAGGCTGTATTTGAGCCAGAACTAGCCGGAAAATATGCAGTCCTTTCAATGATAGGAAAGATGATATTCTACGGGACGAGCGGGATAAGCAAGGCCATGTTTCCAATATCATCACAGAGATTTGAAGAGAAGAAAGAGTCATCAGATGTCTTCAAAAAGTCCCTCATTATAACCCTCATGCTTTGCATCGCAGCAGTAATAATAACCGGCTTATTTCCTACTCTAGTAATAAAAATCCTGTTCGGAACTACCTACACAGATGTTTATTATGCTCTTCTATATGTAATAATTGCATTCAGCCTCCTTTCCATTTCAAACTTATTTATCCTCTATGGGATATCCAAGAATAGATTCACCAAGAGGTCTTCCCTGCCGTTTATATTACTCTTCGCAGCAGAAATAATCCTCCTTGGATTCTTCTCAGAAAATTCCATCACTAAATTTGCTATTTACTTTATAATCATCAATATTATGATACTTTTATGGTCAGCATATATAGCTACAGCCAAGAGAAAGGCGGAGCAGCAAAGATGAAGAAAGAAAAGAGCTCTCTTTTAGAAAAAGAGACTTCGGAGAGAAAATGAAGAAAGAAAAGATATCTGTGATAATTCCCATGTACAATGAGAAGAATATAAAGAGCAATTTAAGAGAAGTGCTGAAAGTTTTGGATAAAAATCTGGCAGGATATGCTTTTGAAGTGATTGTCGTCGATGACGGGAGCAGAGTGGACTGCATTTCAGAAGCAAGAAGAGTAAAATCCAGAAAAATCAGAGTAATTGGATACAAAAAGAATATGGGGAAGGGGCACGCCCTAAAACATGGTTTTCAGTTCTGCGGAGGAGACTATATTGCATTCATGGATGCTGACCTTGAGCTTCCGCCATATCAATTAAGGAATTTTATAGAGGAGATGAAGAAGAGCAAAGCAGATATAATTATTGGAAGCAAGAGATTCAAAGAATCTCAAGTCTACTATCCTCTTACGAGAAGGCTCATGAGCTGGACATTTCAGATGATAACAAGAATCCTATTTGGGCTCAACGTGAGAGATACACAAGTCGGGATGAAACTGTTTAGACATGAAGTGTTAAAAAGAGTTTTGCCAAAAATGCTTGTCAAGAGATATGCTTTTGATGTTGAACTGCTTGTGCTGGCGCACAAGCTTGGATATAAAATAGGGGAGATTCCAATAAGGCTTGACTTTAAATTCAGCAGCGGAATTAAGAAGAGAGATATAATAAATATGGTAATTGACGTGGCAGCAATATTTTATAGATTAAGGATACTAAAATACTATGACAAAAAAACCTAAATTTTCTATAATAATACCAGTTAAGGAGATAAACGATTACATAAGAAACTACACAGTCAGAATTCTAGAGCAGACATACCAGAACTTCGAAATAATAATAATACCAAACGAATCTCCTATAGACAAATTCAAAATGAACAAAACAAGAATAATAAAAACAGGAAATGTAGGACCAGCACAAAAAAGGGATATTGGAGCAAAGCATGCCAGGGGAGAAATACTGGCATTCATAGACGACGATGCATACCCAGAAAAAGACTGGCTAAAAAACGCCCTAAAAGTACTAAAAATAGAAAATGTAGGTGCAGTTGGAGGTCCACAATTTACACCGATAGAAAGTAATTTCTTTCAGATGTTATCAGGATATGTTCTTGCATCACCAATTGTTAGTGGACCGGAAAGCAAGAGATATATCAAAGGAAAATTAACAGAGTATTACGATCTTCCAAGCTGCAACTTATTTGTAAAGAAAGAAGTTTTCAAAAGAGTAGGAGGATTTAACACCTCATTCTGGCCCGGAGAAGATACAAAATTGTGTTTAGACATAAAAAAAACAGGGAAGAAAATCTTATATGACCCAAAAATAGGGGTATATCATCATAGAAGAAGAACATTCAAAGGATATATCAAGCAGATATTCAGCTACGCAACTCACAGGGGATATTTCATGAAAAAATACCCTGAAACATCTTTAAAAATAAGGTATTTGATACCATCATTATTCCTAATAGGATTGATAGGGGGGTTTTTTGCATCAAGAGAATCACAAATTATTAGAACAGCATACCTTGCAGTACTCACAATCTACATAGCATTGTTGATAATTCAATCATTAAAGCCAAAAAAACTGTCATTGATAATACCCTTCATCGGATTGTCATTCATAACTCATACAACTTATGGAATAGGAATAATTAGAGGACTGTTAAAAAGAAAACTTAAGACCAAATTACGATAATATTATGTAATCTAATAAAGCTTTTAAACTAATTTTACTCAGTGCTCACGCGGAGGCAATAAATAAATGACTGATTATTGGAAGGGAAAAAGAGTATTGGTCACAGGGGGAACCGGATTCTTAGGATCGCACTTAGTAAAAAAATTATTGCAAAAAGAGGTGGTAGTTGCAACACTTGCATCAAAAAAACCAGTCCCAGGAAGCCCATTCTTATTATTAGGGCTAGAAAAAGAAGTGGAGGTAATAACGATGGATTTGGAAAATCCGGATCCAGAATCATTGAGGAAAGTAATTGATGAAGGAAACATGACACACATATTCCACCTTGCAGGACAACCATTATTAGAAGAAGCAATGAAAGACCCTTTTGGAACAATCAGGCTAAACATGGTAGGAACAGCGGGAGTCCTCCAAGCATGCAAACAATCACAAAGAGCAAATAATGAAGAAGGAATACAGGGAATAGTGGTTTGTTCCTCAATAAATGCGTATAATGGGTCTAAAGAATTGCCCTATAAAGAAAACCTACCATTAATAGCAGATCACCAATATCCCTATGAAACATCAATTCTTGGAGCAGACATGGTAGCAAGAACTTATGGAAAAGCATTCAGATTACCCATAGGAATAGCAAGACTATCCAATGTTTATGGACCTGCAGACATGCCAATAAGAAGACTCGTACCAGTTGCAATAAAGAGGATATTAAGTGATGAACCATTTGTCCTAGAGGACAGCGGAGCAGTGAGAAGAAGCTTTGTACATGTAAGTGATGCAATAGAAGGAATGATATCCATAGGATCACAAATAAGAGGATTGTTACCAGGAGAGGTGTTTAATATAGGATCAAAAAAACCAAACACGACCAGGGAAGTAGTAGAACAGCTAATAGAAATTTCAGAAACAGGGTATAATAAACTACAATTAACTGAAGAGGCAAGAAATTTTGAAAGAAAAGACCAGTATCATGACATAACAAAAGCAAAAGAAACTCTTGGATGGCACCCAAGAATAGAATTACGAGAAGGATTATCAGAAACATTCCAATGGTACAAAAAAAACCTACACTAATCAAAAAAACAAGGAATAAGATAAGATATTCTATAATAATCCCGATGAAGAAAATAAGCGATTATTTCAGGACAGCAATACCCTATTATGAAAGATTAACATACAAAAATTTTGAACTAATAATACTTCCAAATGCTGATGGGACAAATGAATTCAAAAATATAGAAAATGTACAAATAATAAATACCGGGAAAGTTTCACCTGCAATAAAAAGAAATATAGGGGCTAAGCATGCCAGGGGAGAAATACTGGCATTCATAGACGACGATGCATACCCAGAAAAAGACTGGCTGAAGAATGCAGAAAGGGTATTTGATAATATAAACGTCATAGGAATAGGGGGACCGGGAGTATTGCCCAAAGGAGCAACATTCTTCCAGAAACTGTCAAATAAGGTATATGCATTAAGCTCAAAATTCACGGGAATAAGATACGAAAAGGGGAAAAAAAGGGAAATTGATGATTGGCCAACATGTAATTTTTTAGTAAGGAAGAAAGAATTTGATAATACCGGAGGCTTTGACTCAAAGTATTGGGGTGGAGAAGATACACAGATATGCTATTCACTAATAAAAAGTGGAAAAAAGATAATTTATGATCCAGAAGTACTAGTGTATCATCATCCAAGAGCATCATTAAGAAACCACTTAAGACAGGTATTGTTCTGGGGAATGTGGAGAGGATTCTTCATGAAATTATACCCGCAAAACTCAAGAAAGCTAACATTTTTCATGCCATTATTATTCTTATCGGGATTAGTCATTGGAGGAATACTATCACTAATATTCAAACCAATATCCTATATTTATATGACATTACTGGGAATCTATGTATTATTCCTGATAATAACAGGAATAAGAAGCAGAAGCAGCAAGATGTTTCTCCCAGTGATACTCTTAACATTTATAACACAAATAATGTATGCAGTTGGAATGATCAGAGGATTATTCGCAGGAGAGGATGGACCAACAAGAGATGGAATGCACTCAAAAGAAAAATTGGTGACTGAAAAACCAAAATGAATCTTACAATAATCCTTCCGACATACAATAATGAAAGAACACTCAATGAGTGCCTGAAAAGCATATTCTCGCAGGATTATTCCATGAGCAAGTATGAGGTTCTGCTTATTGACGGCGGTTCTGCGGATAATACATTAATAATTGCCAAGAAATATCCTGTCAAGATAATCAATAATCCTAAAAGAGTTGAGGAAGCAGCAAGAATAATAGGAATAAAAAAAGCAAGGGGAAAAATTATTGCTTTCATTGATGCTGACAACATCCTTATGGGGAAGGACTGGATTACCAGGATGATGAGACCATTCAGCGACAAAAGAATATTCTTTGCAGACACGCTGTACTTTTCATACAGGAAGAATGATAAGTGGGGTGTAAAGTACCAGGCGCTAATAGGCGGAGATGATCCCCTCGCAATGTACTTGGGATTGTATAATCGCTGGTGCTACCTGTATGGTGACTGGACTGATTATCCCCATGAAGACTTAGATAGAGGAGACTATCTAAAATGCAGATTATTAAACAATAAAAAAGTTCCGCCAATGGGTTCAAATGGGTTCCTAATAAGAACCAAGATACTAAGAAAGTTCGTGAAAGAAACATTCATACACTCAGATTTAATTTATGAGCTGGTGAATAATGGTTATAACTCATTTGCAAAGGTCAAGACAGGAATAATCCATAATCAGCCGAGATTCTTCTCTAACAAGATAAGAAGAATTAAGAGGAGAGTTGCTAAAGAGGTGAGAATAAAATATAATTATGGCATGACCAAGAAGAACCTGTTAAGAGCGAGCATTTACATAGCATTAATAATACCTGTAATAATTGACACTATCAGGGGATTCATAAAGAAGCCTGAAAGCGCATGGCTATTCCACCCAATAGCATGTTTAGGGGAGCTAAGCATATATGTTTACAACTACATAAAATCGCCATTTAATATAGAATGAATAAGATAAAAAAATTAAACATTGGGTGCGGAAAAGATTATAAAAATCCAAGAGAAGGATGGGTTAATCTGGATTATAATTCACAATACAAAGCAGACGTTATTCACGATCTGGATAAATTTCCGTTTCCCTTCAAAAAAGAAGAATTTGATTATATTTACTGCTCGCACATACTAGAGCATGTAAATGACTTGTTCAAAACTCTCGGGGAAATAGAAAGGATATTAAAGACTGGCGGAAGAATGCACATAAGAGTGCCTCACTTCTCAAACGGAAACGGCTACAATGATTTAAGCCACAAGAGGTTTTTCGGATGGTTTACATTTCATCAGCTATTAGAGGGATATTATAATAAAAAATTTAATCTTAAAATAACAAAGCAGAAGTTCAACTTCTTAGCTGAAGGACACAAAACAATCAATAAAATGTTCAGCTGGTTCTTTAACCTGATGCCAAAGCAATTCTATGAAAGGTTTCTTTGCTGGATAATCCCTGTTGGAGAGATAGAGATAGTGCTTAAGAAGATTTAGGATTAAGCTAAATAATCTGGTTGGAGAGATAGAATTAATTATGAAAAAGACCTAAAACATAATTAACTATATAATTTGGTTGGAGAAGTAGAAGTAGTCATGATGAAGATTTAATTTGGTTGAAGAGATAGAGATAGTGCTCAAAAAGTTATGATGTGTTTAATTTTCTTCTGATCTGAATGGATGAATTCACCAGAGCTATTTAGTAAAATTAGAGATATTGCTTGATGTAGAATTTGCAGTGCTGGATGTAGAACCCCTCTTCGTAGAATTTGCAGTGTCTGGCGCATTAATTACTTCCATGCTTTCTCCGGGC
>Ga0209541_10002601_pt1 | contig 33989 bp, 38 predicted proteins | sample RifCSPlowO2_01_FD_184027 | JGI IMG/M metagenome (GOLD analysis project Ga0209541, IMG submission 184027) | Groundwater microbial communities from Rifle, Colorado - Rifle CSP2_plank lowO2_0.1 (SPAdes) (version 2) | ecosystem: Environmental > Aquatic > Deep subsurface > Groundwater | place...
AGTCTAGCATAATTAAGTTTCTCACGAGCTTCTTTCTCCACAAAAAAGTCCCCTTCTCGATAAGCAATCTCTTTCTTCAGTTCCTCATTCTTTGCTCTAGCTTCGTCCAACTTAATCCGGACGCTCGTTAATCTATCTGAGGTTCTATACAAATCATAAACTCTTTTACCCACATTAACTAGAAAATATAGACCAATGACTATTATCAAAAAACTAACCACTAGCTTTTTCATATAGCTAAATATTAGCCTTTAAAAGTTATCAGCACAATCCCACGACTCATAGTCTTGACACATATGCACTAGGAGTGTTAAAATCCCCTCCAGTATGATTCCAGTAAAAGAAGCTCACAAAAAGTTTGTCGAACACCTGAAAACTAAAAGTAAATCCACCTACACTGTACTTGCTTATGGCAAGGATATTGAACAGCTTGTAGATTTTCTCTCTGAGCTCAAAAAAAGTCATGTTCAGCACGTTAACCACAAGGATCTGAAGGGTTTTATAAGCAAGCTTGAAAAAGAAAACTACACACCTAAGAGCGTTTCCCGAAAAATCAATTCCACCAAAACGTTCTTCCGATTCCTGAAAGTAAACGAGTACATCACTGATGATCCTGCTGTTTTACTTGAGCATCCAAAACTCGAAAACAAACCCCCCAGAATACTATCCAAACTTGAGTATAGAGCCTTGCGAGACGCCGCCAGAAACGATGCTCGGATCTCAGCGGTAGTAGAACTGCTTCTCCAAACAGGGGTACGTATCGGTGAGCTCGCCAATCTAAGACTCGAAGACCTCACCTACTCCCAAGGTACCAAAAACGGCGAGATCTACGTCCAACCCTATCAATCACAACCAGAGCGAACAGTTCCTCTAAACAAAGCAGCGGAGGTGGCTGTCAAGAAGTATCTTGAAAATAGATCCAACACCAAAGAAACACGAGTTTTTGTTACCAAAACAGGTCGTCCTCTTTTGATAAGAAATATTCGCACTTCTATTACTCGGTACTTTCGTATCGCCGGTATCAAAAATGCCAAGGTCAATGACCTCAGACACACCTTCGTAGCCCACCATCTGATGTCTGGAACATCCTTAGTTATTGTTTCAAAACTCGCGGGCCACAAAAGAGTCGCTACCACTGAGAAGTATCTTGAGTTCATCAAAGACCAGATGAATCAACCAGTCAAGCTCGATGAGCTCTAAATCGCTTACAACGGGCCATACTGGTATAATTTACCCATGTCCTTTCTTCAAAAGCTCAAGGAAATATATTTTCCCAAGTCGAAAAGTTTCCATGTTAACTACAAAGTTGTTCTAGTAAATATCTCCTCAGACAAAGTTAAAACCAACTTGGTAATTCCTATTCCCCCCAACCTTAGTTATCAAAAAATTGATCCTGTTTTCGAGATATCTCCTGAAAATTACACACAAGGGGTAGAACCTAAGTATGGTAACCACTACATTTGGTGGGAAGTCGAACTAGGTGCTAATGAAACTAAAACTTACTCATTAAGCTTTTCCGCACAAGTTTCTTACCCTTCTCTCAATATCAATCCTGATTTTCTGATTACCGACTACCAAAAAATTGATCCCGTCTATTTAGAGTCTAACGAGTACATCAACCCTAATCACCCCCAAATAAAAACGCTCTTAGGAACTATCACTCAAGGGGAATCGGCCTTAATCAAGGTAATTCAAAAACTTAACGCTTACGTTGTAAGTCAGCTTAGTTACGGGGACCCTATAACAGGACTATACAAACTTGAAGATGTCCTGATTAAAGATAAGGTTGATTGTGGGGGATTTGATGTTCTGTTATGTTCCCTGTGTCGAGCAGCAGGAATACCTTGCACTATCGTCTCAGGATTCTGGGCAGGATACACCCCTAACAACATGCATGCTTGGGTATTAATTCAACTTCCTGATAACCACTGGGTAGGCGCTGATCCTTCAATTGAGTATCTTCGCAAACACGGTAGGAGCAAAAAATCCGGCCGACTTTTTAAAATTGGCAACGATAGGATTGCCCTGTCCCTTGGGGAAAAGCTCTGTTTAAGCATCGACGGCAGTGATCAAGTCGTGGGTATTCTTCAAAACCCCCTACTTTTCCCAAGTAATAGTGCTATTGAAGTAATATCTGAGTTTCAAACGCGATGAGAAGTATACTCACCTCCCTATCCCCCAATATCCAGTCCGACGACGTCCTTAAGTCTCTTAAAGTGTTTGGCAACCCTTTTAGTTGGTTGCAAGGCCCTTCCCAAGAAAAGTTTCGGAGCGCATTTCGTAATTGGCTGGGGGTAGAAAACGTTTTCTTGTTTGAAAGCGGACGCAGCTGTCTTTATAGCCTCCTTCTTAGTCTAGGTCTTAAATCAGAGGACCAGGTCTTGCTTCAAGCTTACACCTGTGTTGCGGTCCCAGACCCAATTCTCTGGTCAGGGGCCAAGCCAGTTTATATTGATATCAATACTGAAACCCTAAATATGGATCCTAAAGATCTGAAAAGAAAAATTACCTCTCATTCCAAAGTTCTGATTATCCAGCACACCTTTGGCAACCCCGCCGATCTTGAAGAGCTCCTGAAAATCGCCCGTCAGCACAAGCTTTTTATTATTGAGGACTGCGCACACGCCCTGGGGTCAGAGTTTCAGGGACGCAAGATCGGTTCGTTTGGAGACGCGGCCTTTTTCAGCACAGGCAGGGATAAGGTCATCTCAAGCGTTTTCGGAGGGGTTGTGGCGACTAATAACAGAGGCGTGGCGGCCAACTTGGCTAGAATTTACAAGGACGCTCCTTATCCAAGCGTGTCCTGGGTAGCTCAACAGCTTAACCACGTATTAGTAAGTACCCTTACCAAACCGAGTTATAATTTTTTCAATTTTGGTAAAGCTCTTTTTAGTCTATCCCTGAAGGCCGGGATTATTTCGCGCTCAGTTTACCCAGAAGAAAAGGTAGGCGGTAAACCTAACTTTGTATTGCATAAAATGCCCAATGCTTTGTGCGAGCTAGCTTTCCATCAGTTTCAAAAACTCGAGAGTTTTAATAACCACCGAAGTATAATTGCGAATATCTACGAAGAAAATTTGGATCTAACCAAGTATAAAATCACTAAAACACTGGGCGACTCAAAAAACATCTTTCTACGATACACCATTCTAACTCCTAAGGCAGAGGAAATACGCACGAAAGCCAATCAGCTAGGAATCGTTCTAGGTGACTGGTACACTACAGCCATCGCGCCGAACGGGGTAGATTATAAAATTTTAGGCTATGACCCCAGTAGTTGCCCAAAAGCTGAAAATACATCTAAACAGTCTCTAAATCTCCCCACCCATATCGGTATCTCGGAAAAAAACGCCCGAGAGATTGTGAGGTTCTTAAATGACTGTTGAAGTTATTGAGTCGAAAGAAATTTGGGATAGTTTTGTAAACAAACTCCAACCCCACACTTTCCTTCAAAGTTGGAACTGGGGCCAGTTCAATCTTAACTCTGGTAATAAGATTTGGCGGTTAGGTCTCTTTGAGAATAATACCCTACTAGAAGTCGCCTTAATTATCAAAGTTGAAGCTAGACGCGGCTCATTTCTTTTTTGTCCTCACGGCCCGATATCGACAAATACCTCTCCAAATTCTCTAAGTGTGCTAACAGACTACTTAAAAAATCTCGGGAAGAGTGAGAATGTCTCATTTATCAGGTTCAGCCCACTTAATATCCTAACAGAGGAGAATCAGAAGCTATTTAAAAACCTAGGTTTCCGAGACGCGCCAATTCATATGCACTCAGAACTGGTCTGGATGCTCGACGTAACTCCTTCAGAAGAGGAACTCTTAGCCAATATGCGCAAGACCACCCGTTACTCTATCCGTAAGGCTATCTCAGAAGGAGTTGAGGTAATATCTTGTTCAAATCTGAGTTTGATTGATGATTTTTACTCTATATATCTAAAAACAGTTGGTAGACACAATTTTGTGCCTTTTTCTAAAGAGTACATTCAAAAAGAGTTTGAAGCTTTTAGTCAAGGTAATCAGGCATTGTTTTTCTTTGGTAAGCTTGGGCCGGAGATACTTTCAGCCTCTATGGTCATATACACTAACGGTTCTGGGTTCTACCATCATGGTGCCTCCATAAACAGCAAAGTTCCAGTTACGTACCTTTCTCAGTGGGAAGCAATTAAAGAAGCGAAAAGACGCGGGTGTAGATATTATAATTTCTGGGGCATCTCTCCAGAAAGTAATCCCAACCATCCCTGGGCAGGGTTAACGATGTTTAAGCAAGGTTTTGGGGGGTTTAGTGAGGAATATATTCACGCCCAAGATATGATCTTATCACCTAAATACTGGCTAACCTACGGGATCGAAAAACTGCGTAAAGCACAACGTGGTTTATAGTTCCTGTTATTCAATACCAACGATACACAAACCCTCTGTAGAGGATTTACAGAAGTTGTAATTTTGGACAGGCACGTCAAAACCCATGATATAGGTGGCTTTTTGATCAGGATTAATGTCCACGGACGAATAATAATTTGTCCCAAGTTTATTTTGGTAAAAGTTTACTAACTCGTACTCGGTAGCGGAGTATTTTTTCCCGTCAATAGTAATCAAACCAAAACTTCTAAAGTACTGATCTAGACTTTGCTGCTCGTTACCCTTATTGACCGCCTCGATAATTACTACATAGTAACTTCCGTTCTTAGATTTATACTCTTTTTCCTCTTTGGTTTCATCGCTATTGTATGTTGTATAGGTGTAGCTTGCAGGTTTTTCCAATTTTGCAGTTATCTCCCAAGTAACAGGTTCCCACACACCACTTACTGAGTCGTAGACACTTGAGGAATAAGTGAATGCTTCACCTACCGGGTAAAAAACTTGTGGCTCAGGATTAGCAGACTCATCGGAAAAAGGCAGCAGGGTTTCACTAGAGAAAGGTTGATTAGAAAGTTCCAGGGAAGCAGGTAGAACTGAAGGGAACATCAAGGAGAAGATAGAACCAAAGAGTATTAGTGAGGAAACTGCCCCGATAACGCCAATAAAGCCAGCACCAAAACTTTTTCCAATGAAAATGAGCAGCTTTCTGGCAGGATCCATACTTAAATCTTACAATAGAGAATTAAACAATACAATCACTGAAAAAGAGAAGGGTAGTCAAAAGACTACCCTACAAAAACCTGTCCAAAGCGAAAGTCGGGTGCAGATCAGATATCTTAAACGGTCCGTCCCAAACCACACCAAATTTCCTTAGCGCATCATTATTAAGTCCTTGTATAGTACCAGCCTCTAGACCCAGAAGGTCTGTAAGCTCCGACCGAGTCTTGGTAGCAACATAAGTCACAAACCCTTCGTTAAAACTGTCGCCAAGAAAGCTCCGGATAGCCTCGTCTGGGCTTTCATAACGTCGGGCAAAGTTAAGAACTACCTGGTAGTCAGGATGTAGCGCAAACTCACCTGAAACTGTTGCCAGTACCTGGACACCATCCTTGGTAATCCCGCTCACCTTGTAAGTCACTGTTTGGTTGAGCTTAATTCCCTTGATAGGCTGAACAAAAGGAATGGCAGCCACCCATCCATCGTAACCAGTTGATCTCTCACCAATAACCCAAGTTTTGCCTGAGACCGGAGTCGCGAAAATAAAGCAAGAGACAATCGTTACGATCCAGAGTGGGCTAAAGATGATCATCAAATCCCAAAGAGGAGGAAAATGCCCTCGCTCCCTTGAATCGTCTTCCTCCGCAAAACGGGTATTCCAAGATTCAACCCCGTCCTTCCCCAGAAATACAACGTCAATCAGAAAGAAAAGCATGCGGATTCCAATGACTCCAACAAGTACCCATAGAACCCAGATAACGACTCCAACCAAAAATCCTTGCTCTATGATTTCGTTTTGGTAGTAAGCTCTGCACGTAATCACAAAAGCGATGGCCGTTGTAAGAGCGACAAAAGCACCAAATGGTGATTTCGCCAACCAAAGTAATCTACCCAAAAAAGAGGTTCTTTTGCTGGACACTTCTGGTTGATAGGCTGTTGCTATCATTGTCTCCCTCTCAGAGTACGGATCCCAATACTCTCAGCCCCATAGTATATAGAATACCTCACTAAAAGTCAAACCAATAAGAAAGGGTAGTCAAAAGACTACCCAGATACACCAAGACGAGTTTGTTTAAGTGTGGGGTGGGTATTGGTTATTACCACTTCCCCATCCCACTTTACCGCCAGACCTCTCAAAGCCTCATCAGTTAAGTTCCTTACTGCCCCATATTCCAGAGCTAACAAAGAGAGCTCCGTATGTCTCACAGTAGAAACATAGCCAGCAAATTCCCGATTAAAGGCTGCACTGAGGTGGGCGCTTAATTCCTCGTTAGGGTTACCTCTGACATTTCGGGCAAACCCAATTAAGTCCTTCTCCTCATCAGTAATTCTAAGAATCGCCTTAAGAGTGGCACTAACTCGAACCCCATCTTGGGTTACACCCCCCACTGAGAATATGTGAGACTGATCATTGTTAAACCCTTGAATCTTATTTCCAAAAGGTTCCGCGATCATGACCGACCGACTTAAGGAGGTCTCCCCATTGACAACCCAAGTGGACCCCAAATTAGCCACATAAAACCAAGTCGAGAAAGCCGCAACACATAAGGCCGGCAGAACGTACATCCATAGTAGCCTCGTAGTGGTGATTTCCTCTTTTAAGTACAAATGGAGCCGAACAACCCGAGGGTATCCCTCTTTCTCCATTATATTAATAGCCATCCTAGTCCAGTATTCATAAGCATCAGCCCGTTTTTTTACCCATGCTTGAATAGAAAAGTCGAGACCCAAGATCAAAATCAGGCACAGGATAGCTCCCACCAATCCAAAATAGGCGTGAGGGTTGTAAGTTTTGATAGGTGCAGCTACGAAGTATAGAAACAGACCACCACAAAGCAGCGCTGGTATTATCCAGGATTTCAGAAAGTTAAGCAGGGTTGGCCATAAGCCGACCCTCTTCTGAGCTATTGCTGTAACCATCGGACCCCTTTCTCGCCCCATAGTTTAGCGATACTGCCTCTAAAAGTCAAATTAATTGAGGCAAAAGTAGGTTTATGTTAAAATATCGCTATTCTTATACAGGTTAGTTCTCCTTATCTTTGAAGGGCTCGTAGCTCAGTGGTGAAACGACAAAGTATTGTCGTTGATGGGAATCTTAGTCAAGTTGTACTTGACGTTTACAGATTCCCGGGTGAGAAGCAAATGGCTTTGCTTCGATGGGAATTGTAGCTAAGCTGTGCTTAGCGTGAAGCAATTCCCCGGAAGAGCGCTACTCTTATGTATCGCTCGTTAGTTCTCCTTATCTTAGAAGGGCTCGTAGCTCAGTGGTAGAGCGCTACTCTTATAAAGTAGATGTCGATGGTTCGAATCCATCCGGGCCCACCAGGTCTGACTTGGTGGGTCCCTACTGACGGTCTTGATTGACTGGATCATTGTAGCGTTTTGAACAAAAAGAGGTGTTGTCGTAAAGACAACACCTTAATCAGCAAATATTTCAGTAAAGATCCTTCCATAGATCCCACCATCAGCTATCCCAACACCCACCCTCCGAAATTCTTTCCGTAGAATATTGGCCCTATGTCCAGGAGAATCCATGAGATCTCGGTGAGCCGCTCTTGCATTCATACTTCGAGCGATATTTTCAGCTAAGATACGGTACTGTATCCCTCTTTCTCTCAACCTATCGGAAGCAAAGCCACCATCAGGGCTTTGATGGGAGAAAAAGCCTCTCTCGAGCATTGCACGGCTGTATTCTCGAGCAATCAAAGTCAGTTCCGGATCTAGCCTCAACAAGGTTAAACCTTGTTTAGCTCTTTCGAGATTGATGAGTGAAAGCATGATTGACTCATCATCAAGACTCTCAGTTTTGGCTACTCCTTGGGTAACGGCAAGTTGATCAGTTACCTTGTCTTCCAAATTCGGGATCCAAGTATTAGCCTTCTGACCCCAAGCAAAAACATAACCGATCACACCAAGATATAAAAGTATCTCAAAAACACTTCTAACCAATCCCCCTACCTCCCTAGATGAGTAGGTGGATTGTACCTGAATTGTCCCGTTAATTCAACTATGGGCCCTCGAGGAGGTTTAATCGGCAAAATTCTGGGTAAACATTTTTCCAAAAATTCCGCCGTCAATGACCCCAATTCCCACCCGGCCAAACTCTTTGCGCAAAATGTTATCCCTATGCCCAGGTGAATTCATCAGTCCTTGGTGGGCTATTTCGACTGTCGGAGCGTAAGCCAAGTTTTCCCCCGCTGCCAAAAACTTTAATCCAGCCTTGTCCATTCTCTCAAAGGCGCTTTCTCCCTCAGGATTGTAATGCGAGAAGTAACTCCTCACAAACATATCTCTACTGTGAGCTCTAGCTACAGGCACTATCTCTGGATCCCACTCAAGTGGTTTTAAGCCTGCTTCAATTCTTTCTTTATTGAGTAGTTCAAACATCTTCCCTTCGTCAACCGGACTCTCAACCAGTTTTATCTCAACAGGGAAGCTAAGCTTGGTTGTCTCTTTTGAAGTGGGGGCTGGCGTAATAACGAAAAGGAGGCTCTGGGTAGGTATTCTCTTCAAGAGCCTTTCTAACTCTGGCTCAAGTAAGTAGGCTCGAGGCAACACGTTTTGCCCCACCCAAGACTTTTGGATTGGCCCCCTAATGCCTATGTCAAAGGGCAAGATTACGGGTAGCAGAAGAAATAGCAGCAAGAAAAATGATCCCAGCAAAGTGGAAGGGACTATTCCCAAGATACTATCCAACAATCGAAAAAGACCAAACCTCAAGAAATGCTGAAAAATAAATCGATAAATAAAACTAACAATAAGCGAGAAAATAAATTCTGTGAGTAAAAGTAATCCGAAAAAGCCAAAAATATTCGCGAGATTTTGGCCAAGACTAAACTGAGTGTTAATAAAGGAGGACACCTGAGGGTAGAAAATGACCGCCCCAAATGTGGCTAAAACTGTTGATACGAGGTTTAAGATTCCAGACAAAAAGCCGTTGGTATAGCCTTTCCAGACAAAATACAAAACAGCCAAGAATACAATCAAGTCAACAAGGTTAAACACCACTTTATTTTAACAAATTAAGAAGAGGTTAGGGATAGATTTGAGTGCCGTCATCGTCAATGACGGTAATAGCCAGGGTCGGACAGGATTGAGCCGCTGCGATGAGAGTGTCTTTATCCGTGGCTTTGATATCCACAACCACAGCTTTATTTTCCTCATCTAGTCGGAAGGTGTTTGGAGCGATAGCCACGCAGCTTGCCGCACCGATGCACAAATTACGATCAACAATAACTTTCATAGTTAAAACATTATGTCACAGAAGAGGGGTGCTTTGCTACCTCATCATTTAGGTGTTCTACCATCATCTCAAGTTCTTTTTCATCCATGCCGTGCACTCTCGCCCCACCTTCAAGAGTATCGAAAGTGTTAGCAAAACAACCCGCACAATGAAGGGAGTAGTCTTTAAGTAAAATTTCTGTTAAAAAGGGGTAGGCTCTTACCAAATCACCTAGTAGCATTTTTGTGGTTATCGTTTGCTCAGACTTTTTCAGTGACATATTTTCGCAAAGCCTCCTTAAGCGTTTCCAAAGCCAGTAAACTACATTTCAGCCTTGAAGGAGTAAGTTCTATACCCGTCAGACGCGACATGTCTTCTTTTGAGTAATTTATTAACTCGTTCAACCTCAAGCCTATTATCTCTTCAGAAAGAAGGGAGGCGCAGGCCACACTCAGGGCACACCCCTGAGCTATATATTTAAAATCTGCAAGCTTCCCCTGTTTAATCTTAAGCTTTAAGCAAATTACATCTCCGCACAAAGGATTGTTTCCAAGTTGAGTCACATTTGCACCACTTAAGTCCCCCCAATTTTGGGGATTTTGGTAATGTTCTAGAATCAGTTCCTTATACATGTTCATAAGCTAAACCCTAAATACCTCTTTGGCTTTTTCAATACCGATAACAAGTCTATCAATTTCATCTTTTGTATTATAAAGATAAAAACTAACCCGGCTGCTGGCACTGATTCCTAAGCGCCTGTGTAATGGTTGGGCACAATGATGACCGGCCCTAACAGCTACCCCATACTGATCCAAAATAGTAGCTAGATCATGGGGATGCACCCCATCAAGAGTAAAAGACACAAGACTATTTCTTTTGTCAGGTTCCGTAGGTCCTAGTATTCTAAGATTATCTATTTTGGATAGTTTTGTGATGTAGTATTCAACCAAAGATTGTTCATACTCATTAATACTGTCTAAACCAACTTTTTCCAAATAATCAATCGCCGTTCCAAGACCAATCACCCCAGCTACATTTGGTGTTCCAGCCTCGAACTTCCAGGGAAGGACATTCCACTTCGCCCCCGCCTCGGTCACTTCGCTAATCATGTCCCCACCACCATATACAGGTTCCATTTTCTCCAGAAAGTCCTTTTTTGCTACCAAAACTCCTACCCCTAGAGGACCCAACATCTTGTGAGCTGAGAAAGCAAAAAAATCAGGCTTCAAGTCACTTAGGTTGACCCTCATGTGGGGTACACTTTGAGCCCCGTCTATCAAAACTGGAATCCCTTTTTCGTGAGCAAGTGCAGCAACTTTCTTTATCGGATTCGCCGTCCCCAAAACATTGGATACGTGCGTTAGAGATACGAACTTCGTTCTCGGGTTCAGTTTTTTTTCAAAATCCGCCAGATCAAGTATACCCTCATCAGTAACTGACGCGAAAACCACCTTTGAGCGGGTTTCCTGAGTGCTCATAAACCAAGGGACAATGTTGGAGTGATGCTCCATTTGAGTGAGCAATACTTCATCACCTTCCTTAAAATAAGCAGAACTGTAGGACCAGGCAACAACGTTAATCGACTCAGTAGTATTTTTGGTAAAAATAACCTCATAGTCTCCGCCTGCGTTTAGAAATTTTTTTACTTTCTTACGCACGTCCTCGTAAGCTTTGGTAGCCTCCTCACTTAAGGTATAAACACCCCGATGAATATTGGCATTGTAGTTTTGATAGTAATTAACCAAAGACTTTATTACCTGCTCGGGCTTTTGGCTCGTGGCGGCGTTATCCAAATAAGCTAGCGGGTAACCATTAACAAGCCTTTTTAGTATCGGAAAATCTTTTCTAATCTCGGCGTTATCAAACATTAATGAAGACTTCCCCATCCTCAACTTTAGTTTCATACGTTTGTACTGGAATCGAGGCTGGTAAATTAAGAACCTCACCACTTCGGATATCAAACTGGCTTCCGTGACAAGGACAGGTTATCTTAAACTCACTCAATTCCCCATCACTTAACGAGCAGTATTCATGAGTACAGGTATCATCAAAGGCAATTATCTGGCCGTTTACATTAGCCAAAGCAATTTCCCGGTCCTGAACTAGGACTTTCTTAGTTTGCCCTTTATTTAATTCGGATTCCTTAATAGTCTTAATAAACGCCATGTCTGGTCCTCCTATTGAGTAACTTGATTGTACACAATTATCTATTGAGTAATTTTATTACTAATTACGTCTTTACTATTTCTTTCCATAAACTCCGAAACCTTCAGGCGAAATTCTTTGTTTTCTATTTTACTAGTAACCGATTCGAAAAATCCCTGTGTCAGTAGTTTTTCTGCCTGGTCAGCAGTCAAACCACGACTCTGAAGATAGAACATTTCCGCATCTCCCACCTGCCCAACAGTGGCCTCATGAGAACATTTTACATCATCTGACTCTATTTCAAGTGAGGGTATAGCATTCGCACTCGCCTCATCTCCAAGGATTAAGACGTGGTTAGCAAGATACGAGTTTACTCGGTGAAGCCCGGAATCAATCTTCACCATACCATCAAAATTGGAACTAGACTGACCATATAAAACGCCATTTATCCAAGTTAGGGCCCTGGAGTCAGATCCTTGGTGGTTGGAAACAACTCGGAGGTGGTATTTTTGGTCCTTTTCTCCAAGGTAAACTCCCAAAATTGTGGCTTTACTAAAGTCCCCTTTCAAGACAATCTCGATACTTTTAGAGACTTGAGAACCTCCTGAAAGGAGTAAAAAATAGTAAACCTCGCCGTTTTCTTCGATGACAATTTTAGTACTACTTGTGACTTCTTTGTCGTAGTCGAGTAATTTTTCCAGAACATAGTGTTTTTGATTTTTCGTGACCCGAAGTTCCAAGTTATCTTTAGCGTCAGTCAAAAGATAGTTCATCCTACCCCCTCCATCTGCAATTGGATGAGTTTGTTCATTTCCAGCGCATACTCCAAGGGAATCTCTTTGACAATAGGTTCTATAAACCCATTTACAACCATTCCCATGGCCTGAGTCTCATTTAAACCCCGACTCATTAGATAAAAGAGCTGCTCATCACCTATTTTTGAAACAACCGCTTCGTGACCAATGCTAACCTGTTTTTCATCAATCTGAATCGTCGGGTAGGTATCAGATCGGGAAAGAGAATCCAAGATCAGAGCGTCACACCTGACCATTGATTTTGAAGCCTTGGCGCCAGGAAAAACTTTTAATAAGCCACGGAAAGAAGTTCGCCCACCATTTTTGGAGATTGATTTGGAAATGATACTCGAGGAAGTTTCCGGCGCGAAATGCAGGGCTTTTCCCCCAGCATCCTGGACCTGGTTACGACTGGCAAAGGCAATCGAAAGAATATCCCCCTTGGCTTTTCGCCCCACTAGATAGACACTTGGGTATTTCATAGTCACTTTGCTTCCCAAATTGGCATCCACCCATTCACAAACCCCTTCTTCTTCAACTCGTGCTCTTTTAGTCACCAGGTTATAAACATTGGTTGACCAGTTCTGGATAGTCGTGTAACGCACCCTAGCCCCTTTTTTAACAATTATTTCCACCACAGCGCTATGTAGAGAATCGGTAGTATAAATAGGCGCGCTACAGCCCTCTAAATAATGGACAAAACTACCCTCGTCAGCAATGATCAACGTTCGCTCGAACTGACCCATATTTTTAGTGTTTATCCGAAAATACGCTTGCAAGGGAATCTCGACACGTACCCCTTTGGGAACATAAATAAAACTCCCCCCACTCCAACAGGCGCTATTCAAAGCTGCGAATTTGTTATCTGAGGGTGGAATAATAGTGCTGAAATACTTCCTAACCAAATCGGGATAATCTTTCACAGCTGAATCCATGTCGCTAAAAATTACCCCTTTTTTGGATAAGTCCTGGGCCAAATTGTGATAAATCATTTCGGACTCGTACTGAGCACCCACCCCTGCCAAGAACTTCTTTTCAGCTTCAGGGATCCCAAGTTTGTCGAAAGTGTTTTTGATATAAACCGGCACATCCTGCCAACTCCCGCTTTGTTTTTCTGAAGGTTTTACATAGTAATGGATGTTGTTAAAATCTAGTGTGGACAGGTCAGCCCCCCAGCCTGGCATGGGTTTGGATTGAAAGATTGACAGAGCTGCCAACCTAAACTCCCTCATCCAGGGCGGCTCATTCTTAATATCTGAAATTTTTTTAACTACTTCTGGAGACAAACCTTTATCAGATTTGTAAATATAGTCTTCTCTATCAGCGAATCCATACTTGTAGTTTTCAGCCCCTATTTTGAAATCAACCCTAGCCATAGACACCTTCGTAGCCTTGTTCGTCAATCAAAGATATTATTTCCTTACCCCCGCTCCTAACAATTTGACCATCTGACATAATATGAACATAGTCAGGCTCTAGATATTTCAATATTCTTTGATAATGAGTAATAACCAAGATGGTACATTCCTCCGAAACATAGTCACTTATTGCCTTGGCCACTTTTTTTAGGGCATCAACATCAAGACCTGAATCAGTCTCATCAAGTATTACAAGCTTTGGTTCTAGCACTAGTAGCTGAAGTGCTTCAGCCTTTTTCTTTTCCCCACCACTAAAACCATCATTTAGATACCGGTTTAGGAAAGAGTCCTCTAGTTTTAGCTTCAAGGCTATAGTATGCAACCTTTTCTTGAATTCAGGAATAGAAACTCGGTCTTTGTGAGTAGCGTTGTAGGCTGTACGTAGGAAATTGGAAAGAGTTACCCCAGGTATCTCAAGGGGATTCTGGAACGCCAGAAAAATACCTAGCTTAGCCCTCTCATCAGGGCTGAGGCGTGTAATATAACGTCCTTTATATCGAATACAACCACTAGTTACTTGGTAAGTGGGATGACCCATTAAAGTTGCGGCCAAACTCGACTTCCCAGAGCCGTTAGGACCCATCAAAACATGTATCTCACCTTTATGTAACTTGAGGTTTAAGCCTTTGAGGATTTCCTTACCTTGAGCACTCACAAACAGATCATTGATCGCTAACACATCCATAGGAGTGAGCATAGTAGATGAGGTATTCAAAGTCAACGTCAGGTATAATCTTTACTCAATTTAGAAAACAGGGTACTTTAGTTACTCAACTACAATTACTTTCCCCTTCATATAGGAGTGTGGGCGGCAGTAGTAAGGAAATTCGCCTATTTGGTTAAAAGTAATTGTCTGGCTTTCCCCGTCGGAAAAAAGCGGAGTGTCAAAACTGCCGTCATCAGCTGTTACAGTGTGGCCAGTTTTATCAAGATTAGTAAACCTAACGGCTGTTCCCTTTTTAACCTCTATACTGGCAGGAGTATAGGCATAGTTTTGAATCGTTACGTTAGTCTCGGCTAAAGGTGCTTCAATTTTCTCACCCACTGTTGGATTATCCAAACTTTGGGTTGATGGGCTAGGCTGGGCTTGGTTACCCTTATCATGTGAACAAGCGGTAACAAAGACCGCCAAGAAAACTAGTACTGGCAACAAGGCCAATTTGTTAACAAGTTTCATTTTCCAACCTCCGCTTAGTTTCATAGATATGCTATATTATAGCAAGGAGACTTTTAACACACCATGCGACGGGCTTTACAATTAATTGTCATATCAATTTTCGTAATTTCATTTGTTATCCCGATCAGTACCTGGTTTAATACCAGCGGTCTAACCCTTGTCTCTCAAAAATTAACCTTCGAGCAGACTCTTTTACTCACATTTCCCCTACTAGGATTGCTGGGATTTTCCCTCGTCTGGACTCAGATTATGTTTGGGGCGCTTTTGGAGTTATTAAGCCGACTTTTCTCACGCTCAAGTCTTTTGAAATTTCATATTTTCGAGGGAATTTTCTCAATTTTTGTTATTTTCCTCCACCCCACGTTGATGTATCTAGCCCAAGTCATGCGCTTTGGGATAAGTTTTAAAATTTTTGACTATAACTTCTTGGATCCTGAAAGAAAAATTTATATCTGGTTTGGAATATTAGGCTTTGGCCTATACCTTTGTGGTGTTGGAGCAGCACTACTTCGTAACCACCCTTTACTCCTCAAACACTGGCGTAAAATCCACTTTTTTCAGTACGGCGTGTTTGTCCTGATTTTGTTTCATAGTCAAAGTATCGGTTCCCACACTCAGGAAACGCCAATGAAAATCCTGTATTGGTTTTACGCCGCCACTTTCATCCTAGCCTTAGTTTACCGAAGAGTGTACCTAGCATACCGTTTTCAGAAGCAGGCCCAGATTACAAGAAGCGCTACCCCAACACCAACATCTTCTCAATAGTTTAGCCTCACACACCCGGTGTGTGTTAGCTTGACACATCAGGAAATTGGGTATACAGTCTGAACGTATGCCCTATCGGTACTTGCCTCTAGCAACTGGTGAGGTTTATCACATCTTCAATCGAAGTATTGCTGGCCAACCAGTTTTTCTTGAATCAAGAGATTACAACCGTGCCTTAGAAACATTTAACTTTTACTCATATAGACCTTCAATCCGTTTCTCACACTATCAAAGATTAAATCTACAAGATAAACCAAACTTCCTAGAAAGACTAATTAAAACGCCGAAACAAATTGACCTTCTCGCTTTCTCACTGATGCCAAACCACTTCCATTACCTCATTAGGGAAACAACTGAAAATGGGATTTCCAGCTTTTTAAGGAACTTTCAAAATAGTTATGCCAAGTTTTTTAACACTAAGAATCAAAGAACCGGTTCTGTGTTCCAGTCTATGTTTAAGGCTGTGAGAATAGAAACAGAAGAACAACTACTTCATGTAGGCCGATATATAAACATCAACCCAGTGACTTCTTTTGTGCTAAAGAACATGGCACAGTTAGAAAACTGTCCTTGGACATCTTTTTATGATTTCCTGGGAAAAAGAAATACTGGCCTAGTTAACACTTCCGAACTATTGGGTTACTTCCCTAATTTAGAAAAATTTAAAAGTTTTCATTCAGATCAGGTGGGGTACCAAAGAGATTTAAACAAAATAAAACACCTGTTGCTCGAATAGTCCTTACGTGTCTACCTAGTACACACCGGGTGTGTCTAGCTAGTAACCTAGTTAGTTTATCCAACTAACCAAGTCTGAAGGTTGATCTATTATTTTTAGCATCTTACAATTCTCAGGGTCGTAAACTACCAGTTTGTCTCCTCTTTTGGAAATGAGATAACTACCATTAGGTGACCAGACTTGTAATGGGGACTCAGGTTTCCTGAAACCCACCCAATCATAATAGTCATAGCTGAAATCTTCTTCTTTAATACAATCTTTTAGTAAACTTCCCTCACTATCATAATATTGGATACCTTCTCCACTAAATGACGAACTGACAATTAACTTAGATAAATCTCCCGAAAGAATCAAACTGTTTGGACTAGCTGCAGCATAGACATTAAAAGCTCGCATGCTATCAGCTATTGGCGAATAAACCGTAACCCACATTTTGGTGTCTTTATCTATCGCTGAGTCGTTGCCAAGTAGATAAAGTAGCTCGTCTCTATCATTAAATCCAACTATGTAGCCTGTCTGGTAGTTCTCATCTTCGGGTTGACCTAAAGGTTGTGCCACAACTTTTGAAACGCCAGATTCTCTATCATATAGAACAATGTTGTCTTTTGAGTTAAAAGTAACGTATCTGCCTGTTTTAGAAAAGGTCGGGAAAAGTGCTAGTGGCGGTCCCTCGTGGACTGTCAAATAGGCTTCCAATTCGTTATAGACAACCTTAGGTTCGGAAATGCTAATTTTCTGTTCTATCAAGGTGTTGTTCACAATATAGGAAACAACTCCCTCGCTACCTGGTACAAACACAATAGGACTAACACTGTCCTCAACGGCCGCTTCTCTCACTTCAAACACTTTTTTCCCTGCTGATACCTCGTAAATCTGGGCCACACTCCCGCCGTCAACCCATACAGATAGGTATTTACCATCCGGAGACCAGATTAGGTAGTCCAGCTCTTTTTTACTGCCTTTTACTAGTGGGATAAGGTTTTTAGTCTCTTTAGAATTAAGATCAAGGACAGCAAGCCCTGAGTTAGGTCTAGAATATGGGTGGTTCTGTTCATTTTTGTCGAAGTAGAAATAGGCAACTTTTGACTCGATAGGAGAGGCCGCTATGTCCAGTATCTCAAACTCTAATGCCGTTAGAAGTGTCGAGACTGACGTGGCTAAATCTACCCTGTAAATCTCACCACCTTTCGCTACAACTGCACTACCAAGATTATCGTAAACAGTCTCATCGTTAGTTGGACCAGAAGTGTTTTTAGTAAAAGGTAGTTTTGAGAAAGCGTAACCTAATACCAGAAAAATAAATACTACTAAAACAAACTTAAAACGGTGTTTTGAGAAACTATTGACTGTATTTAAAAACATTTATTTTGTTACTTTATCAAAATTCTTAGAGACCTCATCCCAATTAATTACCTTGGCCCAGGCTTCAAGATAACTTTTTTTATCCGATCCGTAATCCATAAAAAAGGCGTGCTCGTACACATCCACAGTTAATATGGGTATAGCGCCCCACACCCCACCGTGGGAATGGAAATCAGCCAGAAAGTTGTGTATTTTGCCGTCCGTTGGCTCGTAGGCAGAGACTGCCCAACCTCGAGCAGCTAGAGCCACCGCTTTTAAATCTTCGAGATAATTCTCCAACGACCCAAAGCTTTCCTCGATTTTTTTCATTAAAGCTTCACTTGGTTTGGTAACTCCTGCATTAGGACCCATGGTCTGGAAATATAACTCGTGAAGAATCTGACCATCAGCGTTAAAAGTCTCCTCAAGCTTTAAGGCGCGAAATTCCGAGTAGTTGTGATGGGCTTTGGATTTATCAGTCGTTTTGAGCGCTTCTTCGATTTCGTTACGTTTGTTCACATAGCCGACGTAAAGCTTGTCGTGGTGGATCTCCATCTCTTTTTCGGAGATTCCTTCAACAGCATTTTTGGCGTAGGGTAAATCTTTGACTTGAAATGGTGACATATGGTTATCCTCCAGATACACCGTAGCAGAAAAGGGCATGGAGTTCAACAATGTGGTGTCAATATTTCAATTGCTTGACACGTCTCAGCTCTCAAGGTAAACTCCATCGCGAAGAGAGGTTTACATGGATGGGGTGAAAAGCCTAAAACGGTTTGGGGAAGAATGGTTCAGGAGAATTGGCAGGAAGAATATCTTAGTCGGAGTTTCTGTTACAGCCACAGTCTTGGTTGGTGGTTGGGTTTTATACATTATAAAACTTAAAGTGCTGGCACCACCGGAAAATATCCTTGAAGCCGAAAAAGTAGTCAGTGAAGCGCTGGCTGATTATCCGGAGATAGGTGAGGATAAGGAGTTAACACTTACACCTCAGGGTTCGGCACGACACCGCACCGAAACCGGTGAAGGTTGGACAATATCATTCCATGGGAGAGCTAGGCACACGAACCTACAACTTTACAAAGCAGCTTACACACTGGTAGCTCTTGGAGTCCGGGCCATTCAAAGAGTAAGGCTGAAGGTGGTTAGATGAGTTGTTTTTTAGGTTTCAATAAAAACTCTGCAAGGATTTTGGTTAGGTAAGGAGACGCATGTGAGCAGTACAAGCGACGGATTCAAAGATCTAACCACATCACGCGGTCTTGTACATATTGGAAATCAGAAGCTTTGGACAACCATCATTATTGTTGCCAGCGGGCTCGCGGCAACCGGCGCCATCATCTACTGGGTAAAAATCCATCACTATGGATTCCCCGAAAATGAAAACCTTCTTAAAGCAGGGCTTGGGCAGGTCATGGCAGAAGAAGGGTTAGATGTGGCTAATTTAGACCAGGGAGCAACTGTCGTAGATGGATTCTTTGGGACAATCACCTCAGCTCAGGTAACTGAACCAAATGCTTCACCTGAAACAACTCCAGGAAAATTGCTGGGAATAGCAAAAAGGTTCTTAGCCAGCTTATCCCCACGGTCTGAAAAAGAGTAAGACTCAATCTTACCCTAATTCAGATCGTTTCTTTTTGGGCATCAGCACAACCGTCCCGTAACTCTCCGCGAAGGGCGGTGTGTCATATCTCTTTCCTTAAATCTATGTACTCTTTTTCCATCTTCCCACCAGCCGAAAGGGTGTAGAGATAGATTTGTGGGTCATAGTCATCCAGTCCCGAAGTCGCAAGAGTTTTCGCCATTTTCAATCCTTGTTCCCTAAGATAACTCAAGCTAGCTTTTAAAAGAGTGGAACCAAGTTTTCGCCCGCCAAAATCTCGCCTGACACACACTCCAAAGACTAAGTTGGGTTCGCTTAGGCAAGCGTCAACTAATCCTACCATCTGTCCGTCTTGAAAGGCGGCAAACACTCGATAGCTTTTGTCTACAAACAACTCTTCAAGCTGCTTCTTGATTCTAGCTTCTTGATTCTTTTTGTCGGCGCCTTCTTTCCAAGGAGTCCAATATGGTTGGAGTGAATTAACGATTACTTCAGCAAACTCTTCCTTGAACTCCTGAAACTCTCTCATTTCATACTCAGGATTAACCTCCTTAACACTTTCTTTAGTCAAGTCCCAAGTAATACTAACCGTTCTCCGAAAGGGTTTGAAACCTAGGCGATAGTAATAGCGCACCTGGCTAACCCCATCAAGACACAGCCCGTCGATTTCCTTAACACCAAGCTCACCAAGCTTTTTTTCAGCACTTTTTATCAGTTCTTCTTCGACTCCATTCTGGCCGTGAGACTTGTCAACCATTAGATCGGTAATCAAGCCTTTTATCGGGGATCCAACTTGCTCCGCAATCCGAACAGAACCAACCACACTACCACCCCCCAAAGATACCAGAATACGACTATTAACGTATTCCAAAAGATTCGCTTCTTTTCTCGACCCGAGAAATTCTTCAGGAACTTTGGCTAGCTCAACTATCTCAAGCGATTTCTTTGAAAATTGAGAATTGGAAATTGGAAATTGCATTAGGTGTGTTTATCAGCGATGGTACTCGCTCCATAGGAATCAGGTTTTATTTTTGCCTTAAAACCACTCCCAATAATCATCCCAGTTACCCACTTAATCATATCCCGAGTTGCTCCATTTTCACCCACATCAGCGTGAATCTCAGGCTCATAAGCACTCAAACCGTTATGGCGAAATGTGTCCCGAAGTTTGGTAGCAAGTTCAAGTGAGAGAACTGTTTCTTCACCAATTCTCTCAGTCAAGGCGAAATTCTTTGTTTTATTCACTCGACGCCAAAAGTAAATCCCACCCTTATTGACTCTGTGCACTACCACCGCAGTTATAAAGTCCACGCCTTTATCAGAGTTGGACGGTTTGGAATCAGTTCCCACGACAACTTGATGAACAAAATCATTGCCGGATTTGATAAACTCAGCAATTTTATAGACAACACCAGTGTAGTCAAGTTTGCCGTCTGTCGGAGAGTAAAAATTATCCTCACAGTTAACCATAAGGTTTAATTTTAACAAAACTGGCCTTTTATCACAAATTTACCCGAAAGGAAAAGCTAGATACTTTCTGAAGTGGGAAAGGAAGGAGTTTCCGAAGGAATTTCGGTATTGTAAAAATCAAGTTCCGGAGCTTGGAAGTTTTTATCTTCTTGTTGAATATTCTTCCTGATGGACTCTGTAAAGTCCTCGGAATACTTTTTGAAAACGTCTGACTGAACGAACCTAAACATCCCGATAGATAAAAGGACTATCAACCCCCAACCAATGAGTGCGGTCAAGACTAACCACTTCAGGGACCCTTGCTCATTCCCTGAAGTAGCCCTAATCTGTTTATATAAAGTCAGGGTGTAAGCTAACATATACCACCCTAAAACAACATCTGCGACAAATGAGAGACCTTGGACCAACAGGTTAAAATCTCCGCTGACCAAACCTAACACTTTTGGAAAGAGGTAGGAAACAAAGAAGTAGATCACGTATAAAAGCACTATTCTGGTAAAGACTGACCAAAAGTGGCTAGAAACCAAAGCAATACTTCGTCTCAAGGCCGGGATAGGACCATACCCGTCGAGGACCACAGCATAGGCACTAAAAGAAAAAAGAAACATAAATAGCCAAGCAGGGACAATAAAAACAAAAAACCCACCAATAATTAGTAAACCTCCCAATAACCCAGTCAAAAGCATGGGCACAGCAACCCTATAACCGCCTTTAATCAGCGTTGTTAAAGAACTTGGGTCTTTGTGCGCATCGATCACTAAAATCTGAGCATTTCCAATAGCAATGTTGAAAATAGCCAATAAGGCGAGCAACACCAAAAAGGTAATACAGGTCACAGTTACCATAATTGGTAACGCAGTAGAGTCCTGAATAACACCTGCTGACATTAAACCACTAGATAGTAGTATGGTTAGCCCCACTGCGGCAACTGCGCCTATGACTGCTGCCGTTACTACAAAACTTATCACAGTTAAGATAAACAACTGAGAAAGACTGGTCCTAAGAGTTGACCAAGAGTCTCGTAGTAAAGTTCTAATAGGAGGTAACTCGGGACTATTTGGGAGTGTTGTATCCACAACCTCACTATAGTGCCAGTGCTGACACCTGTCAACGATCTAGAAAAAAGCTTCTGTTTTGAACACTTTTTGGAAAGCGGGATGAAAAACTATCAAGGCCTGAAGAGCTAAAGTAAGCATTATCGAAATAAACAAATAATGGTTGGGCGCTCCTTTCCCTTTCCTAATAACCAAGACTAAGATCATTTGCAGTATGATGAGAGTACTAAAGGCTGCGGTGCGGGCCTGATCGACACTAAAACCTTGAAGAAAAATTAGGTAGACACCCCAACTGAGCAACCCAATGACTGTTCCTAGAATAATCGGCGTTTTCAAGGATGCCCAATCAGCAATTTTCCGGCTCCTGTCCCGAGGAGGTCTTCTCATAACTTCCTGATCCTTAGGATCAACTGCTAGAGCCAAGGCAGGAAGACCGTCAGTAACTAAGTTTATCCAAAGTATTTGGATAGGATACAAAGGTATGGGCAAGGAACTAGCCAAAGAAAGTAGAATAAAAATAACTTCTGAGAGATTACCTGCCAGCAAAAACTTGACACCCTTCAAGATGTTGTCGTAGATGACCCGGCCCTCTTCAATCGCTTTGACAATACTAGCGTAATTGTCATCTGTAACGATGATATCTGAGGCTTCTTTGGCAACATCTGTTCCGGTCAAACCCATCGATATTCCAACATCAGCTTTTTTCAAAGCAAGGCTGTCGTTCACACCATCACCTGTTACCGCGGTCACCAAACCTAATTGTTGATACATCCCGACAATCCTAAGTTTGTCCTCGGGGGTGGCTCTGGCAAAAATTCTAATTCTAGGTAGCAACCGAACCAACTCTGTTTCACCCATTTTAGAAAGTAGTTGACTGTTCAAAACTTCATCCCCCTCCTTGAGAAGCCCCACTTCTTTGGCAATCGCGCTCGCTGTAAGCTCATTATCCCCAGTTATGATAATAGTCCTAATACCCGCGTGGTTAGCTTCAATAACAGCTTTTTCAATCTCTGGTCTCGGAGGATCAGCAATTCCGACAAAACCCACAAAAATCAGCTCGGTTTCTACCTTTTTTCTCTCCCAACTAAGGGCTTCTACTTCACCGACAGTGATTTTCTTATAACCAAAGGCCATCAGCCTAAGACCAAGGTCAGCGAACTTTTCGTAATCAGCGGTCAGGCTCTCTCTTAATTTAGGGGTAAGTTTTTGCTTTTTATTGTCAAGAAAAATGTAACTACTATTTTTCAAAACCGCGTCGGGGGCCCCTTTGATATACGCTTCCAAGCTATCTTTAGAGCGACAAATGCTCGAGGACAGCCGTAATGACTGGTCAAAGGCAAACTCCTGAACTCTTTGGGACTCATCTCTTAATTCCTCAAGGTTCAGACCTGCGTCTATCGCAAAAAGTAGCATCGCCCCATCCATCGGTTCGCCGATAACGTCAAATTTAATCTTGTCTTCCTTATGAACAAGGCCAGCGGTAGATGAGTTGATGGCTATTTTCAACAAACTACTTAGGTAAGGACCTTTGAGATTAAGTTCCTTAGCTACCTCCTCTTTTGCTCTTCCTAAGGAAAGGCTATGGTTATTTAACCAGATTTTTCTCACCCTCATTTCATTCGTAGTCAGAGTCCCGGTCTTATCAGTACAAATTATCTCAACTGCTCCTAGCGCCTCAATCGCCCCAAGTCTCTTAACTACCGCTTTACGACCAACCATGCGCTGAACACCCAAAGCCAAAGTCGTGGTTATAATTGCGGGGAGTCCTTCTGGTACAGCGGCTACTGCCAAAGAAACAGCCGTAATAAACATTTCCCTTACCCCCAAACTTTGCAAAACACCTGTCCCAAATACCAAACCAGCGCTAACTAAAGCCATAATTCCTAATTTCTTGCCTAGAGACTCAATCTCTTTTTCAAGGGGTGTTTTTTCTTCTTCTAAGGTTTCTAGTTGGGTAGCGATTTTGCCAAACCGAGTACCACTTCCAGTAGCACTGATCTCATAAATCGCTCTTCCGCCCACCACAGTAGTCCCTAAAAATATCTGATTATTGGGGTCCCGTGAATCTCTGAAAACGCTCGCGGACTCTCCAGTCAAAGCAGCCTCATTTAGTTCAAAATTAAAGGCTTGGATTATCTTCCCATCAGCCGGCACCCGCGCGCCTCTCTCTAAAATAACCACGTCTCCTGAGACGAGTTGGCTCACTGCAATTTCAGATTCTTTACTATCTCTGATAACTCTGGCTATGGGGGAGGAAATTTTTTTTAAAGCCTGAAGAATTTTTTCTGCTTTGTATTCCTGATAAAATCCTAAAAGGCCGTTGATTAGCACAATAATAATTATCAAAATTCCATCTATTACATCGCTTAAAAGCAGGGAAACAAAAGCCGCCAGAAATAAAACTATGACTAAAGGTGAGCGGAATTGTCTTAAGAAAAGGGTGAGAGCGACGACTCTCTTCGTTTCCCTTATTTCGTTCGGACCATAATGCCTCAAACGAGCACGAGCTTCGGAGGTGGTTAGGCCAGCTAGTTCCATAATGTAAGGGTAAAGCCTGAGGCGAAAAGGGTCAAGTAATTAATGATATGATACATATGTGAAAAACCTAAACTCTTTCGTCAAACTCGCCCTTTTGGGACTGATAATAAGGTTACTAACAGCCTTTTTCACCCATCCTTGGGATATTCAGACTTTTTATAATTTTTTTGTTGACTTAGCGCGCAATATTTCCCCTTACGACACCATGATGTACTTATCAAGTTTCGCTCGTGCTTACGTCGGGCCTGGGTGGGACTATAATTTTGAGTATTACGCCTACCCACCACTCCCAATACTAATTTATTACCTTCCAGCCAAGCTTTTTGGGTTACTACATCCTAACATTGACTACAGCTTTGTCGTCTCCCACGCAGCACCAGTGCTAAAAGTTCCCTGGGACTTTAATTTTTTCTTCAAAATACCACTTATTATTTCTGATATAGCGATCGCCTGGTTACTCTCCAAGAGGTTGGATCTTTACCGCGCTAAATCTTTTCTGCTAAACCCTTACGTAATCCTAATATCGGCTTCCTGGATGTTTGATAGCCTAATGACTCTTTTCCTGCTTCTAAGTATGCTAGCAATTGAAAAGAACAAGCTCAACTGGGGGAGTTTTTTCCTTGGACTTGGCGCTATGACCAAGTTTGTTCCGTGGTTTGTCTTTCCCGCAATCCTAATCTATTTGATTAAAAAGGAAACCAGTCTGAGATCGTTTTTAGCCTTTATTGCAGTATTTGTGGCAACAAATTTGGTATTTATTTTGCCTTTTTTCGACGGATTTTTGTTTGTCTTAGATTTTCACGCCTCCCGCGTGGGCAGCGGTTTGACACCGCAACTTTTGGTGCAGCAATTACCCTACTACCTAAGCAACAACTATATTAATTTTGATACTTTGCTCCCGATTTACCATTTTGTGATACCCAATGTTTCACTCATGATTTTTATTATTGGGATGCTTTTTATCTATTACCTAATTGCCAAAAGATCATTTAGCTTAAATCAGACTGTTTTAGTTTCCCTTCTGGGTTACCTAATCTTTAACAAAATCGTCAACGAGCAGTACATCTTTGTCATGCTGCCTTTTCTCCTCATAGACTTAAAAGAGCACCCCGGCAAAATTAAAAACCTACTCTATACTTTACTGTGGGTACTGCCTTTATGTTTCGCAATCGTCAACGTCCCAATCACGGGTTTTGCCTTACCGATGTTGCGAAGCTTTAACCTAGACACTTCATCGGTACTACTTTATTCAGACTGGGTAAGCGGGGCCAGCATTAGACTGTGGTACTTAAGACTCGTAGCACTTACTTTTACCGCTGTAACCCTTTGTTATACTTGGTATACTGTAAAAAAGGCAAACAATGAAACTTCTTAAACATTTAATTTTAAATTACACTGGCTGGGGATTTTTTATCCTTAGTATTCTGGTGGTAGGAGTTCTTTTGGGAAAAGCGTATCAGCAAGTTGGTGAGGTGGAGAGAGATGACCTACTCAAAGAAATCAATCTTTCTCTAGAAAATGGCGTAAGAGTGAAGTTTCGTCTGAACCAAGAATCTGGAAAACCAGAGATTTTAACTTCCGATAACTACCCTGTTCTTAGTTATGGTCACTTAGACTCAACCCTTGTTGTCGATGGGAAAAGCTACGGTTTGTGGGAACAAATTTCTAATTACCGCCTCGATCGACGCAATAAACAAATTGCCTACACTATTTCCACTCCGGAGGATAGCCTAAGAAAAGTTTATGTTATCGAACAGAGTACCAAGTTTTTAGATAAGAGTACTGTTTTGGTCGAATACTACTTTATCTGGAATTACCCAGACAATGTATCCGGTGAAGTATCTAGTGTTGAACTTAAGCTGGCTCATTTTAACCAGGGGTTAGGTGGGTTAGGCGTCCAAGGGAACGACCTTACGGGTCAAACTCAAATCTCGGCTCGACGAGGTAAAGACGGCGCTTCCCCAATTGCCTATGTCCCTTTCACTCTAACCATGAAAGGCAATTTTTCAGAACCTAATCTTAATTATGTAAAAGTAGATAGCGAAACCAGAGCCGGGTTTGTGACAAGCTATACACTGAGCAATCCGGCAAGAGGCAAACGAACTTTTATCGCTTCCGAGATAGTTAAACTCGGCAACCCTTACCCATAAAGAAAGGCCCAACTTTCGTTAGGCCTTTTTCTCTCTACTTACCTACAGTTACTCGTTCTCAAGCTTTGTTTTGTTCACAGAATATACCAAGAGAAAGAGAAAGTTTATCAAGAACTCCTACAATTTCTCTTAGCCTAATAATCTCGTACAGAAACTCTCTCGGCCTTTTCTAATCTACGTTTGGCACAGGCGACTAGCCGGTTTTGAATATTAGTGTCCCAATGCTTTCTTCCCTTAGCCTTTAAGGCAGAAAGACTATAAATCCAAGTACCTTTATCCACCTCACCCATCAGACACTTACCTAAGTAATCCGCATCCGTAATTAACACTATCCCACCACCTCTCGCAAAAGCCCTGGCCTCGGCTATTTTGGACTCTATCCCACCAGTACCGTACTGAGATTTCGAAAACTTACCAACTTCAAGTGACGATTCCAGATCAACATAGGTTATAATTCTTCCGTCTCTATCCCTTAATCCACCAGCGGTAGTGATAATTACCAAAAGGATTGCATCCAAACCTTCAGCGATTAGACGGGCTAGGCGATCGTTATCAGCACACACTGATAATTCTCTAACCCCACTAGTTATTACGGCGTCATTGGCATTAATTACTGGAATTACTCCTCCCCTCTCAAAGCTACACTTGACCCTCTCAACTCCTATCTTTAGTGTTTGATCATCCAACAAGATTTGCTCCGTGACCAGAGGATCAAAAGCTTTCCTCCAATGACTCATAAGGATCGGTTGCCCAATACTAGCAGCTGATTGTCGTAAACAGGTAATTTGGTCTTCTAAAGAGCCATCTTTGGTAGCTCTTTTTTCTAATCCAAAGATGGCTCGATTAAGCTCTCGGTCTTCAATTCTGCCACAATAAACAGCACCGGAACTAACCAAAGCAACCTTAGACCCCATACTTGCTAACGCCTTAGCACAACCGGCAATCCAGTTAAAAACCCGCTGATTCATCGCTCCAGATTCTTTCAAGGTCGGTCGGGAATAAGACTGGATCAAAACCCCACTGCCTATCTTGATAACAACTTCCCCTCCTCGTAAAAGTTCTTTGGGCCTCGCGTCCCACCACCACCAGTAATCGTATGGTCCAGACATCCTTTTCCTTTCTGGGGCTACAAAAAAGCCCTCGTCAGCCCACGAATTTCGTGAACTCACAAGGGCCATTAAATTGGCGGTACCACCTTGCTTCGATTATTAAACTAAAACTGCACCCGAAGGTGCATCAATTAAGTTTCATAATCCTCATTGAGTGCTCCGTTGCCGACACACTTAGGATTTATTTTACGGTATCCTTCCGTCATAGTTTTGACCACCAGAGTGGTCTTTTTCTATGCAGCTTGTCTATTAGGATAGACTCCTGTCCGCCAAAGCTCTGTTTTAGGTCCAGCTGGCGGGCCAACGCTTTTATACAACTAAAAGTATTTTAGCCTAAATAGGCGTTGTAGTCAAGGTTACGTAAAGATTTGGCCCAAGTTTTTATGTCGAGCTAACACACACCGGGTGTGTCTACCTAGAAAATACCATTCAAATCTTTGTGGCAGGTGGCAACGCAAATCACCCGATCGGCACCACCATAATAGATAAAGTACTGATCATCCCACTCAATAGCCCCACAAGTAAAGACAATATTAGGAGTTAAACCTTTCTTTTCGTAAGGTTTTTCGGGTATTAGAAGCGGTTTTTTGCTGCGGTATAAAATTATTTTAGGGTTGTTTAGATCCAGCAGCAGCGCTCCTAGGTGATAAATCTTTTTATCATTAACTCCGTGGTAAAAGAGCAACCAGCCATCCTTAGTTCTAATAGGTGTAGATCCAGCGCCTATTTTAAGGCCATCCCACATCCCAAACCTAGGGCCTGCCATAAACTCCGGTTGAGTCCAAGTTACCAAGTTTGGAGAGTAGGAAATGACCATATTTGGATTGGACCTAGTTATTAAGACATATTGATTTTCGATTTTCTCGGGAAAAAGGACGCTGTCCTTGGCATCTAGGTCATCGAGAAGAAACCCCAGCTTTTCAAACGTGTTGAAGTCTTTGGTCTCCGCCAGACCTATTCTAATCCGCCAGGGCACGCCCTCCTTAAACAACGATTCCGCTCCTTTTCTAGCCATTCGGGCCGGGTAGAGTGAGGCCGCGGTGTAAGTAATCAAGAAACTTTCCCCCATTTTTATGATCCGAGGGTCTTCTACTCCCAGCCTTTCAAAAGGCTCGTTTATCTCGGGTTCCATGACCGGAAACTCTGAGACTTTCTTGAAATTAAAGCCGTCTTTGCTCTGGGCCAAACCAAACCGAGACACCCACTCAGGTCCCTGAGCCCGATAAAGAAGCGTTATTTTATTTTGATAAACAGCTACCCCTGGGTTATAAACTGCATTTCGTTCCCACCAAATATTACTTGGTTTCAAAATGGGATTTTTGGAAAATCGTGTGAGTGGCATTGTTTCAATACTAACAAGATCTGAGGACATAAAGAAAGGCTAGTATTGCTACTAGCCTCCGATTTACTCTCCTATTTAAGTCATGTCCAAGACAACCCTCTGGTTGGTAGTCTCATACAAAATTCCTGAGTCAGTCACCACGGTGCGCACTAGATCAACCGTGGTTGTCCCAGAGTGCCTTGATCTGAATAGCAATCTGGCTGGGACAAAATCTTCTCCTGTTTGCGGTAAGAGGGTCGTGACCAAGAAAATCTTCCCGGTCTGGTTGATAAACGCCCTATCCTCACCAAAATCAACCACACCGTAATCAGTAACCACGTTCAAGAATTCAATTTTGGCCGGATCAAAGTTCATCTCCAGGTGAGCCTGGTTTAGCCCCTGATAACCCAAAGTATTTACCTGAATTCCAAGCTCAAACTCTTGACCAACAACAACTCTTTCGTTAGGAACCAAAAGCTTGATGTAAGGCTTCGTGTGAACAAGTAACGACAAGTCCCAGCTCAATCTTTCAGTATTGGCCAAGACACAGCTCCTCAACATCTCCGTTGGAGGATCTAGCGCTGTTTCCAAGAGCACAAGCTCGATCCAACCTACCCTGCCATTAGTTAATGCCCACTGACCATCTTCATCAGAAACAGTTTCGCTGCTAAATTGCGGTTCGACTCCTGGACTACAAGACCGAAATCCGAAATAGCTAATGGCTACCTTACGGCCCCCAACAGCTCCTTTATCCAACGAACTCGTGATCCTACCCGCGCTACTAAATGTGGGAGGGGTTTGCATCCCCACCTTACCAACCAAACTGTAACCTCCCGAAAGCCCAAATAAGGGCACTACGTAATAATCACCTTGAGTTTCTCCTAAATACGAGTTTCTCGGAAAAGTCGGCTCAGCTATTTCTTGGACTCGGTAATCAACACCACCTCTGGCATTGTCCGGAATTCTGAAGTAAGCTAATATCTGGTCAACTGACTGGTTACCAGGCTCGGTGTGAATTTCAAAGTAGTCACCAATCTCCTGCCAGACCTCTCCCAAATCAGAGTTTTGTGGGACATTCTCTCCCACACCATCACTCAAAGCCAAGACTTTACTAGGTGTCACACTTAAGAAAAACTCAGATTCTGTTGGAAAAAACTGCAAAACCAGTTTATCGTCCCAAGCGGTTACATAATCCTGGTTGGCAGTCTTTTGCACTGTTTGGCTGAAAGTCCTACCTTTGTATAAAGTCCCACCCTCAACAAGAGTAAAATCAATTACAGAGCGCCCAAAGTCATTGGTTGATTGGTTGAAAGTATAGAGAGTCGAATGCTCACCACTGGAAATCGGGATTTGTCCTGATTGATGCCTGGTTCCGTCGGGATAAGTGACCTGGATCAGGGCAAAATTCACTCTCGCCTCTTCTTGCCAAGATAGAGTAATACTTAGTCCGTATTGGCTAGCATCTTTGCGAATCGGCTCAACCACAACTTTAGTGTTGACAGAAGCCAGTCCTTGCGCCTTGGCTTCATACCCGCCAAAACCCATTACAAGATAGATAAGAACTAGCGTCCCGGCTATTCTTGAAATCATCTCGCTCCTTATTGATCAGTGAGAGGATTTTACTACATAATAGACTATTTTTCAATCACTACAGGATAATATTTTGGGGATTAGTTAAAGTTGGTTGATATCCGCATCAAGTGTCGCTGAATCAGAGTTCGAAGTATCCTCAACCTTAGTTGAGTCCAATTCTTCTTGCAGAGTCATTACGTCATCTTTATCAGTAATTTGTCGGGGCTCTTCTGTAATCGTTGGTGTTATGTCCTGATCAATGACCCCACTATCTGATTTTTCGCTGGGTGTGAGGTACATATTATAGAGGAAAAACCCACCAACCAAGAAAACTACGACAACCAGTATCAAAACCAGGACCATCGGTACGTTGGAACCTTTTCCTTCGCCACTGACTATTTCATTCAAAGATGCACTGGAAGAAGCTGGGCTTGGTTGCACCACTTCTGGCTCAGGAGAGGGATTTGATTGTGTAGGATCATCATTCAACATCGTCAACCCCTTTCAGTGAGGCTAGAGACTTAAGCGCTGCTTCAACTGCGGATCTAGCCCCGGCCACTGCACTTCGGCTCTCTTTTAGATCAGCCATCAATAGTTGCTTGGTGCTACTAACAGCCTGACCTAGATTTGAGTCGCTAACAATAGTTATCACATATTGCTTACCAGCTTGAGTCGCCACAACGCCTTGCGCGTTGCTGATCTGAGTCTGGGCCACTTTGATTGCTTCCTCAACTGAGCCCACCTCAACCCCGTTCCCTTGGGCTTTTAGTGCTCTGTTGCTCAATTTATCCAGAATGGAACTTAATCTTTCCAAGACCACTACTTGCTGGTCGGTGACTTTCTTATTAATGGCCGCCATATTATTGTCTAGCCGCTCCACTACAAGTCTCTTTCGTTCGTCTTTTATTGATTCAAGTTTTTGTTTAAATTCCTCTCTTTTAGTTTTGAACTGAAGTTTTAATTCTTCTTTTTTAGCTTCTCGTTGAAGCCGGAAATCCTCAGTCGCTTCTTTAATCCTCAGTTTAAGGTCTGCGGAACCTGAGGCTTTTCTCTCTTGTAGCTCCTGGATTTTGGCGCTCGCGCTTGCTTTTACTTCTGCTACCTTTGTCTTCACATCCGCAACCTTTGAGGCAACCACTTCCCTTACAGATGGTTTTATTTCACCAATGCTAACTTGCCCCTCTTCATGCGCAAAAATGGAAGTGGAGATCAATAAACTTGATATAAAAATGGGGAGAATGAACAGAGCGTTTTTCATAAAAGTGCTCCTATAATGCTCTAATACTAGCATACTTTAGCCCATTTGTCCACCCATGCGGTGTGTAGACGGGAACTTATCACTAAGTTTACTTCATCAAATTAAGACCAGTTTCCTCATCAAACTCTCGCTCAATATTTCCTTCAAGCTTAATGAGGAAAACCTCACAAGTTGATCCTACAAGCAGCTCCTTCACGTGACCACCCACGAGAGACATGTTACGGTCGGAAAAACTACCGTGAGCATGAACCATTAATTTACCATCAAGCTCGGCGACGATCCCATTAAGTGCGGCTATTTCCAACTCATCATCAACCTTTTTATCTGAATATTTTTTCTCGTGACCATGGTAAAAAGACAATAAAACCCCATCCGAAGCTCCAATAGCCGTAAAGGGTCCGGCTACAACCCCTTCAGTTTCACAAAACTTTACAAGCTCTGAGAAAAGCTCTTCGCCCTTATCAAATCTAATTATGTAGCGTCGATTATCTTTTAAAACCAGTTTCATAACTGTTTATCCATTATACCGCATCTACATCCCACAAACATTTCTCAAGAAGCACAAACTCACCACGAAAAGTGGCACCTTCTTTAAGCAGTTTCTCCTTTTGTTTCTCTGCACCACCAAAGGCAAACGCAGGAGCCAGCCCACCTTGGGCGTTGACTACGCGATGGCAATGTACACTATCCTCATAAGGATTGCTGTGTAAAATATTCCCGACAACTCTCGGATTGGTAATTCCTACTAGCTCGGCTAAGATCCCATAGGTCAATACTTTCCCTCTTGGGATACTCTCGACTATTTCATAAACTTTTTCCGAGTTCGTCATAACTTTGTTAACCATGCTGCTTTAGCAAAAAATCAATTCTACTCTTAAACGGGCTGATATTATTTTCCTGGTTATCATCTAGGGTTGGAATTGTAATAACTTCTTCCTCCTCACTTGGTTTTTCCAAGAAGGTAGCAATCTGGGCAAAATGCTCTTTGGTGACACAATATTTTCCTTCCTGAGTGGCCTTCTCAGGATCGGCACAACGCTCCTCTAATCGCACATCAATAAGTTCCTGGGGTGCTGCAGTGTTAATTAACACTAGCTTAGCGTTATTCTCCTTGGCAAAACTTCTCATCACATCCCGATCTAACTTGGAAAGATGTATCCCGTCCCAAACTATCCCCACCCCTTGCCCAAGTAATTCCTTGGCTAACTTAAACATCTGCTGATGAGTTTCAGGACCAGAGCTAAATCCAAACCGGATTCTTAGCCAGTCGGTCGAAAAAAACAAGAGATCGTACTTTTCAGACAAATAACGGGAAATTTCGGTTTGTCCTGTATAAGGCAAGCCAAAAACTACTACCAAAGGTGGTTTGGCAAACCTTTTTAGGGGGACTACTAAAGAAGTTAGGATTTCTTCACTACTAACCATGACGTTTCTTTAACCACCACTTCTTTAGAACGCCATACGATTCAGTTGAAATCCAATAAGCCACAACTGATACGCCAGCTTTTAGAAAAGGTTGTTCTGCTTTAACCAGCACCATAAAAATATAGATCAAAAGAAAAGTCACGCATCCGATAAAAGCGGTGCGAGTTTTACTCGTTTCCCACGCTTTATCAGCTTCAACACGCTGGTTGCGCTCTTTAATTTTCTCAACCTCTTGTTGCAATTTTTCCAATTCTTTCATTTAAGATATTGTACCAGACTCTCCCTATAATGGTCCGAAGGGTCCGACCCTAGGCATGTGTTCTATGTTGCTTCCCATGGCAGGGATGGCTTACCGAAGTGCCCGTAGACAGAAGTCTCTAGATAGATGGGTTTACGCAACCCTAGCCTTTCGATAATTGCTTCTGGTCGAAAGTCAAAGTGTTCTTTCACATAATCTGTTAAGCTCTTTTGACGCTCATTGAGGGCTTCGATCATCAGAGGTTCGGCTCGACCTATCGCGTAAGCCACACTCACAAGGACTTTCTTGCCAAGTCCCTTGGCAACAAGATTTTTGGCGACAAATCTCGCCATATAGGCTGCGCTGCGATCTACTTTGGTGGGATCTTTACCAGAAAAACAACCTCCACCATGGGGAACCAAGCCACCATAAGTATCGACCATGATCTTACGACCGGTCAGACCTGTATCAGCAGCAAAACCACCTATCTCAAACTTCCCACTTGGATTAACCAGTATTTCCAGGTCATCGTTTTCGATAAGCGGTCGGATCAGAAATTCTGTTAATAACCCT
>Ga0209541_10002609_pt1 | contig 33958 bp, 31 predicted proteins | sample RifCSPlowO2_01_FD_184027 | JGI IMG/M metagenome (GOLD analysis project Ga0209541, IMG submission 184027) | Groundwater microbial communities from Rifle, Colorado - Rifle CSP2_plank lowO2_0.1 (SPAdes) (version 2) | ecosystem: Environmental > Aquatic > Deep subsurface > Groundwater | place...
TCCTCCTGGTGCGGGCCACTTTTGGATAAAGTTTGAGGTGAAGAAAAATCTGAAGCGTATGCTCGCGTCATATATTCCATTCATTCAAGTTTTTGGGACGGCGAATTACAAGTATGTGCGCGCTCCAGAAGGGGTTCGTGATCCTGAACTGTACGAACTGCTCTACAACCGTCAATTTCTTGTCCCGCTGAACACGACCTATCCTTTTCTTGAAACCAATTTTAGGTATCTTGATTGGTGGGAGCCTTATTTTGATTTGAACTGTAATGGCGAGCTTTGCCAGGCGGATACGGGAAGTAATTTCTTTTTGATTCCTTTCTCGCTTGACCGTTATGAGTTTGCGTATGACTTGAGTTATCCTGTGCTTGTAGAAATCAGGAGTCCTTATGCGTTGGATGGCCAAGGTTACACGTTCCAATTCATGCTTGAAGAAAACATGCGGAACAGCGCTCCGTTCACCACAGATGTGAATCTTCCGGTGCAGTCAGCGAGCAGTGAGCCCTCTATTTTTTGCAGTCCTGACCAGCGCACGTCAGGAGAAGTGCAGCTTTACGCACTAGATACGGAAACTGGCAGGGGTGCGGAGAATGTCTCCGTGAGTTTCCAGTGTGGCGATAACAACTGTAATGTCGGCCGCACGAGTAATGGAACGTTCATCTTGCGGCTTCCGCGCTGCATCGGGGGAAGTTTGGCGCTGACAAATCTCAACTATGAAAGTGCGGAGCTTTCACTGGATACTTTTTTGGAAAAGCCACAGAACTTAAGCGTCCGTCTTGAGCCTATCCGAACAGTGGGGGTGACGGTCAAGGACTATCAGGTGCGAAAGCAAAGTAAGAACGCGCCGTGGGAGTTTGAAGAGGCAAGCGGACTATCAAGGCACAAGAAGAATGAAGAGACAATCATTCTTCTATCACGTATTGGTGAGGCTCCTTTTGCCGCGTTCGCGAATGTTCAAGGTTTGGCTGGCTCGCAAATGCAAATCGTTCCTGGCAAGTACAACATCAGCACATTCAGCCTTCTTCGTCAAGACATCCGTTTCCCTCCTGATGAACGGTGTGTACGCATCAAGAAAATTTTTGATTCAAAGAAGGAATGTTCAATGATTCCTGAAGACCCTATTGATTTTAATGCAACCTCTCCCTTCCCGTACGGAATGACTCAGTACGAATACATCTTCACATCTGAAATGCTGAAAGGGGCCAAGAATATCGAGTTCCGTCAGTTTGTGGTGGCGATTGATGAAGTTGAGGAAAAGGATCGCATTGTTGAGGATTTGAGCGAGATTACGAAAACACAAAACCGCGCGAATGAGAATCCCGCATTAATATGGCCGGTGATTAGCCGATGATGAAAAAATTCGTCGCAAACGTGATGATTTGGCTGCTATTGACCATTCCGTTTGTTGCTGCGCAGGATCTTTCTATTAATCAATTTTCAGGGCAGGATAACGCGACTGGCTACGCCCGCCCGCGTGACAGTTTGAAAATTGAGGCGCTTGCCCAGATTCCAGGGGAAGACATTATTGACGCGCAGCAACTTCGTGTTTACATCGGTGAATCGTTTTCGTTTTTTGACCGTTGTGTGAAAGAGCCGAACTCGCAGTTTTACCGTTGCGTGTTTGAAGAGCCTGAGTTTGAGGCGTATCGTCCGATTCCTTTTTCTATTGAATTGCGAAATGATGACAGTCGGCGTGTGGCAAACCGTTCCGCGTTGCTGGGTATTGATAACATCGCGCCAGTCATAAAAGAGTTCAAGGCGGAGCCAGTTGTCACGACAGGAAATATTGTGTTTACGTATTCCGTTGAAGATTATGGGCTTGTGCACGGAACCCCAACTGAGTGTTCGGGAATTAAGGAAGTGTTGTTTATCGAGAATGGCCAAACTCTTGTCGCTGAGCTTGGGACAAGCGGTGGTTGTACCAAATCAAGAAGTGTGAATTATATTCTCAACGAGTCAGGCACGGTGTGCATGAAAGTGCGAGACTTCCTTGGACAGGAGAGCCAGGAGCAGTGCAAGAATGTGGTGGTCGATAAAGGCGCTCCGCAAGTTCGCAATTTGGTCATGACTGACGCGCAGGGAAACACTCTGTCGCATGTTCACCGTGGTGAGGAAAAGCTTGCCACAATCACGGTCCAAATTACTGATGAAAGTCAGGTGAACCGCAATGAAGTTTTTGCTGATTTTGGACAGATAAGCGCGCGCAGTGGCTTTATCACTCCAACTGCCGTGAGCGGTAATCTGTACATTTGGCGCAATGTTCCTGTTCACGAGTCTTCAAGTTGCAAAATCACTGTAAAGGCAACAGATATCTTGAGCAACAATCAAGTGGTTGACTTCCCGTGCACCATGACTGCGGACAACACTCCTCCAACAGTGAAAGGGATTGTTCCGCAAGGGACGCGCGATGGCAAACCACTGTATGGAAAAGGGACTTATTTGATTGTTGAATTTGAGGATAAAGATAACGCAGGAGGCCCAGGTGCTGGCTTCGAGCGCGGGAACGCGTTTGCTGATTTGCAGTCGCTTGGGTTAGGAAAGTTTGTGAAAGCTCAAAGCTGTGTGTTTGAAAGCACGTGGAAGTGCTCCTGGTTGTTGAATGCACAAGGGATTGATGAGAAAGAGTACGAGATTTCGGTAAGTGGGACTGATGATTTGGATAACGCGCTTGTTTCACCTCAGAAGTTTACGATTGTGTATGATGATACATCACCAGTTACTCCCGTTATTGCCGAGCGTAAAGTGTTGAAGGGAGAGGATACGGGGAGTGCTAGTGCGCCCGTTGAAGGTAATTATTTACAATTCATCATCCGTTCGCAAGGTTTTAATGAAGCTCGCGCGAATTGGAGCGAGCTTGGCGGTGATGAGAACGAAATCGCGAAATCTTGTGTACCTATTGAGAACAGTCCGCAAATTGAGTGCATTTTTGAGCACCGGATTGACTACGCTGGTCCTTACACTGCGCTCATCGGGTTCACGTTCGTTGATGATGCTGGGAATAAAGCTCAAACGAGCGCGACTGTTGATGTTTTCGGGCTTGAGAACCAGACTTCCGCAACGTATTGGAAGGCAGCTGTTAGCTGCACTCCTGAACTTATCGACCGCGCGACCGCGAGTATCATCTCTCCGTATGTTTCGTGCAAAGTTGCGCTCAAGTCTCAGCGCAAGGATATTTCTCCGCTCATTATTCAAGGTCCGCAAAGTCCAGAAGAGTGTTCAGGGTCTGGAGCTGCAAGTGTTGAAGATGTGTACGTGACCAACAACGCGGCAGGGAGCAAGGAGCCATTTTTAGTCTTGAAGCTTTCGGCGCGTAATTATGAGGTCGATGATTTGAACGTGAGCTGTCCTCTGTCGATTCTTTCAAAGAGCGAGCGGCGTGTAAATCAAACCACACAAGGATTTGTCGCTCCGTTGCCACAAAACTTACCAGTTAAGGTGAGCATGAAGTTTTACAATGTCCCGCAAAAGGATTTGTACGCTCAAGTGGATGAACAAATTGAAGACGCACTTAACGATGGGTTTGCAAACCAAGCCTGGCTGGGAAGTTTGCGCAAATTTTTGCATTACGCTGAAATTTTGTGCCAGATTAAATCAATGATTACAAACGTTATTGGAACATTTTATACACTCGCAATTGTTTTTGGTGCATTAGCTGATGCATCATTTGCCGTTCCCCCCGCGAAAACCTCGCTTGAGGCTGCAAAAAGCGTAATGTGCCACACTGAGGAAGCTACCGAAGCCAGTTATACAACTATTCAAAGCATATTGAGTGTTTTAGACCAAGTATGTTCGATGGTGAATTGTAATGTTGCTCAAGGAGGGAAGTCAGAATGGAGTGTTCCAAACATAGTGGGTGGCGGGTCGCCATTTTGCAATAGCGTGACTGGTTTCGTGAACGAACTTCCTGTCCTCAATAACGTCAATACCGCAAATCAAGAATCAGTCATCAGAAGAACAGGCGGCGAGTTTAATAATACTGCAGTAGTTCCTGCACTGAATATCAAAGATTCGCTCATCTGGAGCACAGTATGTTTATGTCTTCCGGGAATAATCTATAATCTTGAGAAACTGCGTCAGGTGCAATGTTTCAAAGCGGTCTGTTTGAACGATGATGTGAAAGAAAAAGGGTACCCGGTGAGTTATTGCAACGAAATGCATCAGTACTTCATTTGCCAGTACGTGATAGGGCAGATTTTTGCCACGCTTCCGTTCTCGCAATTCTTTGAACGATTGATCAACATGATTATCGATATCATCACTGACCCACTCGCTTTGTTCACTGTCATACTAGGCGGAGTGTGCGAATGGACTTGTTTTGTCCCAAGCATTGGCGCGTTCGCTGCGTGTGCAACAATCAAAACCGCAGCAGTAATGTCAGAGGCAGTCGCATCAGTCACTCATATGTCAACCACAAAAGGCTACTTCCAAACCCCTCCTGAAGGCCAGTACTGCAAGCGCGTGGAAGAAATCAAGAAAGAACGCAAAGAAAAAGAGAGTGGTGGGGAATGACGCTGAAAATAGTAGTTCTACTGATCTGTATGCTGCTTTGTACGTTAACTGTTGTAGCACAAGAGCCGGCAGGAGCATGGCTAAATGTTTGTGATGCGGCTGGTTGTGTGTTAAAGTACATCACTAATTCAATATTAGAAACTTCAACTCCCACTGCGCCCATACCAGAACCAACAATCACATCTGACGGTTCAAAAGTCAATTTTCAAGGAACAGAGTTCGCGCGTGATATTTCTGGGAAAACAGCAGTTTATCGGACGTCAACGGTAAATGACGAATATAAGACCATCGCGCGTCTTAAAGATGGAAAAATTGTGATTGTGACGCGCAATGCTGAAGGAAATGCGATAAACACCAACGAATTTAACCAGCCTGCACCAACTCCGGCCACTCCTGCTGCTGCTTCAGGAAGCGTTAATCAAGAACTGCTCACGCAGGCCGAAAATGCAGCAGAAGATACAGACCATTATTTCTCTCGGAAAAGTACTCAAGGCAGCGAACTAACCGAAAGCGAGCGAACAATCCTGACTGCTTCTGCAGCGAGCCCAAAAAATAAACCAGTGTATATCGATTCAAATGGGTTCATCACCAAAACTAGCACAGGAAATACTCAAATTTCTCCTGCTCTTGCAAATATCTTAGTGAACAAGAACGGTATAATAGTGGCGGGTGGAAAGTTTACAAAAACCGATGATGTGAAGCACTCAGGTATTTTGTCTGACACTCTAGAGCGGACAACTACCACATTTGAACCAGATAAAACAAATGGAAAAACTTGGAGTGAAACCACCACAACTGAAATTCGATCCTGTAAAGATTGCGATAAAGAAGAAGGAACAATTGAGTCCATCACAGGAACCACAAGAGTGTCTAGATCAGTTGTTGTTGGCAAAGACAAAGATGCTCACGAAGTCCCTGCCCGAGTCAGCGAGTCAAAAAATTTCTACAACGCACAAGGTGAAAAGACTGGTTCAGTGCAGACAAATTATCTTAACAAAAAGGATGCAGAAGACGCATTTAGAAAAGCAGGAGATACACGAAGTGCGGATGAAGTCAAAAATCTTCCTGCGTCATACACTGCTCCCGGAGATATCGTCGTTACTGATGCTAATGGTAAAACAATTATCAAAATTGACCCCGAAGGGAATTATCAGAGTTTAGATCACACCAAAACAGGAGTTGTTTCGCACGATGAGGCAGAAATGATACTTGCTAGCGCAGGAATTAAAGATACCGAGAAAGTTCTCCGAGAACTAGATAATCGTAGACTCAAGGTTGGATTGTCCGGATCTGGATTTTTAGGTTCGAATGTTTTTAGTACGCTCGGCTTTGCCCGTTCCCTCGGCTTCTTCATGCGCGCCTATGACCAGTACAAAGGTCTCACTCAAATAACTACATTAACCTGGGCTCCTGGTTGGAATAGGGAAAAGCTCGCGCAAGAGTTTTGTATTGGCGCTGGGATTGAGAACTGTCTAACGTCAAGTATTTGCGGCCAAATCCATGAAATTACTGCGGATAATGTTGTGGCGGGGAGAAATGAGCAAGGCCAGTTAACAAGCAGTGCTGTGCTTAACGCTCAGCGTTCAAAGCCGATACAAATCTCTGGACTTTCCCGTCAGCAATTGCTGGACATCATGGGAAACACAACAGTGATTAAAGGGAGAAGGATTGACCTTACTGATTCATCTTTTGACCCAACGTCGCTTGGAAACGTGAGCATCCGTTTGTACCATGTTGAATACAGTGTATCGAACGGTGCTGAAGATGAATTGAGGTTTAACTTGGAGTTCCGCCGCAGTTCACCTATTGATTATGTTGCTCCATCGCGCAAGAATGTAAGTACTGTGGAAGAAGTTGAAGGAGATATCCAGCAGTTTTTCAGCACGCTTCCAAGTACGAGCTATGGCGAAGCAATTGCTAAAACAAAATGGTTCCCCGTTGATCAAGTGGTAAGTAAAAGCATACACGAGCACGAATACAAATACAGCACTAATGAATGGGATACTGTTTGTCTGACGTTTGACCCTGGTGTTCCAGCCGGCGGAGCGACCAGTGGAAGGTTAGCGCACGAGTTGTGTGTTCCGTTTCGAGAGTATGAAGGTGGCTCGCAGAAGATAGAAGAAATCATACAGCCTTCAAAAGGTGCAAGTGCAGCAAAGAGTACTCCTGCCAAGTCTCAGCCTGAAGGGCTTGGTGTATAAAATGAGAGTTGTATATCCTTCTGTTGAAACAATTGTAGAATATAATGAGCTCGCACTAAACCTGCTTAAAGTGAAGAAATCTGACAAGTCTGCACTTCTCAACAGGATAAAATTAGCTAGTGTAATTGATGCATGCAGAAAAAAGAAAGGGGATATTTTTGATAAAGCAATCGTCCTCATTGCAGGAATTATCAAAAACCATCCGTTTGCAAGCGGAAATCGAAGAACAGCGTTTATAACCACAAAGGATTTTATTTTAAGTAACAACTGCAGTATTGGAGTGAGGGATGACCCTGATCACGCCAAGGTATTATTAGGAATACGCGAAGGTTTTTATAGTCAAGAGGAAATAAAGAAGTGGTTACAAAATGGCAAAATCAAAGAATTCAAAAGGTAAGAGAGAATCCGCTGAAGCGGAAATAGAATATTTCCAAGAGCTCATCAAAGGACATGAAAAGCTGCTTGTTGCTATTGGAAAGCTCTAAAAAAACTGACTTATATGAAACGGGTAATTAGTTCGGCAAGAAGTTTAGGCGTGATTATTCTTGCGCTTGCAGTTGTTACTGCTGTTGTGAATCAATGGTTCGCAGGTTCACTGTTTAGCTTTTGGAGTGTGGTGCTCGTCATTATCGGAGCGGCTCTGCTTGTTGCTCCTGCAAGCTACGCCCGTGAACAGTTGGACTTGTTCACCAGTTCGTTCACCAGGTGGAAAACTATCCTTCTTACAGGTCTCGTGTATGATATCGCTCTTATTCTGCTTATCTCAAGTGGAGGGTTGCTGTATGAATTGACGCTTACTTCAACTGTGAACGACATAAAGTCTGGGATGACGATGAATAAGGAAATATTTACTTCGCCTGAACTGACCGCGCAAGGAGCTCAGCATTTGCAGTCGCTCGTGTTCACCTTTGCAGTCGGTTTTGCATTGTTCCTTCTTTTCGGTCTTTGTGTATACGCCTTATTCAGATACTTGAGCTGGTCGACAGTTGCAGGCCAGCAGTTCACAAGGAAGTCCCTCCTTAAGTTTCTGGGTTTGAACGCGCTATGGTGGCTCTTTTGGATTGTCGTCATGGCAGTTGTGGGCTCTGCAGTGATTCGTGATCCAAATGGACGAATTGTTCTTGTCGTGCTCTTATTCATCGCAGGGTATTTCACGCTGTTCGTACACGCACTGTTCGCAAAAACCAACCGAATAGGGTACAGCTTGAGTAATGGTGTGAGTTTTGGGATTGGAAAAATCCATCGCTTACTCATTCCTGCAAGTCTTGCGCTGGTTGTATTCTATATTTTGAGGTTCGGAGTGTTTTACCTCATCTACTTGCTTCCGATTGCTATTGTAGGAGAAGTCATCAAAGCGTTGCTGCTTATTTTGTGTCTTGCATGGTTGAGAGTTTATTTCTATTCTATCATCAGCGAGTTGCCCAAGCACGAAGTTTAAACGAAAGGTTTATATAACAAAACATAATATAACATTAGTGATACTAATGGTACAGGCAATAGTAAATCTGGGGGAAAGAGAAGACCGCGTCTTAAATATTATCAAAGGAAAGTATGGGTTGAAAAACAAGTCTGAAGCGGTCAATTTCGTAATCTCAAAATATGATGAAGTCCTACTTGAGCCTGAATTACGTCCTGAATTCGTTGAAAAAATAAAAAAGAATGAATATCTAAAAGGCATTCCCTTCAAATCAATTGGTGAATTGAGAAAAAAATATGAAATACGAGATACATCCTGATTTGGATAAGATTCTGGCACGGCTTGCGAAAAGAGATAAAGTCCAATACGAAGCAATAATGAAGAAAGTTGCAGAGGTTATCTCCTCAGAAAATTTAACGCACTATAAAAACTTACGCTCACCATTACAGGAATACAAAAGAGTGCATGTACACTCAAGTTTTGTTTTGCTGTTTCTAATCAAAAATGACACAATTTGTTTCAGGTACTACGACCATCACGACAACATTTATCAGAGAACGCTCTAAGAACTTGCATTAATAATGTTGTCTTTACTTTCCAGCTCGTTCACAAGCTAGAACATATCACATAACTAACTTCGCACGTATTTCTATCCCGTCATCAACGAGCTGCCTAAACAACAGCGCAGCAAGAGAATGCGCAGTTTGTAACTACAAATAAAGATTTCTTGAAGCTGCCTGGCGTTGTGTTGCTTGAGTAAGAAAGAGACAAAAACCAATCCATAAGAAATAGTATAACAAACAGTCCCAAAAATTAAGTTTCTTCTGTTGTAGCATCCGGAGTCTCTGCTGTCGAGTCTATGATACTTTTTACTAGTTGTTGTTCATTTGCTAAGTAGAATGGGTCATAAGGAGGTCCTGTTTTGCAGTTCTGGTTTGCAGTGCACCTCGCGCTGATGTTTCGCAAAGGAGAGCTATAAGTTGGGCGTAAGTAGTTATCGCATTCTGTTCCGCATTCTCCGCCGCAGCCAGGGAAAAAGCCAATGATGTTTCCCGATGTTGCTTGTAGGTTGCCCCACTTCTTTTGCGCATCTGCAAGTGTTTGTTGGCAATTAGGTGCTTTTCCTTGTCCAATAGCGTCCAATCCTTCTATTCTGTTCGGATTGTCAAGTAGTTCGATGTGGAACGTATATTCATCTGCCAATCCTCCAATTGTTTTGGCTGCTAAGCGTAGGAGTTGTCTGCCTGGTAATGGTTCGCCCAGTAAACTTAACCCACAGAAACCGCTTGGTTCGGAAGAACAATCAGATGCATACCCTGCGTTCTTAGAGATTACAAATGTGTGGTCAATATTAGGACATCCCTCTTTGATATGGATAACTCCCGCGAATGATGGCTGTTCTCCTCTGCCGGGTCTGAACTGGTCAACTGAATGATTGAGCGTTTGCGTGGTTGTTGTCCAAATGTTGAATGAGTTTTTGTATCGTTTGAATGGCTCTCGGGTGAACAGTCCTTCGTATTTTGTTGCGGTCGCGTTTCCGCGATAGTTTAAGAGCGTTTCAACTGTTGTATTAAATTCTCCTTCAGTGAACCCATCGCCAATAAGCAATAAATCTATTTTTCCAGCAGCATCTCCTTGAATCATGTACGGATTGCAGGACGCAGTGGAAGAGACTATCTGTCTGTCGCAAGGGTAGTTTACACGAAGAACCGAGGGATTGAGTGTGTTGAATGCTGCGGGGTTAAGATTAAGTGAAACGCTGGAACCGCTTAAAAATGTTCCTACAAGACCTCCTATTGCTGCAAGTACAGCGATTGCTCCAAGAACCACACCACCTACCGGTCCTAGAAAAGTGACTGCGGGTGCCAAAACTGGCGACTCCACCGCTACTCCAACGCCTACCGCAGTCACCAGAGTAGCAAAACTGAAACTTGCAATACTTGTGGCACTCGCAAAGTCTGGTCCATAACTTTTTCGTCCGTCAACTAATGATAAGAATTCATTTTCAAGTTTTCCAAAAACTTCAGGATGATAAGAAGTGAGCGTCTGTTCTCCTGGACAAGAGGTATCAGGTGAAACACACCCCATATCTTGTGTATCAATGCATAACTGAAGTGGAGCGAGATTTCTTCGAATCTTTTGTCTAATGCTGCTTGCGCTTCCAAACCAGCCAGCATCAACATGAACCTCAACAAATGAATTGATATCGGTCTGAGTGTGATTAAAAAAATCTATAAAAGAAGGACCTGCTGTTGAACAATCAAGATTAACACCTGCATAGTAATTGTTAGTCAAGCATTTTCTTCCAACAATTTCCCCTGGCTCTAAAACTCGATAGCATCCTCCATCAGTGATGCATTCTTCTCCTTCGGGGCAGGGGTTGCAGTCGAATCCGTCAGGGCATCCGCATTCGCCGCAGTTTTTAACAAATGTTTTGTTCGCGTTGCAGTATTGTGGTTTTGTTCCAACGCAAGAATTTATTTCAGTGCAGTCTGGCGCAGGTGGTGTGAACACTGGACCAGTTTCGTCCACAATGCACGTTCCGCGTGGTTGCGGAGCGAGGAGTTGTTCGCAAGTGCATCCAAGTTCGTCAACGTCAAAGCTTTGGGAAAGTGAACAAGTATCAGTCGCGTCAGGAACTCCATCAAGGTCTTCGTCAGGAAAGTTTGGATCGTTCACGCGTACAGGAACAATGAGGTCAACGCGCTGCACAGAAACGTCGTTAACAAGCGTGATGTTTTTAATTGCGTAATTGTTCACGTACAATTCGACAGTTGCGCTTTCAGGACCAGTCACGACAAGTGGTGTTCCAAAGAATCCGTATCCTGATCGGTTGTTGACAAGTACAATGGGCGTGCTAAAAATTGCGGATCCCATGACCGCGATAACTTGTCCTTGGTAGTTGCGATTGTTTTGTGTTCGGATAAATCCTGCGAATGTATTGGTGACTGTGGGAATGTTTGAAAAAAGAGGAGTGACTTGGTTGCGAATGGTGAATTGTCCAAGAGTGTTAGTTGATTGCATGATTGTTCCTTGCTCGTCTGCGCTTTCGACCAACAGTTCCGTGTTCAAAGTTCCAACAGTGGCACCTGATTGGGTAATAAGATAACTGAAGTTTCTACCTATTAGGTTTCCTGAATCGCTCCATGTGGAAACGTCGCTAAATGAGTTGAGAGTGAGTGACGTAATATCTAATTTGTCAGTAATCGCATTGATGATGAGTGTTGCGTCACCTTGCGCTTGTCCGTTTTCAATAAACGTTACCGTTCCTGCTCCAAATGAGGAAAGTGTGAAAGAAAGCCGCAGGGTTCCAAAGGAGGTTGTTGTGTTGTGAAGGTCAAAAGAGGACGTGGCAGTTGTTTCAGCGTTTGCAAATGTTGCGGGCAATTCAGCGCTTGTAAGAGTTGTAGAGGTTGAAATATTCCCAATGTATGAGATAGGTATTGCTTCTACGAAAGGTAAGCTCAGTACGATACAAAAAAGGAAAGTGAACGCGAGTTTCATCCTACGCAAAGCCCTCCAAATAGTACATTGCGAACTGCGAACTGGTAGCGCAAGGGAGCAAGTCCTTGTGAAGTAGGGGCTGCATCAATAAGCATGACCGCGTAATCTGCAGAGTACAGGTTTGGCGTTGCGTAAATATTTACCTGCTTATCCGAGGAGGCATATTCTGCGCAATGTAAGAAGAGGTCGTATGCTGTGCGGTTTGAATACGCGTTTGAGATCTGTTCAACAAGTTTTTCAGCAGTGTGTTCGAGCAGTGAAAGTCGTAAGGGAACGGTTGTTGAAAAGTCGCTTAGGACAAAGGAAGAATCTTTTTTTGCGAAGAGAACCGGATACTTTGCCACTATAACAACATCAGAATCACGGGAAACCACCGAAAAACGAACTCCTTCGGGCGAGTAAGGAACAGTTGCCTTTGAAAAGTCAAAGTCGATAGCTTCCCAATTAATAGTGGGAACGCTCACAGTATAGCCTTGCCCTTGAAAAAAGCTAAAGTTGAGGCAGTGAGGAAGTTCAACCGCGAGGTATCGTGATAATGCTGTATCAACGTAAGAAAGTGATCTCATACTTGTTTTGTTTCCATCAAGGACGTAGGGAAGCTGGTGTTGTCCTAAGTAATAATGCACGGGAAGTCCATCGCCTGTTTCGCCGTACGCAGTGTCTCCTTTAGGGTTGACATATCCTCCTTGCGCGGCGATTTTATAAATTCCTTCTGTTCCAGTTTGTGCCAGGCAAGAGGAAATGTAGTCAGCAAATGACTCTCGTTCTAAAAATTGTGGCTCGGCCGTTGTTTTGCGAGACACATAAAACGCTAGGCTTAAGATGAGAACAATCACAATACCAAGGATAATGAACATTGTTATCTGCCCCTTTTTCATTGAGTGCTTGTCGAATAAGCAGCCTATTTAAATATTGCTCTTAATACCGAAAAAGTGTATGACTCCGCTTCACCCAGGCATCCTAGCACTTGACTTGTTCACCTATTTACCAGCTCATAAAACGTTAGTTCTTGCCGACTTGCATCTTGGTTTTGAGGAACGGCTTGCGCGCGATGGAGTACTTGTCCCGCGGATTCAGTTCAATGAAATCCTCGCCCGCATCAAGTGGGCATTTAAGCAAGTCAAAGTAAAAAAGCTGATTCTTAACGGTGACATCAAGCATGAGTTCGGACGGATTTCAAGGCAAGAGTGGAATGAAATTGCAAAGCTTGTGAAGTTTGTGCAAGGGGAGGGAGTTGAAGTTGTCGCGGTACGAGGGAATCATGACACTATTTTTGGTCCTGTTGCGAAAGAGCTTAATATTCAAGAGGTTGATGAAGTTAGGATTGGTGATGTTCTTATCATGCACGGTGATTACATTCCCAAAAAGCTTGCACCGATTATCATTATTGGCCATGAACATCCTGCCATCACACTTAAAGATAATGCAAAGCGGGAAAAGTTCAAATGTTTTGTGAAGGCTCATCTGAAAAAAAGAGTTCTTATTGTTCAGCCTTCGTGTAATACATTTACTCAAGGAACAGATATTACAAAAGAAAACATCTTAAGTCCTTTGCTTGCGAAATCAACAGCACGCGAAGTGTTTATTGTAAACGAGAAAACGCGCGAAGTATTGGCGTTCGGAAAGGTAAGTGATTTGTAGAAAAACTAAGTGTACAGAAAAAGCTTATCCACAAAAAAAAGAGCCCGCTGTTAAGACAGCGGGTATGTACCATTTAGTAATCACCGTCGTTCCAGTGGCGAACAATGTCATTTTGGGCAGCTCTTTCACCAATTTCAAATCCGATTTCCCAGGACTTCATTTCATCCTCTTCGGATTGTTGGCTCCAGATGTCGTCGTCATCTCCTGCCAATAGGTCGCTATCCACTCTTTCTTGCCGGTCTAGTTCTTCCAACAAGTCCTCATCTAAAAGTCGTTGTTCCATACCGCACCCCGCATTTGTAGCACCCTTTGTTAAAAACTGAAAAGAGCATGAAAGTTATATAACTTTGGCTAACAGAATATAATTATTTAATAAATCGGAAGAAAGATGTAAAAGAAGAAACATTTATATAGAAAGACGAAATGTATAAAGAAGATTAGGGGGTTTATCATGAGACGCAAAGTTATCCAAATAGCGGAGTCAACACAGCTTATTTCTTTGCCAAGGAAGTGGGCAGTTAGGTATCAAGTTAAGAAAGGAGATGAATTAAACATTGAAGAGCAGGGCAGCACATTAATTGTTTCAACACAGAACGAGATTGCAACTAAGAAAATCACGCTGGATGTTCGCGGACAAAAAACATTCAAGAGAAGGATGATTGCGTTAGCGTACATTAAAGGATACGATGAAGTTGATGTCTTATACGATACGCCTGAGTACATTAAATCAATACAGTTGTTGTTGCAAGAATTTACTGGCTATGATATCGTAAGGCAAGACAAAAACAGTTGTACCATTAGACAGATTTCAAAACCCACTCCCGATGAATTCACCAACGTGTTTAACCGGCTTTTTTTGATAACTTCCGACACGTTAAAAACGATTATTGAGGCATTAAAAGAAAACGATTTGGAACAGCTTCAAGGAGTACAATACAGAGACACAAACATTAACAAGTATGTAAACTTCTGCAAACGCATCATAAATAAGGGAAACTATCCAATTACTGAGCAACCATCAGGAAGCTACTTAATTCTCACGCTACTTGAATTAGTGGGAGATGAGCATAAGAAATTGTCAAAAAATATTTCAGACAACAAAAAGTTTGAAAAGCCGGTGATTCGGCTCTTAGAACAGATGAGCGTTTTTTTTGAATCATTAACCAAATCATTCAAAAGCAAAAGCAAAGATATTGCACTTGAAAATGCGAGTTTGTACGAAGAATTGCAAAACCAGATTGAAATTGCCAAGAAACAATCAAAAACTGATTCGCATATATATGAGATAATTAGCCACATTTTGAACATCATGATAGAGTTACAGGAAACAATCCTTGGTGAAGTGCTTTAAGTTTTGTACAAAATGTATCGACAGGACTCATGAATTGCTTGTTTAAGACGAGGAATATTGGCCCTTCCAAGTCCTTCACGGAAAAGTGAAAGGTGGTGCTTTTGCTGATAAACAAGTGATTCAAGATGCGATTTAAGACGTGCATACGCGTAGTGAACAAGATACTCTGTGCCTCTTGAGGACGTAGGAAGTTTTTCAAGTGCCCGTAGTTTTTGAGTGTACGTCCCAATCTCAGTATCATGAGTAAGTTCAGAATATTTTGTTTCAAACTCTGCACAAGTCTTTCGAACAACCATTGCTTCTCTAGATCTGCTGCTCGCCATCGATAAATGTCGGTGAACCCGTTCAGAGGAGATAATAGAATTAAGCTGTGTTCCTGAAAGGCCATATGTCTGCGATAGGTATTTACGAACAAGTGGACGTTCGAGATCGTATCGTTCATGCCAGTCCAGTGCAGTAAAACCTGAAATTTGAGCGACAAAGGAGTCATATGCCTGTCGATTCGATCTTCTTTGAGAATCTGGTCCGCGATTAACAATAATATCTGACATCCATCGATGGAGGAGGTAGTGAGTAGCATTGGCGTTTTCAGGAGCGTGCATTTTGGATAAAGGATGGTCGAGGGCAATCAAAATGTCCGAAAAGCCAAGCATGACGTTTGATGTTTCAAAATCGACACGAGCTCGGTGAATTACAGATTCCAATGGGTGAGAAATTGATCGCGGATGAACAGAAATAAGTAAATTGGTGAGATTTGAGTCTGTGAAAAATACCCAAAATGGCTCTGGAGCTTTCAAAACATGGTCTTCAAGTTGTTGAAAACCGCTGAGAAGTTTCTTGCGCACAGGGTCAGGAACGCAGATGGGTTCATGCCCAAGGAAAGGGTAGCGTTCAAGAGTATCAATAAGTTTGTCAGCTCTACTTGCATAATAGCCCGCTTTTAACAACTGCCCAGAACCCATTTGGACAACATACTTGGCATTGCGAGCATCTTTAATATGTTCAAGCTTAAGCCCTGTGACTTGAAGTTGAGCTGTTGCATCAACAACCCATTCAAGATGCTTAATTTTAAGATCATCTTGAAGACGCCCAAGAGAAACATCACCCAAGTCGTCAATGCGCGCAAACTCATCCGCCAAAGTCACGCCAGTGAGAAAAGGCATGATCTCAAAGACGTAGGAATCTGTAAGAGTGGACGATCTGACGAGGGATGCCCACGGGGGGATGTGCAAAGGAACCCGTGCGCCATCAATAGTTATAAACAATTCATCTTTTAATGCGTTAAGTCCAATAATGTTTTTAACTTCAATTTCTGCTCTGTGAATATCACTGACAGCTTCATAACGAAAAGAGTGTCCTGGGGGAGGTGGAGGTTCAAAAGATTTTGCTACAAATGCATCCAAATCAAAGACTCGGTGCAATCCTCCTGGCTGAAGTACACGGCTCCCACTCACTTGCATTGAATCAGTCAGAATATCCGTCTCAAATTTTGAGCCGGGTGTAAGTGACTGAGTTAAAACATCGCTTCCTCTAATGGACAAAGTGATGAGTTGATGTGCAGTTTCAAGTTCTCGGGGAGTTCCCAAGAAGACGTACTCGAGTGCAAGATAAGCAAGGGCGTCAAAATCACGAGGCTGTTTTTGTAAATGACGTAAAAGAAGTCCTGCGGCGGCACTTAACGATGGTTTGGACGATTCTGGCAGGTCATTTGCGGCGGCTGGTGGCGTTGCCTTTTCAAGACGTTGAAGAACATATGCTTTGCCAAGAAGAAAATCCCGTTCAGAAATTTCGACATCGAAAGATGTTTTCTCAAGAAGTGATATTACTGCCTCAAGTCCTGTTTTGTGTTCATAAGTAAAAGAGTTAAGGTGAGATTCACGCATCTTGCGACGCAAGAGTAAGTCAACGAGTCCATGAATTGCCTCTCCATCGGTTGGGTCGAGTTCATGAAGTTGGTGATAAGCGTCAATTGCTCTGTCCCAAAAGTCAGGATCACGGCTGTATCGCTTTGCAACTTCACTGATGCCTTGACGAAGCGCAACAGTGTCGCTTTGAGCCCGAATACGTTCAAGATTTTCTTCAAGAAAACCGATTGAGTAAACCCGATCACTGCCTGAAAAGTCACGGCGAAGACCCCTCACTTGATCATGAATACGCTCAATAACTTGATAGGGCCGTGGAATAAGTCCGGAAGGAAAAATAGATGCGTTTTTGCGTATAACTGTTAAATCTTTGGACTCATCAATGAAAACAAAACAAGGCGCGAGCAGATAAGGCAGATTCTCATAAATGGCGATAGATCTTTGTTTTGAATGCGCGACGCCGTTTGATACTGAGGATGTGTGCATATCCTGAACACCCGCAGTAGCAGGGGAACCCACTTCAGAGGCGTAAAGTATTCCTGCGAGATAAAAATTTTTACTTTTACGTGATGAAAAATACTGAAATAGTGATGCTGCCTCACTGCAATTTATAACTCCTATTCGTTGGCTTCTTAAAAGTTTGATATATTGTTCTGTGCGAGGCGGATCCGGGTCTGAAAGAAGGACTGTTGGGTTGCTTTGTTCGTGACGAATCGAGAGGGCTTCACGCACAAGTTCGTCAACGGTGAGTTGCAAAGAGGAGTCTGGATTTGCAAGAGGTGGTCGTGCCATCTGCCGTATGCGTGCATCAAGTTCGAGAACTTTACGAAGAAACTGCTCTTTTCGTTCAGCTGGGTAACCAAGCAATTGCTCAATAGTAGTCTCAATAAGTTGCCGATCAGTCATAGTGTAGCGCGTCCAAGCAAGTTACTATTATTAAGTCGTGAAGTAAGCAATATAATTTATAAATGTTGCTATAAAAAAACGATAAATTTATAAAGGAACTGACTGAAAAAACAGCCATGAACACTGATGAAAGAAGTAATAAACCAGAAAATACTGACATAGCACATAAGTTAGCCAAAATTGCACCCCGAAGCAAAATTATAGACATGTGTGCTGCAAGAGATCTCATATATAACGGTAGCTGGACAAGCCTCATCCACTCGTATTCTACTGTGCCACTCTATCTTAGCCAAGAAGAATTTCGAAGAGAACAAAAAGAAGCAATTGCGCTTCGCGACTTTCAAGAAAAACACGGGGATCCAATAGTATACTTGCTACCAAGTAAATTTGCACGTTCTGCTTGAGAAAAATATCCAGTGTAATTCAGTAAAAATTCAGTGAAGAGTAAATAGTAATTCTGCTAAACACCACACGCGATATTAAACTCAGAGCCGAACCAAACAAGAAAACTCCTTTAAAGTGGTAACAAAAAGGGAAGGTTTAAATACTGTTTTGGAAAAATAGGTAACCAATGAATCCATTTAACCAGTATCTTGATGTTGCAGTTGGAACAGCTAAAAAAGCAGGAAGGTTTGTTCTTGATGAGCTTGAAAAAAAAGATTTCAAAAAAGATCCAACTCAACTAAAAAAAGAGCTGAATCGTGCTGTTAATTCGATAATTGCGCATGATCTGAGAGGGTTGTATGCAGAACACGGTTTTTGCACTCCTGAAGGCGAAGAGGGCAGATTAACTAAAACAAACACTTGGTTATACGACCCAACCCAGTGGTTCAACGCAAACGAAGAGTTCAAAGGCATGAGTGTTCAAATCGGCTGGCTAAATGAAGGCGTACCAATGATTGGAGCAATTTATTTCCCTCAAACAGACGAACTATACAGTGCTATATTTCTCAGCGGAGCGCAATACAGAAAAGGCACAGACGAACCCGTTGATCTCAAAATGAAAGAATTTCATCTTGAAGAGGCCGTTCTCAGACTGGATAAAAAAGAGCGGTTTGGAAAGAGAGCAAAACTAATTCGCAAAAATATTGGAGCGAAGTCAATTGTATCAGCAGAAGAATCTCACAGTGGACACATTTGTGATTTAACAAGAAGAAAAGGAGATATTTACTTAAGTGAAAGAAGAGTTCATTTGGCAGAAGTGTGTGCTTCCGGTCTTATTTTGCGAGAAGCAGGTGGAGAAATGCGCAGTCTTGAGGACAAAAAGATTGGATTCCTTGATGAAGTTCCATATGTTAATGGACTTATCTGCGCAAGAAAAGAATATTTTAGTGCAAAAAGCAGTACGGGAGAGAAAAAGAGTGATGAAAAAGAGAACAAATACGAAAAATAGGGGATAGCCCATGTCAAAAAAATATATTCCAAAAGAGACTCTGCAGGATTGGCTTGACATTGCAGAAGATATCGCATTTGCAGCAGGAAGAGTTGTTCTAGGCTATTACAACGCGCAAACAGCGAGAACTTGGACTAAAAAAGACAAGACTCCGGTAACTACTGCAGACATAGAGTCCGCAAAAATAATAACAAAAAGATTATGCAACGAATTTCCAAGTCATGCTATTGTTTGCGAAGAAAAAGGGTTTGATAGTGGGGAACCGCAACTTGCACAATATACCTGGTATGTTGATCCAAATGATGGGACGACCTCGTTCATTAATGGAACAGGACACTTCGCAATACATCTTGGATTGGTGTACAAGCATCAAGCGATTCTCGGAGTGGTGTATGTTCCTGTTAGTGGAAAAATGTATCGTGCAGGAAAAGGCATTGGAGCAATTCTCAGACTAAAAAATGATAAGGGAACTAGCACAAGTGAAGAAGAGCTCCGGGTTAGTGACCGAACGTTAGAGGATGCAATTCTCACAACTTCAGAGCTTGGACTTTCAAGAGAGAAAGCGAATGAACTTCGAAAAAACTTAGGCGCAAAATCATTAGTTCAATCAGGCTCATTTGGAATAAAAGTTGGCCTTATTACTGAAAAAAAAGCAGATTTGTATGTGAGTAACTCAAAAAGAACCGGTGAGTGGGATGCGTGTGGCCCATCGGTAATCGCGACCGAATCAGGTGGAAAGTTAACTGATTTTAATGGGCGGGCCATATTGTTCAACAAGGGGTACAAGACAACATTGTCAAGTGGAATAGTTTGTTCAAATGGAAAAGTTCACCAAAAAGCATTACAAAGAATAAGAGAATATGTTGCGATTGAATAATACTTGTTAGGTCTTTGCTGTGCTTTAAAATGAGCAACCTTTAAAAACAGGTCTTTCTAACAATACACTATGCCATCCGAAGAAGAACTTATTGCGGAACGAAAGCGAAAACGTGATGACCTTCTTAAAGCAAATGTGAACCCTTATCCGTACGCGTACGATAAATCGCACACTTCTGCCCAGCTTCAGGACAAGTACAAAGGACTTGCGAATGAAAGTTCGACGCAGGACAAAGTAAAGGTCGCGGGCCGCATTGTTTCATTGCGAAGGATGGGAAAAGCGACCTTCGCTCATCTTTTGGACGAACAGGGCAAGATTCAAGTCTATTTCAAGTTTGATGGTGTCGCAAATTATGACCAGCTCAAGCTCATCGATATGGGTGACTGGCTTGGTGTCGAAGGAGCCATTTTCAAGACCAAAACTGGCGAAGTCACCGTCTGGACAAAGAAATTCGAAATATTGTGTAAATCACTGCGCCCCTTGCCCGAGAAATGGCACGGGTTGACCGATATCGAGCAGCGTTACCGCAAGCGTCATGTTGATTTAATCATGAACCCGCACATCCGTGAAGTGTTCAAGCAGCGCGCAAAAATCATCACAACTATTCGAAAAGAGCTTGACTCGCTCGGATTTTTGGAAGTTGAAACTCCATTAATTCAAAAAGTTTATGGCGGTGCGAACGCGAAACCGTTCAAAACTCATATGAACACGTTAAAGATGGATATGTTTCTGCGCGTAGCCCCAGAACTTTACCTGAAACGTTTGCTTGTCGGGGGATTTGAAAAAGTTTACGAGCTTGGAAAGAGTTTTCGTAATGAAGATGGAGACCGAACGCACAATCCTGAGTTTAGCATTCTTGAGATTTACCAAGCATATACTGATTTAAGCCAGATGAAAGAGCTTGTGATGAATACGTACATTGCTGGAGCAAAAGCAGTTCATGGAAGCACCAAATTTGAATATCAAGGCAATATCATAGAAGTGAAAAAACCTTGGCAAAATTATTCTATGACTGATGCGCTCAAAAAGTTTGCTCAAATTGATGCAGACAAACTTTCCGAAAAAGACCTTAACAAACTCTGCACACAGCACAAGGTAAAAGTTGAGAAGCAATTCAGCAAAGGAATGCTCATTCAGGCATTGTTTGAAGAATTAGTAGAAGACAAACTCATCCAGCCAACACTTATCACACATCATCCTATTGAAAGCACACCCCTGTGCAAACCCTGCCGCGAACCTGAATTAAAAGAACATTTTGTTGAGCGGTTTGAGGCATACATCGCAGGAATGGAAGTGGCGAATGCGTATTCTGAGCTAAATGATCCCATATTACAAAGAAAACTGCTTGAAGAGCAAGCTAAACAGCTTCGCGCAGGTTCTGAAGAGGCCCACCCAATGGATGAAGATTTTGTCCAAGCGATTGAATATGGTATGCCTCCTGCTGGCGGGCTTGGTTTTGGCCTTGACCGGATGATTATGCTTCTCACAAACAATTCAAGCATTCGTGATGTTTTGTTCTTCCCATTTATGGGCAGAGAAGGAAAAGATAAACAATGAGCGAAAAAATCATTGTCGGCCTAACAACACAAGTAATTGTGCATGGCAAGAATGGAAAAAAGCAAGTTATTGCGCGCATAGACACAGGAGCGACAAAAAGCAGCATTGATGAAAAGCTTGCTGCAGAATTGGGTGTTGGTTCTGAACTTCGCCAGGTGCTTATCAAGAGCGCTCACGGAAGCAAGCACCGCGGAATTGTTGCGCTGGAAATGGAAATCGGCGGACAGCTAATGAAGACTGAATGCACGCTGGCAGACCGGGCTCACATGAAGTATAAAGTTCTTATCGGACAGAACGTGTTAAAAAGAGGATTTTTGATTGACCCTTCAAAGGTTGACTAGTATGAAAGCGGCAGTGATTTCGTTAGGAAGCGTTTCATCTGGTTGGATTAGAGATGCGCTTAAAAAATATTTTGATAGCGTTGATGATTTGGATATTAATGAACTTGAAGTTGCGTTGGGCGGAAAAGACGGCCAGGTGCTCTACAAAGGAAAACCTCTTCCCAAATATGACTGCATTTATGCACGAGGAAGTTTTCGCTATGCTGTTTTATTGCGCGCAATCACAACATTGCTGAACAAGAATTGTTACATGCCACTTCGTCCTGCAAGCTTCACTATTGGTCACGACAAGATTCTCACCCATTTGAAATTTCAAGAGCACAATGTTCCTCAACCAACTACGTTTGTCGCAACCACTGCAGAGAACGGCAAAAAGAGTGTGAAAAACCTCACATTCCCCGTAATTATGAAGACTCCTTCAGGGACCCATGGCAAAGGAGTTTTGATTGCAGACAGCGAAGAGAGCGCAAATTCGATAATCGATGCGTTGAGCATGCTACGCCAACCTTTTTTGATTCAGCAATATATTGATACTGATGGACGTGATTATCGTTGTATTGTTGTTGGTGGAGAAGTTATTGCCGCGATGCGCCGTGTTGCTGCTAAGGGCGAAAGTCGTGCCAATATACATTCTGGTGGTCATGGTGAAAAGATCGAGCTTGATGAAAAGACCAAAAAAGCAGCCATTGCTGCCGCAAAGTCCTGCGGGCTTGATGTCTGCGCAGTTGATATTCTTCCAAGTGTGAAAGGTCCATTGGTGCTTGAGGTAAATTTATCTCCTGGTCTTCAAGGGATAACGCGAGTGACCGGAATAGATATTGCAGAAGCAATAGCGCAGTATTTGTTTGATAGAACTGTCGCCTTGCGTTCCAAAGAAGGTAAGGAAATGATGTTAGAATTAGAACCAGAACAAGAAGTCCATGGCCCTCTTGATTTCCGTGGACAACGGATATTGTTGTCCGAAGCTGTTTCTTCTGCATCCAAAATAAGTGAGAGCGACGAAGTAGTCGTCAAGTCGCGCAAAGGAAAAATAGAGATTGTGAGTAAAGGCCCGAAGAAGAAGAGTGACGAGTAAAAAGGGCGGCGGCGCTGGGACGTTCAACCTTACGGATGACCGCAAAGTATTTGAACCCGGAAGCCTTTTCAGGACACCAAGGTATCAGCTTGGCGGGCAACCTGGTTGCCCAACGCCGCCAGTTTTCTTTTTAGTTCAAATGTTGAGTTTAATGTCCCACAGCTTACTGCTAGTATCAGTGCCCAACTTTGAACTTAGAAATTACCGGTCGACCGCAGTCGAGAAAATGAGCGTGACACTCCGTCAGCATGCCGCAAGGATAACCCGGGTTCAGGTGATTTCTTTATTTTCTTTCTTAAAGTGCCTTTCGTCGACAAAATCGTAAGATTTACGACATGCTTTGAAACTACCACGAAACCTTTTTAAAGCATTCTGGAAGAACTTTGTAATAAATAATACAGCCCTGTCGTATAGCGGTCAAGTATACGGGACTCTGACTCCTGTGACGGCGGTTCGAATCCGCCCAGGGCTATACAGAAAATGGGACACCTCACAGGAAACTGTGCCTAATTGTAAAGTGAGTAAAAGTGATGCAGAAGCTGCCTGGGGACCGCTTGTGAATGAAAAAATAGGTTATTTTGAAGGTTGCGGAGGAGATTGTGATGATAGCTGTGCTAAAAATATCAAGCCTACATCTAATTCAATCATGAGATATCACAATCTTATTAGCACAAAACCTGAATGTTCACCAATAAATGATGGAAAAGTTGAATGTCAAGGCCCTCCGTTTGAACCATATTATGGCGTTAACGAAAGAGAGATCACACAAGTGCTTTCTAAATTCAAGTAAACACCACTCTTAAGTAACTCCACCCCCTAAATCTTTAAATATGAATAATTCTGGAAATAAAGTTAATTAATTCGGGGTGAATAAGCATGCCAAAAAAACAAACATTATACGGTTCATTGAAAGGTCGCGTCGGCGATGTAAGTGAATTAGTAACCGACCGTGCGAAGGAATTACAAGAACAAACACAAGATTATATTGCGGAAAACCCGATGAAGGCAGGATTGATTCTTTTTGGCGTTGGTGTAGTAGTAGGTGCAATAATCACTAAATTGATGGAGAAGAAATAAATGTTTGAAGAATTGAAGAAAGGAATTATCAGAGAAGTGAGTTTGAGTGTGGGGGTAGTTATTAATTCTGTTATAAATCAAATCCAAAAAAGATTTTTCTGGTTTGCGATAAGAACACTCGCGCTAATTCTTGCAGTCACATTCTGTGCGGCAGGTGTCATTCTGCTAGGTGCAAGATTTGTAGGTGCAGATTTGATGTTCTTAATTTTGGGTGTGCTTTTCCTGATACTGTTTCTCGTGAGCAAGTAAGATGTCGTGCCGCTGGACCGCCTGGATATATTCGTACATTCCCCAGAGCAAGGTTTTCACAATGACATACACGGGAATGGCGATTACAAATCCAATAAAGCCGAATAATTCCCCACCGACAAGCGTTGCAACAACAACTATAAAGGGGTGAACATCAACGATTTTTGCTACAAGGAGTGGAGTAAGCACGGCATTATCAAACAAATGCGCAAGAAGCAGTATTCCAATCCCGAATATGAACAATTTCACCCCTCCACCGGTTGCAGCGGCAAGTGCAAGCAAAGGAATATTCAATAATATGCCGACAAAAGGAATGATGTTCAAGAGTCCAGAAAGCACTGCGAACAAAAAAGCGTTGGGAAGTCCAATTAATAAGAATCCCATGAGAAAAAATGCAACAAGTGCTCCTGTCTCGGCGACTTTTGCAAATATATATGTCTGAATGTGATTGGTTATTTCACGTACGATTGTAACTGAGACTTCAAAATAATTGTTTGGTACTAGTGAAAGTAAAGATTCTTTGAGAGATTTACGTGATGCAAGAAGCACCAGGGTGAGCAAAGGAATCATTAACAGGCTAAGTATTAAGTGGCTTGAAGCATCAAAGATTCCGCGCAGGCTCACAAGGAGTGCTGTCTGCATATACTCTAGTGCAGAAGCGGTGATTGAGTGGGTGAAGGGAATGCGGTCGTGAAGTGGGGAAAGTTCTTGCTGGAATTGGGAGAAGATTGCGGGACCTTGGGTGACGAATTGCCGTGTCTGCTGGTAGACTGGAATACTAATAAAAAGCACAAATATAATCCCTATCACGAGCCCTGCTAAAAGAAGTATTGAGTATGCGTGAGCAGTGCTTAGTCCCTTTCGCTCAAATCTGTCAAGTATTTCTGAAATTATGAGGTATAGGACAAACGCTGCGATGATGTTGATGGCTAGCGCCGCGTAAATATACAAAATGAGTACGAAAATGCCGAGAATGGCAACCCCAAAGATAAATTTTGTGGTGAATGAATTCATCGCTCAAGCTCACCGAGTTTCTTGTTTGTTGCGATAAGTCGTTGTGCGAGTATTTGCGCGATGTTGGCAAGTAATTTGTTCGCGATGCGCGGGTAGTGTTTGATTATTGTGTCTACATCGTGTTTGAAAAGGCAGAGGAGTAAAGTGTCGGAAGTCACTAGTGCGCTTGCTGAGCGGACCGTGCTGTGGACTACACCGATTTCTCCAAAGAAAGTTCCTTTGGAAAGTTGCGCGAGCGAGATGCGTTTTGGGTTGTGGGAGACAATTTCAACATTTCCGCGCAGGATTAAGTACATGGCAGACGAAAGATCTCCTTCAAAAAAAACGTTTTCATTCTTTGCAAAAGTGCGCAAGGTTGCGTATTCAAGTACGCGTTGTATTTCGCGGAATGTAAGTGCTGCAAAAAGTGGGCTGTTTGCAAGCTCATCTTGAAATTCAGAAAGTTTTGGTTTTCCGAAAAAGTATTGGTAGAGTAGCTTCACGTGTCCTCGTCTTCTTTGCACGTTCCGCCGATTTCGTTAATTCCTTCTTGTAATAGTGCGTTAGATGCAAAAGGAATGCTTTGGTTGTTCGCGAGCTGCAACGTCTGATTGTTGATGGCTAACGTGATGTTTCCATTGTTTGACCAGGCAAGCACATTAAATCGGTAATCGATGTCATTAATAGTAACAAGTTCACTGCGGTTGTTGTCTGCGAGCAAACGGCAGGTTTTCTTGCCTTGAAGCTGGAAACAGACGCTGGTTCTCCAGATAGTCGGAACACAGCGTTCTCCTCTTGCACAGTTCCCAGAGTGACAACAGGCGCCCACTTTGATGCACTTGTTTTGTTCCTGACAGCGCGAGTATCCCGAAACACAGAGGCATTCTCCTTCACGGAATTCTTCGTTGAATGCGCAGGTAATCGGCGCTTTGCACTGGTGACGCACACAAGTTCCGCTTCCACATTCAGCAGAAGTGCAGCACTCATTTGCGGCGATGCATACTCCCTCACATGTTTTTCCCGCGCAGACGCACTGATTGTTCTTGCACGTTTCTCCCGTGTTGCATTGTTCACACCCAGTTGTTACATTGACGGTGGTGTTTTCCTGCGTTGTCCCATTGAATGGGGCTGTGCGAATCGCGTTATCGGCGCACGCGGTAAGAAAAATGAGGAATAGGCAAAACAGGACAAGCTTCATATGACACTACTGCACAGTTAGGATTTATAAAGCTTACGTTGTAATCACGTGTATATCTTTACCGAGCTCGGATCGTATTTCCAGGTAGCCACGATGCGTCCTGTTCCTTTGTAATATTTTGCAAGGCGCTTGATTTTGCTCTCGGTAAGCTGCAGGCCACGAAGACAGGCCATGTCGTGCTTGTTCACTTCAAGGTGTTTGCGAATGTAAATCGAACGCTTCATGAGCGAAACAAGGTCTTCAGGAAGTTCTCCGAGCATTTTCTTCTCGGCCAAAAGTTGCTGGATACGTTTTCCCGTCAATAACTTGACGCTCGGAACGCCATAACTATCTCGTAGGATGATTCCAACCTCACTTGAGGTCTTTCCTTCTTTGGAAAGCTTTCCAACCAAGAGTTCTATTTCTTTGGGCTTATGACGGATCCAAGTGGGAGGGTTTGTCGTCAATGGTTTATTGCTGTGCGAATTTCCACGTCCTCGCGAATGCATCTTTGCCATATGTCTTGTCTCCATTCAAGCGATAAGAAAAGAGCAATTGCTCATTCTCCAGCACAGAGAAGCTTGCACTCACCATTGTTGAACAATTATGAGTTAAAAAATCGTTAATCGCGATTTTCTTTACCGATCTGTCTCTTGAATAAGATGTCCCCTGCGTACCTCTTTATAAAGATTTCGCGAAGTATTACTGTAGAAACCTTATATTTCTTCCCAGTATTATGAAAATCCGGGAAATATATAAGCTATAAAAAGTATAAAGTTTAAATAGCTGTGCTGCTTTCTGAAAAACACATGGAAACCAAAATGCTCAAACTGGTTCAGGACCCTTGTTTTGGAAAAAGTTATGAAAAAATCCAGCAGTGTCCGAACTGCTGGGTAAAAAATTCTTGTCTTGTCGCGTTCAGGAATCGAAAATAGTTACACGCAGCGTCGACCGATATTTCCCTGGAACAGTCTTTGGCGGCACATGAAGTTTCATGTTCGCTCGATATTCTCCTTTTGGCGCGATTGTGAACGTCAACGGTCCTTCTATCTCTACAGTGTCAGAAGGTAACGTATAGTTCTTGTAGGCAAGTCCACTTATGCGCAAGCTGACCGTGACCGCGTTCGGTCCTGAATTCCGAAGCGAGAGCGTTCCTTCAGGGGCAAGGTTCACAAAAGGAGTAATTTCAAGCATTGGGATGCGCAACGTTACTTCTGCAGTGAGAACGACCGGGATTCCTTCAAAGAAGTCCGCTGGTGCCTCTTCAAAGGCTTCGCCATTGCGCCGTAACGCCATTCCTGGACTTACAGAAGGACCAGAAATGCCAACGCTGCTGTCTCCTCCCCAAGAGACTGCATCTATTGTCTGGTTGCCATTAAGCAGCGCAACAAACCCATTCGTGTTTCCAAGCGTTATGATTTCAAGATAATCTGCTTTACGCCAGGATGCGTTATCTTTGTTTTCATCCCAGCGCTCATCTGCGATAAGGAACGTCCTCCCGGGCAACAGTATCGTATTCTGCGGCAGCGTCGCGTCATGGTTGGACGAGTCAGTTGCAAGTATCCATCCTGAAAGGTCGACGGACTCGTCTCCCGTATTTTTGAGCTCGACCGCTTCTCCGCCACTTTCGCTTCCTACCGGGTCGTAGAGCACTTGGTATACTTCTACTTCTGCGTGCGCGAGTGTCACGTACAGCAACATTGCTAAAATAACATATTTCATGATATTCACCTCACATAGAATCGGGAAATCTGCCTTAAAGTGCGTTGCGGAGAAAAAGTTGAAAGAAGTTCAACAAAAGCTGAAAAAAAAGAAGAATAAAGAATTATTCTTTGCGTCGGCGCAAGAGTGCTACGAGCAAGACAATTAGCACGACAACCGCAATCACGATTCCTACTGCAAGAATCGCAATGTAGACTGGGCTGTCGGTGACACTGGCGCTCTTTCGTGTTGCTGCTACACCGGTTGTGGTTGAAACAATCGGGTTTGTCACCGTAGTTGTAGTCGAAGGGGTTGTGGTTGTCACAGTGCCGCTTGAAGTGCCAGTTGTGCTGGTTCCTGTGCTAGTGTTTGCTCCTTCAACGCTGCATGCTTCAACAGTGAGGTCAACTGAACCACTGTTGCTTTGTGCGATAGTGTCAAAGAATGAACGCACATCAACTCGCATGACTCCTGTCTTGGTGTTCTTAGGGACAGGGATGTCCAAGTTGACTGAGGTGCTATCGTCTCGATCAAGGCTAATATCAGTAATCTTCTTTGAGAACTTCAAGTCAGGGACTGCTACTTCGACTGCTACTTTGTCTTCATCGCGCTTTCCTTGGTTCAAGAAGTTCACGGTCGCTTTGACGCTTGTCGCTTCGCATGCGGAAACACGGGAGGGTGCGAGTTCAATGCGCCGGATCTGGACGTCGTGCGTGAGACGGACGACTTCAAGGCGCGAGCTGCGCTTTTCGCCGTGGATTGCGCCGTTGTCATCGCGGCCAGTTACAGTGATATCTAAGCTTGAAGTGCGGTCTTCTGCTTCATCATCGATTTGAAGAGAAAAGCTAAGTGCGTCATCATCGCCTGCTGCGAGGTTGTCGAGGTTGTCGTTGTCATCGTCAAAGTCGATGTCGCTGTTGCTTGAGTCAAGGTTGACATCAACAGTCTGGAATTCGACGTCGCCGATGTGGCGGTTGTCGCGGTCGTTATCGTTGAAGTTGTTTTCGACTTCGACTTCTAGCGTACAGTCATCTCCTGGTTTGAGATTCTTTACTTTGTCACCGTCATCAAGGCTTTGCGACTTGGTATCGCATTCGATGCGAACTTTCTTGATTTTAAGTTGGTTGATTGCTTGCATGAGTACATCAGAGGTTGAAGTTTCAACAACAGTGGTTGTTCCTGTTACCGTGATAGTTCCAATCTTAACTGGATTTTCTTTGAAGTTTGAATCGATTCCAGGCTGGTCCAATGGGATGAATGCGCTTGCGGTGAGGGTCACGGTTGCTCCTGGCGCAATGGTCGTTGGGATGGTGGAGAAGTTAATGCGATATCTTGCATCGTTTGCTCCTGCTCCCAAAGAAACTGCTACATTAGTTAACGCGTTTGTGGTGTTAGTATTTGTTACGGTAAACGTTGCACTTGCGATTGCGTTTCGTTCTTGGTTTTCTCCGCCAAAAGTTGGCGAGGAAACTTGGATTGCGCTTGCCGCAATTGCGAGCATGCCAACCATAATTAGGAACAGTATTGATTTGTTCATTAGATTTTCCCCCATGATTGATTTTGTTGCTCGAAAACTCTTTTGAGTTTTTGAGTTAAAAACATGGCGTTGACATGTTTTGTTACTTTGGAGAAGGGGCACTATTTAAATGTTTCGCCTTGTTAGCATTGCGGAGTAACGAAAACGCCCAAAACTCTGCCATAAACAAGCAGTGGACATTTTTTAACTCAAAAGAGAATAATAGTGTAGCAACTCTTTTGAGTCATAAAAATCCGTCGAAAGCGTCCTACCACGTCCTAAAAGCCGTGGCTTGATCGGACGCTTTCTCTCATAGACGGATTTTTAGGACGCAGAAAAGCTAGAAACTGGCCATTCATCAGCATCTCAAAAGATGTGGCTTTCTGGCTTTTCTTCGTAACAAAAACATCTATTTTTTCTTCTGAACTCGTTTCGCCTGCTTCACCAGCTCCTCAGCATCTTCGACGGCGCAGTCCAACTCATCGAGCTCTGTTGTGGCTTCATGAATCAGTTCTTTTTCAGCTGCGTGCTCCTGTTTATCCTTTCGAACCTCTTGTCCAATTTTCTTTGCTTGGGAAAGAGTGGGTTTCATGGTATCCTCCTTTGGTTCCTGGTTAAGAACGTTCATCATAGCCGCAAGGGGCTTCTGGCCTTCCCGGCTGCTCAACATTATTTCCTTCGCACGGGCTAGCGCTTCTTCCATCGTGGCTGCCAAGTGCAGGGATTTAAGTGACCTGGCGAGTTCGTGGATGCGAGTATTTGTTTCGTCGTCCATAGGAGAATGACGAGGAAGCGCTATATATTAATCTAGTGCTGGCAATGGAGGACGTACGCTATATTAATATAGAAACAACTGCAAAAAGTGTTCCGTGAAAAGGTTGTACGAGTTCGCCAAACGAAAAGCATTTCCCGGCCTGGAATTTTACCTTAATAAGTGGACCAATCCGTTCGATTCACTGGCGGATTTCGGCTGCGGCCCTGCTTCTCCAGCGATGTATCTTCACATAAAAAAAAAACTGGGAATTGATGCTGCAAACGCAGCAATCGATGAAAGCAGAAAGAGGAACATATTCACTGAGTATCTTGTTGCGGACGTTCTTCATACCGGTTTGAGGAAAAAATCATACGATGTGACGATGTCTCTTGATGTGGTGAATCTGATGGAGAAAAAAGACGGGCTTGCGCTTATCAAAGAGATGGAGCGTATCGCGAAGAAGCGCGTCATCATTTTGTGTCCAAATGGCAGCATCGAGGAGCCAAAAGAGATGAAAGGGCAATCGCATTCAAAGTATAAATCCGAATACAAATACTTGAAATATCGCTCAAGTTGGACTGCAAAAGGGATGCGTGGGAAAGGGTATACTGTTATCGGAATCAACGGACTAAAGTGGCTGCGGGAAAGCAATGCAAAGCCTAGAATAAAACCAACATTCCTCGGCGTTATTATTTCTGACGCTTCACAATTGTTCGCGCGATTTTTTCCGTCAACCGCGTTTCACTTGTTGTGCTATAAAGAGTTAAAGCAGTCAAAATGAATCTTGTTTGCCTACGTATGTTCCAAATGAAGTCTGTTTTTGAAGATTGGTGAAACAAGCCATGATGCATTAAATTAATAAACCTGTATTTTGGCTAAGTCGGCATGGATGTACAAAAAGAGCCTGATGTTTCTATCTGTTTAGTAAATTACAATCAAAAGCGTTGGCTTGAGTCTGTATTTGCAACAATCAAGAAAACAGAGTATGGCAGCTACACGATTACGTTTCTTGATAACTCGAGCGATGGAAGCGTAGCCTGGGTAAAAGAAAACCATCCTGATGTAACTGCGATTGATTGCCCTTCAAATTCTGGTTTTGCAGGTGGAAATAACATTTGCATAAAGAACCGCAAAGCAGACTATTACGTCGTGCACGATATGGATATCGACCATATGGATGCGCTTTGGCTTAAGAAAATGATTGACAAGTTAGAAGAGAATCCTAAAAACGGCATTGCGGGCGGGGTTATTGTTCCGATGCATTTGAAGCCCAAACTTGACATCGCGAAAGTGCACGAGATTCTTCCCAGCCCAATGAAGGCGCACATGATCAGTGGTTCATTGATGGTTGTGAAGCAAAAAGTCATTGAAGATATTGGATTGATGGATGAGGACTATTTTATTTATTGGGAAGAGACCGATTTCCAATATCGTGCCTTGATGAAAGGGTATCACGTTTGGTATGTTAACGCGCCGTATTGGCATTTCAGCGGTAGCTCAACGAATTTGCGCGAGCAGAGCAAGACAACGCTGTTCAAGAAGAACAAGGTTGTTTGGCAGGATGATGCCGGGAAATTGAAGCCGCGAGGGTTCTATTATTATTATCGCAATGAGCTGATGTTCAACTTGATTATTTATGGCAATTGGAGATTGCTTAAGGGGTTAGGCTTGTTGTTTTTGCGCACCGGTTACCACAGCACGCTTAAGTTCCACCCTGCAAAAGTCAAGGCAATGTGGGATTCGTGGAAATATATTTTCCAGAACCGTAAGAAAATTTTGAGCAAGCGCAAAGACGTTCAATCGACGCGCATTGTCGGCGACCGCGAGATTGAGGACTTGCGCAAGGCAAAGAATGTTGTTTCTCACAAGCTTGATGCGTATTACAAACAAGTCGAAGCAGAACTGATTAAGGAAGAAGCACCGCTCGAAAGAACGTTTTACCACTAGTTTGGCCCACCGACCACTTCTAGCAACAAGCAGTAAATAGTCTGAACTTCACGTCCATTAACTTAATAAAGCTAAAAATTGGTTTTGGATATATGTAAAATGGCAAAAAAAATACTTGTGACGGGAGGGGCTGGCTATTTGGGCACCCGTTTTGTTGAGCACTTGTTGAAAGACACAGATAGGTCAATTATTGTTCTTGATAATTTTTCGCGTGGAAGGTATAATTTCATCGGTCCGCTTAAAAAAAAATATCCGGGAAGAATCGAAATAGCGCCAATTGATATTCGTGACTCGCATCATGTTGAAGAGCTTTTAAAAAAGAACCAGGGCCAAATTGATGAGGTTGTTCATTTGGCGGCGATTGTTGACGCGTTCAGTACTAACCGTGAAGGAAAGGATGTTGAGTGCATGGCGGTTAATCGCGACGCGGCCATAAAGCTGGCGGAGCTCGCCAAAAAGTATAGAGTTAAGAAATATGTTCATACTTCCACAGTCTCGTTATACAGCCAGGGAGAAAACCTTACTGAAGATGCTGACAAAAAGCCGCTAAGCACGTACGGCAAGGCAAAGCACGAGTCTGAAAAAGTGCTTGGATTGGCAGACGACAATTTTAAAATTGTAGCGTTGCGTCCAGCAACATTTGTAGGTTGGTCTCCTGGTTTTGCCACGCAGACAATCATCAATCTTGCTTGCGCAAGAGCGGCATATGATATCCCACTTCAGGTGTTTGACACCGCATTAGAGGGCAACAAATCATACCTCTACCTGGGCGACCATTGCAAGGCGATGCAATTCGCGTTAGATAATATTGATAAAATATCAGGACAAGCGCTTAATGTTGTCTCGTTCCACGCAAACCTCAAAACAGTATTATCAATCATAAAGCAAGAGCTCAAAAAAGATCCGCCTTTTGAGATTGTGAAGACTTCAGGAGTCAGTCAGCAAGTATACACTGTGTGCGGTGACCGTTTCAATTCCCTGGGTTTCAAGCCGACAGGGACTGTTGAACAGGCAATCAAGGAATCATTGGCTAATTTACCAAAAGAACACACGATGAAGGAGTGATACCATGAAAAAAGAAAGCGAGGCTGTTATGGAAAAAGAAACAAAGCAAGTTGAAGCGCCAGTACGAAAAACTATTCCGATTCAATATCCGTATATGAACGAACAATCTATCCAAAACGTTGTCGAAGTAATGCGTTCGCGCTGGATTGGCCAGGCTGAAAAAGTAGAAGAATTTGAAGCCATGATTAAACAACAGTTAAAAATTCCTTTTCCAGTTACTGTGAACTCTGGAACTGCTGCTGTGCATCTTGCCCTTGACATTGCGGGTGTTGGTCCTGGTGATGAAGTTATCACCACTTCGCTTACCTGCGCGGCGACCAATCACGCAATCCTGATGCAGTATGCCAAGCCTGTTTTTGCAGACGTTCAATATGACACTGGAAACATTGATCCTGAGGACATTGAGCATCGCATCACGCCAAAGACAAAAGCTGTTTTGGTAGTGCACTGGGCAGGCTATCCGTGCGACATGGATGAAATTAACGCAATTGCGAAAAAGCATAATCTTCCCGTGATTGAGGATGCGGCGCACGCAATGGGTGCAAGCTACAAAGGAAAGCCTATGGGCACGATTTCAGATTTCACTTGTTTTTCATTACAGGCAATCAAGCATATTACCACTGGTGACGGCGGCATCTTGTGTACTAACAACATTCAGGATTATCAGAAAGGAATTAGAAGGCGTTGGTTTGGGATTGACCGAAACCACCGCATCCCTTCAGTGTTGGGCCACGCGGATTATGATATTGTGGAGCGCGGCTTCAAGTATCATATGAACGATATCGCTGCCGCGATCGGGCTTGCCCAGCTTCCTGATTTACCGAAGATTGTCGCGCGAAGAAAAGCGA
>Ga0209541_10002611_pt1 | contig 33954 bp, 27 predicted proteins | sample RifCSPlowO2_01_FD_184027 | JGI IMG/M metagenome (GOLD analysis project Ga0209541, IMG submission 184027) | Groundwater microbial communities from Rifle, Colorado - Rifle CSP2_plank lowO2_0.1 (SPAdes) (version 2) | ecosystem: Environmental > Aquatic > Deep subsurface > Groundwater | place...
GAAAGCCCGCCTAAATTTTCCCAATTTTCATGAAGCCAATTCGCGGTCTCTACCCATTCGTCATTTCCAATAGAAACCGTTACTGAGGGATTATGTTCAGTGAAATTTTCTTTTACTTTTTTCCAATGTTCAAGTTGTTGCAGTGCTGTTAGATCATTCCTGAAAACTTTTGTTCCTTCTGGCGCCTTAACCGGAAATTCCAAAACATACGTTGTCGCGGCGCTGTCCAGCTGTCCAACTTCGGGATAATATGGGAATTTCTGTTCCTTTAACATCGTGAACAAAGGATCTGTCGCGGAAATTCTCACGCGGCGAATATAATATTGCGAGTGGCGGGGATGCATTCCGCTTGAAGCATCCACCAACTGCGAAACTGTTCCCGAAGGCTTAACGCATGTAACACAAGTTGATTGGTTGATTCCAAATTTCTCCGCATAAATTTTATTGGTATCAACTGCCATGTCTCTCATTTTCCGTAAAATTTCTTCATCATGCACTAGAGGACAATCCCACTGGCCGGTAATGGAAACGCCAAGCAATCTTTCCTCTTCACAATTTTTCTTCCACTCTTCAGAAATATATTTGAAATCAGTAAGCGTAGACTGATATGTTCCCAAAATTGAAGCCAAACGCGCTTTGCGCATTAAAGTTTCTTCCGTATCTTCGGCGCGCGCTACAACCTCAGTTAAATTGCAGAATTGTTTTGAGCGCAAGATAATTTCGCCGCAGGGATTGGTACCGGTTGTTCCCGCGTGCTGTTCAAGCTTTTCCCAGCGCCTTGCAGGCAATTGCTTCTCTAAGCCGCCGCGGTTGAAAATGCCGCGCTCCCCTGTTCCGCTTTTGGCCAAAGACAACCATTCTTCCAAAAACTGGGCTGCTGTGGGCTTTTCGTTATATACAGCAGAGTTATTGGCAAGTGAACGTTCCGGATTTGTTAAGTAAAACTGACCTACTTTGGCATTGCGCATCTCTTCATCATCCAAGTCGGACAACGAGATAAGAGCGCTTCGGCGCACACCGCCCATAACCACTACCTCTCCTGTTTTACAAACAATATCGTGGACATCTATATTGCGGAGCCGCTTTCCTTGCTTGGCTAAAATTTTGGCTCTACTAAAATCAAGCAGAGAACGCAATGGCTCAGGACCGGAACTTCGGCCACCCATAGTCGCAAGATATGCTCCTGCCGGACGCAACTGTGAATAATCAAATTTTATATCCTGTCCGCCATACCAAGCTTTCAATCCTATGGTCATAGAGTTGCCCCAACCTTCTTTGCTGTCTTCAATAACGTGCGTGGGTAAAACTTTTCCGGTTTGTTTTTTGATTATAGGAAGCTCCTGAACTGTCTGACTTTCTACCGAGAAGCCCACACCGGTGCCGCACATTAATAAATACATTATTTCTGCAAAGTCTTCTATTTTGGACGGAGCAATAAAAGAACAGTTGTAAGCGCAAACATTTGTTTTTCTCGCGGCCTTGCCCGCGCTCCACATTAAACGCATTGAAGGCATAACTTCCTGTTTCAAAATTGCTTCGCGAAGCTCGGCATATTCTTCCTGGGTCAGATCATTATTTATTTTCTCGCGCATGAAATCCATGTAGCGGTCTACTGTTTCGATCCAAGTTTCACGGCGGCCCTCTAATTCATTCCAACGCGAATAAGTCCGGTAATAAATAAATTCAGCCAGCGGGTTTCGGAAATATTTTTTGGCGTCTGAGGCCAGTTGCTTTACGTTATCGGGGACAAATTTTTGCTTTTCGCGTACCTGGGTCCGCTCGATACGATAAAGAATGTATGACTTGGCTGTTTTTGCAAAATCAAGAACAATTAAAGATTCCTCCACAAAATCCTGTACTTCTTCTATATGAGGAATGTGCGATGAAGGAAATTTCTTTGCCATCTCGCGAACCACACGCTCAGCAACGCGGGCCGGATCTTTAGTCAGATCGCCCTCTTTATTTACTTCCATTGCGCGATAAATAGCATTGGCAATGCGATTTTGATCAAATGGCACAATGCGTCCGTCGCGTTTTCTTGCGCTAGTAAATGGTGCTGTGTTTTTTGGAGGCATGGGCGTGTACAAACTTTTTCACTTCGCTTAACACTTCAGAGCTTTGCAAAATATGTTTCGTGCTTCGTGAATTTACGGAGCGGGCCATCCTTCAACAAGTTCAGGATGTTTCCTTTTCCATAAATTAACTCGCACTCAACTATATTTTGCGGAAAGCTCTTTCGCTAAGGCGCTTAGCGAAAAAGTTTGCCAATTTAAAAATTATTTAATAAAAATCGTGCATTAATAAAGAACTTTTGAAAAAAATTTTGCTTTTTGAGACTTATTTTAAAGCCAAACACGCCTTTAGTTCGGCGTGTACTTGCGCGTCTCTCACTGCTTAAGAAATTGTGCCCTTTTGGGGCATTGAGTTAGCAGCTTTTGCACAAAATTATTCGATAACTTATTTTCTTTTTTAAAAATCAGTTATTGAATGAATATTTAGTAAATTTATGAACTTATTCCTAATACTACCACCAGTACTCGCAACTGTAAAAAGTCCGAAAGCGGCACTTTATCCACAAATAAAAAATTTTGTGCAAAAAACACAAAACAAAACCCACCAGTTAAAGCTGGTGGATTAAGAACTATTCCTGACTCGACAAATAAATAATTTTATTGTGTAAAAAATGGACTTTCTACTGGTTCTTCCTTCTAATAAACGCGGGAACCTCAAAAGGATCTTTGGCGTCCTCATCCACAACCACTTCTTTGGGATTTTTTACATCAATTGGCTGGCTGTGATTATTTTCTCTGCGGAAAATCTGCAGATTGCCTTGCGGTTTTGATTTTTCTTTTCCCGGGAAACCCGAAGCTATCAAAGTTATGCGTAATGGGCCGCGCCTGGTCTTATCTTCAACTACCGCGCCGAATATAACTTTGGCTTGTGGATCAATGGATTCGGTAATTATCTTTGCGGCCTCGTTAATTTCCTGCATGGTCATATCCGGAGTTCCCGAAACAGTAAATAATATGCGTTTGGCGCCCTGTATAGAAAGATCAAGCAATGCGGAGTCAACCGCGGCGCGTGCGGCGTCTTGCGCGCGTGTGGCGCCGATACCCTGTCCTATTCCTATTAAAGCGGTTCCCGCTTCCTGCATAATTGCTTTAACATCAGCAAAATCAACGTTTATTAATCCCGGCGTCGCAACAAGATCCGCAATTCCTTTAACGGCCTGGCGCAAAATATCATCGGCAAAAGCAAACGCACCCAACACAGAAGTTTTTTGATCAATAAGATTTAATATTCTGTCGTTATAAATTGTAATTATGGCGTCTACATTTACAGAAAAATTTTCCCATGCTGTCTCGGCGATCTTTGCGCGTTGCACGCCCTCGAAAGAAAACGGACGCGTTACCACACCGACAACTAAAGCTCCGGTTTCTTTTGCGATCTCAGCAACAATTGGACCCGCACCCGAGCCGGTTGCGCCACCCAAACCTGCTGTAATAAAAACCATATCCGAATTACTGACGAAATCTCTTATTTCATCGCGTGACGTGTCGGCTGCCTGAAATCCGAGTAAGGGATCCATTCCCCCGCCCAAACCTTTGGTTACATTTTTTCCTATCAATAATTTTTTATTTGCCGAAGCATGATGCAAATCCTGCGCGTCGGTGTTGATGGCAACAAATTCTATTCCGCGCAAACGGGACTGAACCATCCGGGTTACGGCTTTTCCGCCGGCGCCTCCGACGCCGACTACTTTAATGCGGGCTAAACTTTCAAATTGTGGTTTTACGGAAGGCATGTTAGTTGTTGCTCCCGAGCTTTGCGAGGGATTGCAACAACTGCATCCCGAGCGAAGTCGAGGGATTACTTTAATTTATATTCTACGGAAGAAGTGATCTAAAGAATCGCTTGATCTTATCTTCATGAAAACTGCTCTTTTTATTCGAGGTTAATCTTGGCATCTTGGGAAGCTTGAATGAGGCGCTGCCCTTTTGATTATTCATGTCCGAGGCCATAAGCACAAGACCCAAAGCCGCTCCGAAAGAAAAGGCGTTCCCTAGTTCAGCGCCGTCGAAATCATCAGCATAACCAAGCTGGCTGGGCAGGCGGAATGACTTCTTGGCTAGCTCCAAAATGCCGGAAATTGAGGCTGAACCGCCGCTTATTACAACCCCTGCCGGAAGCATGCGTGAACGCTCTACTTTCTTCAATTCCTCGTTAGCCAGCTCAAAGATCTCTTCCAGGCGCGCTTCGATTATCTCGGCTATGGCTTTCCGTGAAAATTGCCCTGATTCCCTTGGATCAAGGTCTGCGGCATTTATAGAGTCTCTCTTGGAAATACTGGCCGGGAGCGCTGAGCCATAATCGTTCTTAACTCTTTCGGCTATATCAAGCGAAGTTTTCAAACCTATAGCTATATCGTTGGTGATGTGCGCGCCTCCGATCGGTATAACACCTACCTGAATGCATGTTCCTTCTTCAAAAATAGCAATATCAGTCGTTGCGCCACCAATATCCAATAAAAGCACGCCCAATTCTTTATGTCGAGGGGTTAAAACAGCGCGAGCGCAGGCAATCGCGGAAGGAATAAACTCCTGCGGTTTAAGATCGATCAGATCCAAAACCCTTTCCAAGTTCCTCAAAAACGGACTGGCTCCGCAAACAAGAACAGAATCTACTTCCAGACGGACTCCGGACATGCCCACGACATTTTTCATGCCGGCTTCTCCGTCCACGCGGAAATCTTTGGGGATAGCGTGAATTATTTCACGATTCTGCGCCAAAGCAACCGCGCGTGCCGCATCAATAACCCGGTTCACATCTTCTTCGCTTATTCTTCCGTCGGCTCTGCCAACCGCAACCACTCCACGGCTTGGTAAAGCTGAAATATGCGCGCCGCCCACTGAAACATAAGCTTTATCTATTGTAACGTCTGCCATGCGTTCTGCGTTTTCAATGGCATCGGCAGCACCTTTGGCAACTTCATCCACATCTACAATTAAACCCTTACGCATTCCTTGCGAGGGCGCTGTGCCAAAACCAATAACACGGGGTTTTTCCGTTTCTTCATCCATCCGCGCGATAACAACCCTTATAAATGAAGAACCTATGTCTAATCCGGCAAAATAATCGTTTTTTGAAGATGACATACCAGGTAGTAGAAATTCGACTGATAGTCGTCTAAATTTCTATCTAAATTAATTAAATAATAACTCTTTTATAACCAGACAACGAGACTCTTTGTTCCGTTTACAAACGGAACGGTCGAATTTTCACTACCTGGCATGTTTCAAATTAACTGCTTATTGCGGAACAGAGAGAACAAAATTTTTTCCTCAAAGGTCTCCATTTTCCTGCGCTTTGCCGCGCTATGTTCGTGCGCAAACCCTATACTATGCAGTATACCGTGAATTATTAAAAATGATATATAGCTGCGCGAATCAAGCCCGTACATCCCCGCTTCTTTCCCGGCCTGTGGCACGCAAATGAAAATATCGGCAATTACAGGATTGTCCGAGAGATTAAATGTCAGAACATTTGAAACGTGACCAAGTCCCGGCTTGTACCTGCGATCAATAACTTTCATCTCTCGGGTATCCAAAAAAATAACTGAATGCCTGGCTGAACCTCTAAAATTAGCAAAAAAAATAGTCTTATCAACTATTTTTTTTACAAATTCTTTTGACAAAGCGCTTCGGTTAACATTCCTTACCGTTAAACTTATATCTTTACTGTTGCCTCTTGTCTTCCGTGCGGTATTTTTTTTAGATTTAGCGACGATCTTCTTTTTCATCGATCTTGCCTAACTTAACCAAACGATCATACTCGGACTGTTTCTTTATTCTGCGCATTGCTGCATCCCTACGTTGGGTCTTTGAAGGTTTCCGGTTATAAAAACGCAACTTGCGCGAACGGAGCAAAATGCCCGATTGCTGTATCCTTCGGGAAAAACGTCTTACTAAGCTGGAAGCGGTTTCGTGATCTTTTTTTTGAACTTCGACCATATACCTTAAATCAAAAATTAAATATCAAATATCAAAATAGTTGTTATTCGCCAAAGGCGAAATTCTTATATTTTGATTTTTGCATTTTGCTTTTTAATATATAAACAAATTAATTATACGTTTAGAGCTAAATGTTCCTCGTTATTCCATCCTCCTAATAAATGTAAATGAATGTGGTCTATAACCTGTCCCCCGCCATGCCCGACATTAAATACTAATTTATAACCGCTATTCTCAACTCCTGCCTGAACAGCTAATTTTTTTGCGCCGTTGATCAGTTGTCCCATCAATAAAACATCATCTTCTTTTATTTCAGCAACCGAAGCTATGTGTTTTTTTGGAACTATAAGTATGTGTACCGGGGCTTTGGGACGTATATCGTTGAAAGCAACGTACTCTGCTTCAGACAATATCACGTCTGCTTTCTGTTCTCCGCTGACAATTGAACAAAATATGCAACTATTCATACCAGGTAGTAGAAATTTGATTTTTCATCAAGTAAATTTCTGTTACTTTTATCGAACTATAACGTTTTTATATCCAGTTAGTAGTATTTTTTGTTCCGCTTTGTGGAACGATCAAATTTTCACTACCTGGCATAGATTTCAAATCTTCATTAAACCGTTTGATACCATAACATGCGCTTAATCTTAACGCAAATTTACTCAACCTGAAAAAATGACGTGCGTGGCACTTTGCGTTTCGGTTTTTTAGCTAATTTAGTCTTTAAAACATCCATCAATTTTCTCATCGGTACGGTTAACTGTTCCCCGGCTATCATTTCCCTCAATATAATAGTATCTTCAAGCGCTTCCTTCTGTCCCAGAATTAACGTGTATTCAACACCCAGCTTATCCGCAATTTTAAGTTGTGATTTTATTGAATCGCGACCGAAGGATGAGGCTGCACTAATACCGTTATTGCGGAGTTCTTCAAAAAGCTTGAGGCTCTTACGTTTGGCCATATCGCCGAGCTGAATAAGGAATATGCGGGGTGCGGGCGCTTCAGGAATTTTAACGTTCTTTCTTTTCAGTTCATGAACTATTCTTTCTATTCCCGCGGCAGCCCCAAAAGCCGGGGTTGTCCGCCCGCCGAGCATTTTTACCAAATTATCATATCTGCCTCCGCCGGCTAAAGCGAATTGCGAACCTTTTTCTTCTTTAGGCTTGTTTGCTTCCTCACCGTCTTTTTTGGCTTCTTCCTGGCCGGGCGTAACCTTATCGTGCGGCCATATTTCAAAAACAGTCCGGTTATAATAATCAAGTCCCCTGACCAGATACGGATTCAGGAAATAAGTAATGTTTATTTCTTCCAGAAATTCCAGAAGGTTTTTGAAGTGGTGGCGGCAATCCTCACAGATATGATCCACGATCTGCGGCGCATTTTGTTTCACACGTACGCAGCGTTCGTCCTTGCAATCCAACATGCGCATCGGATTTATTTTCATGCGCCGGCGGCAGTTAGCACATATTTTATCCGCGTGCGGACGATAATAATGTAGCAATGTTTTCTTATAGTAGGGACGGCACTGTGAACAACCTATAGAATTTAACTGTACCGATACGTCTTTTAATCCCAGTTCCTTAAATAAAATAGTCAGTAATTGAATTACCTCAGCATCAATTGCCGGATCTTCATCGCCAAATACTTCAAACCCGAATTGCCAGAGCTGACGATATCGCCCTCGTTGCGGACGCTCGTGTCTGAACATCGGTCCCCAATACCACAATTTAACCGGTTGAGACCACACATGCATCCCGTGTTCTACAAAAGCGCGGACAGTCGGAGCTGTTCCCTCCGGACGCAAAGCCAATGTGTCGCCTCCTTTGCTTTTTAAAAGATACATCTCGTGTTCAATTATATCGGTGGCTGCGCCTATTCCTTTACTAAAAAGTTCGGCTTGCTCAACAATAGGAGTTTCGATCCTGCCAAAACCGTAGTCATGCGCGAGTTCATTTACTTTTTTATAAAGATAATTCCAAGCGGGCCAGCTTACAGGCAAAATATCATGCATTCCGTTTGGAGATGCATATTGTTTATTCCTTCTTTCTTTTTTTAATATTTCCGGTTGTTCTTCTTGCATAATAAATTAGATTAAAAATCAAACTGCAAAAATCAAAATAATTGTCTGTCGCCTCCGCCGCCTGGCGGAGGCGACAATCTTAACTTTTGATATTTAATATCTTTAATTTTTTATTTTTAGATCAATATGCCGGGGTCGGTCTAGAGACCTCCTTCTCCGCCAGAGGCGGATCCGCCTTCGGCGGAAAACCCCTGCTATTTATGCTAACTCAGACCCCTTCCTTCCCCGTCATATTTTCAATATGCCGGGGCGGCAAAAATTGCAAAATCAGTAATTGGCCATGCGGTTATAAAAACTCTTCCTACAAAGTTTTTGGTGGGTACCGGACCAAAAACCCTTGAATCGGAACTATGACCGCGGTTATCCCCCAGCAAAATATATTCTCCCGGGCCTGCGATTATTTGTTTGTTCCCGTCAATAACATCTTTTGATATATAGGGTTCCTTTAACACAATTTCATTGCCTTCTGTAAACACCGAAACGGTGCCTTTATCAATGGTTACTTTTTCTCCCGGTAATCCTATAATACGCTTAATATAAAATTGTGTATCGTTTCCCGGAGGCCTGAATACCACAACCTCTCCCCTCTGCGGCTCACGCACACGATAAGACAATTCATCGATTATCAGATAATCTCCGTTATAGAAACTCGGCTCCATTGAGGTGCCGCGTACAAAAAATGGCTGGAAAACAAAAGTACGGATAGGTATGATTATAGCCGCAGATATAATGACGACTTTCACGATATCCAGTATATTTACAAGGAGATTGCGCGCAAAATTCATTCCGGGTAGTAGAAATTCGACTATTAGTTCACGAATTTCTAGTTTAATTATACTTTAAAATATACTCGTAAATGGCCAGATAATCCTTTTATTTGTTCCGCCTGCGGCGGAACGGTCGAATTTTCACTACCTGGCATTAAAAAATTATAGCACGATTTCCGCTTAAATCAATTGAGTTATAATATAGGTATGCCCAGTAGAATCATCTCGACTCTAAAGACGTTTGTTGTTTTCGTCTTACGAAACCAACTGTCGAGATAGCTCTACCGGGTATGCGTATGGGTGTTCGTAATAAATTTAAAATTACATTCGGTGTTTTTTTACTGATTTCTTTGACGGCTATTGCAACCTGGTTCATTACAGGAACAAGCCGGACTTTTTCTGTTGAGGGAGAGCGCGGCGAGACAGATGGGTTTTTAAATGCGGTTAAAACTTTTGCCTCGCTCCCGTTCATACCCGAACAAGACCTGATGGGCGAAGAAAATTCGCGCGTAAATATTTTATTGCTGGGTATGAGCGGACCGGGATATGAATCCCCGGAACTTACCGACACTATAGTAGTAGCCAGCTTAAACACAGAAACAAAAAATATCGCTTTGATTTCGATACCGCGCGACCTATTAATAGAATTGCCCGAAAGCAGACTGGTTTCGAGAATAAATACTTTATATCTTGTTAAAAAACAAGACGATGAAAGAATAAATAATAAAGACTTCAGCAGCCATACGGAACTGGTCCGGACAAAAACAGAAGAAATAACCGGACTGGCCATACCATATGTTATTCTTTTGAATGTTTCGGCGCTTGAAGAAATGGTCAATGCTCTGGAAGGTATAAATATATTTGTTGAACGAGATATTGTTGACCCGACCTTTCCCACACCCGGATACGGGAGTGAACGTTTTGTCCTGGAAAAAGGATGGAGATTTTTAGACGGCGCAACCACTCAAAAATATGTTCGCACACGACACGATATTCGCGGAGATTTCGGCCGCATGGAAAGACAGCAACAGGTTATCGGAGCCATAATAAATAAAGCGCGGGGCTTAAACTTGATCACCGATTTTCCAAAAATACTTTCGCTTGTCTCAACCCTAGGCAACAACCTGCAAACAAATGCCAACACCCGGGAGATAAAGCGCGCCTGGAGCCTAAGCAAAGACATTGATATCAACCAAATAAAAACCTTGGCTCTAGACGGCGGCCAAAGCGATTCCCTCTTAATAGACTATCATCCGCAGCTTGGTGTCAGTATTGCTTCAACGCTGGTACCGAAAGCAGGAATTTTTGACTACAGCCAAATACAACAAGCCATACAAGCAATATTAAATTAAAGGCTCCGACATTATGCCGGAGCCATTTTTTAATTTACGTCTCTTCGTTCTTATTTCCCCATTCATCTAGTTTTGCCCGCACCTTCGGTCCCCAAGTCAGGTTCCACAAGCGCAAGACGGCATAACCAAGGGCATACAATATAACCCACATAAAAAGAGTCGCGAAAAAAGAAACATCTTCATCTAAGCGAATGACGATCTCATAAACAAGAATAAAAAGGGTAAACATTAAAAGCCCCACAAGAAAGCGCATTGAGTGTTTGTAGATAAAATCTAAAACTTTATTGTTGCGTTCTTTTGCGCGTTCAATTTTTAATTTTGCGCTTCCTTCTTTGGTCGCGCTCATATAGCCTAACCGAATAAAATAAAGGCCTACGCATACACAAACAATCAAACCGAAGAAAACAAAGAGGTTGGTAGCCGGCTCCTGAAAAGATTGCGGTAAGCTGTTTATAAAAGTATAAACGGGGGCATTGGGATCAAGAACCACAAACCAAGCAAATATTGCGCCCAAAATAGTTCCGATTATTCCCCCAATAAAGGCAGAAATATATTTATTCACTTTGCTTCCTCCTTTGGGTTGGCGCTCGGCCAACATTCAGCTATTATATTAGTGTCAAAGAATCTTTATTAAGATAACCACAGTTAAAAACCTTATGTCAACGCTTCGATCAACTCAGCGTTAATCATATAAAATAAGCACTGGTGATTAACAGATAAATCGGCGTTGATCCTGAGCTATGCCGAATGGATCAAATATAAAATTAATTATCGGTCTGGGTAACCCGGGGCCGGAATATGAAAAAACCCGCCATAATGTAGGCAGAGACATTGTTTTATCCTGGCAGAAAAAAAACGAGCTTGCTGATTTTAATGAAAATAAAAAAATGTTCGCGTTAATATCGGAAAATAAGATAGGAAAGAATAAAGTTATTCTTACGCTTCCGGAAACGTTTATGAATAATTCGGGAAAAGCAATTGCGGCATTATCAAAATTTTATAAGATAAAACCCGATCTAAATAGCGTAATAATAATTCATGATGATATGGATATACCTGCCGGCAAAATGAAAATATCAGTGAACAAAAGCGCCGGAGGCCACAAAGGCGTTGCTTCGGTCTTGCGCGCGCTAAAAACCGAGAACGTAACGCGATTTAGAATAGGAACCTGGAAAGCTAAAAAATGGCACGAAAGAGATCTTAATAAATTAGTCGTGGCTAAATTTTCCCCTTCAGAACAATTACTGCTTAAAAAGAGCATGAAAATGGCGGGCGAAGCCCTAAGCCTGGCGGCAAACGAAGGGATTGAAAAAGCTATGAATGAATATAATTCCAGAAACTAAATAACCCGCCAGAGGCGGGTTTCATGTCGTTGTAAGCTCCCTTATAGTCGCAACAATGACAGAAAAAAGCCCCGACTCCGTCTTCGCCGGTTGGCGAATAACGGAGTGTCGGGGTTGTTTTTACTGTCCAGTTTTGACTTTTATGTTGTAACAACTATTATTATCTAATACAGATAGGTAATGAATGATAGAGATATAAAACAAAAAGAGTTATTAGTAGTTGGGCTTACCCCGGAATTTCTGGGAAAGCCTGCTTTGTGGTACGCGCAAAACACCGGACGCATAAAAGAATCGCTGGAAACAAGTCTTTCGTGGAAAAATAAAGCTCTTATATTATCTGTCGGCGATAAAGCCGTACTTGCTGAATTTTTACGCGCTTTGGACGAATTTGGTTATGAAAAAGTATTAAATGTAACGCGATACGGAGAATTTGCTCATCGCGGAGGAATTATCGATGTCTTTCCTCTCAACTTGGACTATCCCGTAAGAATAGAGTTTGCGGGTAATTATATCGAGGAAATAAATATATTGGAACAAAAATCCGACATTGAACGAACAGACTGGGAAAAAATACTGGGGCGGGCTATGGATGCCCGACAATCTGATTTTAAAGAAGGAGAGCGCGTTGTGCATCTTGACCACGGTATCGGAATTTTCAGCGGCAAAACCGAATTAGAAATAAATGAGGAAAGACGTGAGTATTTCACAATAGAATATGCCAAGGGCGATAAACTTTTTGTTCCGATAACTCTATCGCGCAAACTGAGCCGTTACCTTGGTTTTAGCGAACCCGCGATCGCGCGTCTTGGAGGAACGCTTTGGTTAAAGACCAAGCGCAAAGTCCGTGAAGATGCTTTGATTATGGCAAAACAACTTTTTGATATATATGCCGCCAAAGAAGCGGCCGAACGGGAACCTTACCAATACGATATTCTTGAGAAAGAATTTGCGGCAACTTTTCAATATGAAGAAACTCCTGACCAGGCGCGCGCGATAAAAGAAATAATGGATGACCTTGATAAAAATAAACCTTCGGATCGCCTTATATGCGGAGATGTGGGCTTCGGCAAAACCGAGGTTGCCTTAAGAGCCATGTTTAGAGTGGTTATGGGCGGCAAACAAGCTGCAATTTTATCCCCCACTACAATTTTGGCTGACCAACATTACAATAATGCCAAGGCGCGTTTTGAAAAATTCGGCATCAAAACCGCCATTCTTACCCGCCTGCAAAGCAGAGCCGAACAAAAAAAGACAATTAAAGATATTCATGAAGGTAAAATAGATGTCATAGTCGGTACGCATCGCATATTATCAAAAGACGTCTTTCCCGCCGAAGGCGGGTCTCCGCCTAAGGCGGATGCGCCTCTGGAGCACGCCTCCCCGGCCGCGCCTGCGGAAGCGGGGCGGGCCGGCGGAAAAAATCTTGGTCTTTTAGTGATAGATGAAGAACAGCGTTTTGGCGTAAAAGCTAAAGAAACCTTACGCTCGGCTCGCGCGCATTTGGATGTTTTGAGTCTGTCTGCAACGCCGATACCGCGAACTTTTTATTTTGCATTAGCGGGATTGAGACCAATTTCACGGATACAAACCGCACCCGAAGGCAGACAAAGCGTTGAAACCATAATAATGCCCTGGAAAAAAGAGGTTGTGCGCGAGGTCATAAATAAAGAGTTAGCAAGAGGCGGTCAGGTTTATTTCCTGCACAACAGAATTATGACCATAAAACAGTCTCGGGATGAGATACAAAAACTTGCTCCCCGCGCAAACATTGGTATCATTCACGGACGTTTAGGCGAAAAAGAACTTATTGAAACTATGCATAAATTACGTAGCGGTCAGATAGATATTCTTATTTCAACTACTATAATTGAAAACGGACTGGACCTGGCAAACGTTAACACGCTCATAGTGGAAGATGCTTCGCGTTTGGGTTTATCACAGGCATACCAACTGCGAGGACGCATAGGACGAAGCCATCAAAAAGCTTTTGCTTATTTCCTTTGGAGAAAGAAGAGGCTTTCACCTAAAGCAACCCTGCGTCTTGAAGCTTTGGAAGAAGCGGCGGAACTTGGTTCCGGATGGCGCATTGCTGAGCGGGATCTTGAAATTAGAGGGGCCGGAAATATTTTAGGACGGGAACAATCAGGTAACGTGAACCGCGTCGGCCTTAATTTATATTGCCAGATGCTCTCAGAGGCAGTAGAACAGATTAAGAGTTCGGCAAATCATTAATAAGATATGCTATTGCGCGAACTAATTTTCTAGCTCATTCTCGGCCGCCCAGCGGCGGCCTGCGAGGCTTCGGTTGTTTTGCCCCGCCAGTCCAAAAGACTGGCGGGGACCATGCCAAAACAGCCTTAGAATCCGCTCAAAAATTGTTCGCGCAGAGCATGTCTCGAATTTTGCCGAACTCTAAAAAATATAAAATGGAAAAAATAAGAAAAATAACAATCAAAGATAAAGACTATCCCAAGACGCTCAAACAAATCGCTGCCCCACCTAAGCAAATTTATGTCCGGGGAAATATAAATATAGAACATTTGGGGATAGGTGTGGTGGGCTCGCGTCTCCCTTCTTCATATGGAAAACAGGTTACGCCGAAATTAACCGAAGAGCTTGCGCGGAGCGGATTAACAATAATAAGCGGATTGGCTTTGGGTATAGATGCGCTTGCCCACGAAGCGGCGCTTCGTGTCGGAGGAAAAACCATAGCTGTATTGGGTTCCGGTATTGATGACAAAAGTATTTATCCTGCTGTTCATAAAAATCTGGCCAATCGTATAGTTGAGTCAGGAGGCGCCTTGGTGTCTGAGTATGAAGCGGGAACAAAACCTGAACGCTATCATTTCCCTGCCAGAAACCGTATCATTGTAGGATTAAGTAAAGGAGTGGTCGTTATTGAAGCAAAAGAAAAATCCGGAGCTTTAATTACATCAAAGCTGGCTGTCGAAAATAATCGTGATGTGTTTGCCGTGCCCGGACCTATAACTTCACATTATTCTTACGGACCAAATAGATTAATACGCGCCGGAGCCAAGCCTGTACTTGACGCAAATGATATACTCGAGGAATATGGAATGGTTAATCAAAACCGGTCCGCTATTAAAAACTTAAATAATTTATCCTTATCAGCTGAAGAAAAAATAATTGTTAATATTTTAAAAGATAGTTCCGCTCATATTGACGAAATAATAATACGCAGTAATATAAACACTTCTTCCCTTAACGGATTATTGATCATGATGGAAATAAAAGGTTTGATAAAAAACTTAGGTGAAGGAATATACGGACTTTAATTCAAAATGCAAAGAGCAAAATTCAAAATTTAGGTCAGTCGCTCCGCGACATATAAATTTCGTCCCGCGCGGCGGGACGAATCACAATTATTTTAATATTTGATATTTAATTTTTGATCTAGTTTATGAAGTTAGTCATTGTAGAGTCGCCGACAAAGGCGCGTACAATTCAACAATTTTTAGGCAAAGACTATGAGATCGTACCGTCTTTCGGACATGTACGGGATTTGCCGCGCTCAACTATAGGAATTGATCTTGAAAATAATTTTACGCCAAAGTATGTAATTCCGCGCGCCTCACAAAAAAGAGTCAATGCGCTGAAAAAACAGGCCAGAAGTGCTGAAGAAATAATACTGGCGACCGACGAAGACCGTGAAGGTGAAGCTATCGCTTGGCATATTGTTGAGTTAATAAACACCAGAACCAAAAAAGAAATAGAGAAGGCGCCTAATGAAGAAAAAAGAACCGACCTCAAGCGCATAGTTTTTCATGAAATAACGCGGGATGCGATCGAACAAGCGCTTGCTACGCCCCGCTATATAGATATGAAGCTTGTTGATGCGCAACAGGCACGAAGGGTCCTTGACCGCATAGTGGGCTATCAGCTTTCTCCGTTCCTTTGGCAAAAAATTTCCCGTGGTCTTTCGGCGGGCCGGGTGCAATCTGTTGCTTTACGGTTAATAGTTGAACGTGAGCGCGAAAGAGAGAGTTTTAAACCCGAAGAATATTGGACTATAGAAGCTGAACTGGCTAGCACTAAAGATGAACACTTCACGGCCCGTCTTATAAGCCGCAATGGTGAAGATTTGAGTAAAAATAAAATAGAAAACGATAAAACTGCAAGCGAAATAAAAGAAGAACTAAGCTCGGCTTCTTGGAAAGTAGATACGATAACCAAAAAAGAAAGGAACCTGAACCCTCTGATGCCTTTTCGGACAAGCACGATGCAGCAGGAGGCCTGGAGCAAGCTTAGATTTTCCGCGAAACAAACAATGGTTTTGGCGCAACAGCTCTATGAGGGAATAGAAATAGAGGGCGAATCCGTAGGATTAATAACCTATATGCGCACGGATTCGGCAAATTTATCCCAAGAGTTTCTGGCTTCTGCTCAAAAATTTATAAATGAAAAATGGGGCGAAAAATACGCTCAGGGTGTCAGAACTTTCAAAAGTAAAAGCAAAGGCGCGCAAGAAGCGCATGAAGCCATACGCCCAACCAGTCCATACCGCACGCCTGAAACATTAAAAGGTAAATTAGAGCCGAAAGTATGGAAACTTTACGATATGATATGGCGCAGAACAGTGTCTTCGCAAATGCCGCCTGCTGTCTTTGATACGGTTGGCGTAGATATATCTGCTCAGAGCCCCCTCGGCAAGCTCGGGGCAAGCAAACCAACCAATTATTTATTCCGTTCAAACGGTTCAACTTTAAAATTTGACGGTTTCCTGAAGGTTTGGACGACCAACAAAGAAGATGAGTTTTTGCCTGAATTAACTAAAGATGAAAAATTAAAACACGTTGATACTGTTACCGAACAGCATTTTACCGAGCCGCCGCCCCGCTATAATGAAGCCTCATTAATTAAAATATTGGAAGAGAACGGGATAGGCCGTCCTTCGACCTATGCGCCGATAATTTCTACAATTCAGGGGCGTAATTATGTGGAAAAAGATGAAAACCGGAGGCTTCAGCCCACAGAAATAGGTTTAATGGTAAACGATATAATAGTAGCCAACTTCCCGGAAATAGTTGATATTAAATTTACGGCAACGATGGAGGAGGATCTGGATAAAATAGCCAGCGGCGAAATGGAATGGGTTCCGGTAATTAAAGAATTTTATGATCCCTTCGCTAAACACTTGGCCGAAAAATATGAAACTGTGGAGAAAAAAGAGCTTATAACCGAAACGACAGACGAAGTATGCGAAAAATGCGGGCGTCCAATGGCTATAAAATTCGGCCGATTCGGCAAATTTATGGCCTGTTCCGGTTTTCCTGATTGCCGCAATACAAAGACCCTTAAAAAGGGTTTGGGCGTCCCCTGCCCTTCGTGCGGTAAAGGCGAAATAATTGAACGAAAAAGCAAACGCGGCAGATTTTTCTACGGCTGTTCAAATTATCCCAATTGCACATTTGCTCTTTGGGAAAAACCCACCGGAGAAAAGTGTCCGACCTGTAGTTCGCTTGTCGTACAGAACAAACAAGGCAAGCGTTGTTCGAACAAAGAGTGCGGATGGAAAAGCGAATAATGCGGCAGTTCCTTTCGTGATTACGTGCGGGGATGATTATTGGCAAACCGCTCTGTGGACGCATTCTCGGTGAACTCCTCCCCAGCCCTAATTTTTCGAAATTAGAGCTGGGTCGTCAAACAGCACCTTCATGCGCCCACAACCGCGGGCCACCTTACATCCCCTCCTAATATCACTCAAGGGAACTGCCACATTTAAGTAAGGAAAGAGGAAAAGAATCCGTTTATGCCTCCTCAATGATGCTCACAGAACAGCTATTTGCTTTTATAAATAGATATGTAAAAAACCTCATCTTTTAAGATGAGGTTTTTGTTTTGTTTAATAACCCAGATCTGCCGGCAATTGGTCACAAATAAAATTTATCTGCGGCGTTGTTATATATTCAAGAGTTATCTCAATTGGTTCGGGAAGTTTTCCTTTGGCGATCATACGGCAATTAACTAACGTAAGTTCAATAGCATGCCAAACTTCAGAAGAATTTTTTTTAACCAAAAGAAGACGTCTTCGTTTCCATTGACTTCTTGGACCGCGATAATCATTTATTTCAATGAACATACCTGACCGCCACTTATTGCAAAACGCTTGGGCGTTCCATGAAGCTCCGGAAGAATCGTAAGTAGTCTGAGGCATTTTTTTCCTTTCAAAAAACGAACTAACCATTTTTACCAAATAGGCGTTTTATTGTCAAAATAAAACCTCATCTTTTAAGACGAGGTCTTTGTTTTTTTAATTCCTGTCGGAGGCAAGATATTCATCATATCTTTGCTGAATAAGTTCAACATCGTCGGCTGTCGGGTAGCCGCTGCCATAAGTCTGATACTGCTGACTGAAACCCATTACTCTCATTAAAGAAGAGAGGTCTGAAACATGGAAAAAAGAAAGCGGAATATCAGCTATCTTTTCTCTCAGTTCAACAGCCGCTTCGATAGCCTTCATGGTCCTGATATGTCTGTCGTCCGGTCTGTAATCACAACCCATTTCTTTGCTCCTTATCTGTTTGTAAGAGATGGCGGGTCAACAATATGAAATTCTTCACCTCTGAATTGTTCGAGGGTAACGACCGAATAATCAACGGGGTCAGACCCGATAATTCGCTGTCGATTTTCTGGCGTAAGTTCAACAACCCTTACGGCAGAAGAAGAAATTCTATCTGCTATAATTAACGTGCAGATACCGTAGTTGTCTCCGCTTCGAAAAACAGTAAGAAGCATACCCAGATCGAGCTTTTTAAACAGCTCGGATTTCCATTCGTAAGTTGCGCGGGACGCGCTGGAACCGTTCATTTTTTCTCCTTTTTTATTTTTCCAATGTACTAAAATTTGATTAAGTTTAAATTTTATATCACAATATAAAAAGTATGTCAAAAGCAACGATAGATAAAATATTAGAAATTGCAAAAAATAATAATCCGAATTCCGATTCGGCCTTACTTGAACGCGCTTATAAATTTGCTGAAACAGCTCATTCGGAACAAGTGCGCTCCTCGGGCGAACCCTATATTATTCATCCTCTTTCGGCGGCACAAACTTTAGCTCAGATGAAACTGGATGACGCAACAATTGCCGCGGCTATATTGCATGATGTGGTTGATGACACGCCATTTACAGCCGAAGATATACAAAAAGAATTCGGGGAAGAAATAGCTTTTCTGGTGGATGGTGTAACTAAACTCGGAAAAATAAAATATCAAGGCGAAGAGCGCCACGTTGAAAACTTACGTAAAATGTTTCTGGCTATGGCTCAGGATATACGGGTGGTCTTAATTAAACTTGCGGATCGCCTTCATAACATGGAGACGCTCTCGTCTCTTCCTGAACGCAAACAGCATCGCATAGCCTTGGAGACACTGGAAGTTTATGCTCCTCTTGCGTCGCGCTTGGGCATGGGAGAATTAAAGGGTCGTCTGGATGACCTGGCCTTCCCGTATGTTTATCCTGAAGAATACAAAACGCTTAAAAACAAGGTTGGTGATCTTTACGAAAAACGCGCAGAATATCTTGAAAAAATAAAACCTCTTCTCTTTGAGATCCTCGCTAAAGAAAGCATACATCCGATAGCCATTCATGCCCGCGCAAAACATTATTATAGTCTTTGGCAAAAACTACATAGATCAAACCTGGAAATAGATAAGGTTTATGACATCGTCGCTTTGCGCATAATAGTACAGGATATTTCGACCTGTTATGCGGCTCTTGGGGTTATACATAAATACTGGAAGCCTCTACCGGGCAGGATAAAAGATTATATCGCGCTACCCAAACCAAACGGATATCGTTCCATACACACAACCGTATTTTGTGAAGACGGCATTATAACGGAATTTCAAATAAGAACTCCGGAAATGCACAGAGAAGCTGAACATGGCATAGTTGCCCACTGGGTTTATGAAGAAGAAGGCAAACCCGATCAAGGCTCTCTCACATCCAAAAAATTGCGCTGGGTAAAACAGCTTTCGGAATGGCAACATGAAATACAAGGAACAGATGAATTTTTGGACGCATTAAAAATAGATTTCTTCAAAGAAAGAATTTTTGTGTTTACGCCAAAAGGAGATGTTATTGAATTGCCCGAGGGCGCCACACCTCTGGATTTTGCTTTTGCTATACATTCGGATATAGGCATGCAGGCCTCAGGCGCCCGCGTGAATGATAAATTTGTAAGTTTGGATACGCACCTGAACAACGGAGATGTTGTAGAGGTTATTACCCAAAAGGGCAAAAAACCATCAAAAACTTTAATAGATATAGCAAAGACCACTGCTGCACGTTCACATATAAGAAGGTCTCTTCGTGCTGAGGGCATTGAGATTATCACCAAAAAAGAACCGATCCGCGTTGAAATGACACTTGGCATCGAAGATCGCGTGGGATTATTAAAAGATGTGGCCACACTTCTTGCAAAATTCGGAGCAAATATAATAAAAATTGAAAGTTCGGACGTTAAAAACACCGCCGAAATTCACCTTTCCGCAATAATTCATTCAAAAAATGAGTTGCCGCGTATCCTGTTCCGTCTCAAAAAAATAAACGGCGTAGTAGATATAAAATCTAGGTTTGTATAAGGCCTTCGGCCTTATCTCTCAAGGAATACGATAAGAAAATAGCTCCTCTTGAGGAGCTATTTTGAATTATTTTTGGGCCCATTCAACATTATTATTCCATATCTTGTCTTCTGTCTCGGCAAGAGCTAAATTCATCCGGGCAATATCAACCGGGTGATACCTTTCCTCTTTAGTCTCACTTAAAACAAGCCACTTTGGAAGATATTCAATAGGAATACGTACCTCATAAACATTCTTTCCGCTATGGTTAAAAACTTGGATAAGCCATTCAAGAGGATCGCATCCGTGTATCGGAGAAAAAACTTTAACCGAGAAAATGCTTATCTTTTTTCTAAGATAAGGATATATTGGGTTTTTCACCTTACGCTTTTTGTCGTATGGCACAAGAACTCCTATATAAAAACTGAAACCCACAGAAAGCTTTTCCTCGCGTTCAAGTATGTTAACGCATGTCCAAACTTGTTCCATGTCTGCGCCAAATTCCATAGTATATTTTAGAATCTCGGATACAAGAGTGCCCGGAAGATAATTGGTATGACCTCCCAACCATTCATTGTTTTGCGAGCGGGTGAACAATTCTAATACGGCATCTTTTAGAGCATCAGAAATATAAGGGAATTTGGTTGCAAGATCATCCAGATCATATTTCTCGCCTATTTCTTGAGCGACTTCGTATTGCCTCAAAGCCATTGCCGCATGCAGATATTTACATCGCTTGCCGCCAATTGAATCCCAAGGATTAAATCCGAACTCTTTATCATCGATAATTGCGCAATCACAACTTAAAAGATATTCTGCATAGCCCGTTTTTGAAACTACCAGAAAATAGCCTACTTCGTGTCCGTCTATAACAACTTTATTTATAATTTCTGCTTTATAATATTCATTTTCGTAAGTGCTCGGCAGCATTATTTCTCCCTGTTTGTAAAAGTTCTACGGATAGCTTAAATGAATAAAACTTTGCTGTCAAAATAAAAAATCCCGCTCCGCCAGCCGGCGGATGCGGGGTTTTAGATTTACGCGTTTGTATTTTTTAAACGAATCTTAACTAAGCAATATTTTTAAAATCCTATCAAGCTCTTCTTTATCACTAAAACTTATAGATAACGAACCTCGTTTCCCGTTTTTAAGGATGCGCACGCGTACACCTAACTTAGCTTTAATCTGATCTTCAAGCGCCCCTCTCTCGCTGCCCCCTTCGCGTACCGGAGCCCTGCGAATTCGCGCCTTAAATATCCTGGCTACTTCTTCGGCTCCTCTTACGGATAATTTTTCTTTCTGTATCTTTGAAAATAATATCCTTTGGGCCTTTTCGGTATTTAAAGATAAAATAGCTCGAGCGTGTCCTTCACTGATACTGCCGCGAGAAATGCTCTCTTGCATTACTGAAGGTAAACCAAGCAAACGTAAAGTATTAGTAACAAACTCGCGACTTTTCCCTACGCGCGCGGCAATCTCTTCATGTATAAGCTCAAATTCTTCCAACAAGCGCTTAAAAGCTACGGCTCTTTCAATCGCGTTAAGATTTTCCCGTTGAACATTTTCTATCAAAGAAAGCACTAAATTGTGTCGCTCATCGCGGGTTTCCCGGACAATAACCGGCACGCGAGGAAGTTTCGCAATTTTTGCGGCACGCCATCTGCGCTCTCCTGCAATTATTTCGAATTGAACTTGCGATCCTTTTTCCGTAGATTTTTGGATTTTTCTTGCAACAATAGGCAAAAGTACGCCGTGTTCTGCAATAGATGCCGCTAATTCGTGCAACGCGTCCTGGTCAAACTCTCGCCTGGGCTGGTTGGGATTTGGCTGAATATCCTCAACATCAATTAAATATATATTTTCTCGGTTTTTCCCGGCTTTTTCTTTTTTGGTCGACTTTTTAACTTCTGTCCTTTTTTGCGGAATTAAAGATTGTAAACCTTTAGCGCTTGCCATAAATTTATATTCCTATATTAATTAATTTTTTATTAATCGGTATCTATCGTCCCTTCGGTCTGTTCGGTAGAAACTATCGGATTTTCAATTCCTCCGTGTATCCTTACTATTTCTTCGGCCAGTTGTTTATATGCCGCGGCACCTTGAGATTCCGGATCGGTTTGGAAAATAGTTTGTCCTTTGCTTGGAGCCGAGGCCAGAGCGCTGTTACGGGGTATAATCGTATCAAAAACTCTTCCGTCAAAATTACGTCTTAGATCTTTGGCTATATTGCGGTGTGTAGCACTACGTTTATCGTATAAAGTTATCAATGCACCCAAAATATTTATATCAGTTCCTAAGTTATCTTTCATGAGACTTATTGTACCCATCAATTGATTTAATCCCTGTATTGAAAAGAATTCGCACTGAACAGGGACCAATATTTCATTAGCCGCAACAAAACCGTTGATGGTTAACAATCCCAAACTTGGAGGACAATCGATTAAAATATAGTCGTATTCATCAACAAAACTTTCAAGCAGAGATTTGAGTTTAAATTCCCGCTCGGGCAGATCCACCAACTCTACGGTTGCTCCGGCAAGGTCTGCTGCTGCGGGCAAAAGATCATAGCCAAAAATTCCCGAAGAGCGTTTGATATCCGCACCGCTAACCTTACCCATCAATGCGTGATAAACATGTGTTGCTAAATTTTCCGGTTTGATTCCCAACCCTTGGGTTGCGTTTCCCTGCGGATCAATATCAACCAATAAAACCTTCTTGCCCATTATGGCAAGATAAACGCCTAAATTCAGCGCGGTAGTTGTCTTGCCGGTGCCGCCTTTTTGGTTTGCAATTGCAATAATTTTAGCCACAACACCAAATTAACACGTCTGAAGGGGTATTGGCAACGAATAAAAAAAGCTATATTATCTTGATGTTAAGAGATGTGATTAAATAACAATATAACTTATGCCCGGGTGGCGGAACGGTAGACGCGCACGACTCAAAATCGTGTGAGGAAACTCATGAGAGTTCGATTCTCTCCCCGGGCACAAAAACAAAAGCCCCGTTTTATCGGGGTTTTTGTACATTTCTAGCTAGAAATAAATTATCTGACCGCGTCTTTCAAAGCTTTTCCTGCTGAAAAACGAGGAACTTTAGTGGCTGGAATTTCCACTGCAGCGCCGGTCTTTGGATTGCGGCCTGTTCGGGCTTTCCTGTGAGCAACTCTAAATTTACCAAAACCTGAAACCGCAACATCCTCACCACCGCTTAAAGATTTGGCGATAGTGTCAAAAACGGTATCAACAACACGTCCTGCTTCAGCGCGAGAGCTTCCAAGAAGCTTTTGTACTGCTTCAACTAATCCGTCTTTTGTCATAAAACTCACCTCCTTTTAAAATTGCCCTTATAAGGCATAGTTTTTTACCGTTCTATTGTAACAAACCCTTAAAAAATAAGCCAAAATGGGTTGTCCACAGATACCTTTTACGTTTTTCCCCAAAAAATAAGATTTGGTTTTGTGCTAAGCGACTTAGCAGAAGCATAAAACGCAAAATAGTGCCGAGCGCAAGCGAATTTGCGGAAAAGGAAACGCATACGAACGAAGTGAGAGGCGGCCCGCTCCGGAAATTCGCGCAACACGAGACCTATTTTGCTTTATGCTGAAGTGTTAAGCGAAGCATTAAATCAAATCTTTACTTGGCGTATTCTATAACCCTGATTTCTCTTATGACGTTAACTTTGATCTCTCCCGGGTATTTAAGTGTAGATTCTATCTGATCGGCTATAGCGCGAGCTAATTTTTGAGCTCCCCAATCGTCTATATCTTTTGGAGCGACAAAAATACGCAATTCCCTGCCGGCTTGAATAGCAAAAGCTTTTTCAACTCCGGGAAATTCATTAGCTATACGCTCAAGATCTTCTAGACGCTTAATATAATTCTCTACTGTATCGCGTCTGGCACCGGGACGAGCCGCTGAAATAGATTCCGAAACCCTAACAATGATAGATTCCGGATTCTCATTGGGGTATTCGTCGTGGTGAGACTGCATTGCTTTAATAACCTCTTCATTAACACCGAATCTGGCCAATAATTTTCTGCCTATTTCAACGTGCGTTCCTTCTACCTCGTGATCAATTGATTTACCGATATCATGAAAAAGGGCTCCTTGTTTGGCTACACCAACATTGGCGCCCACTTCAGCGGCGATCATACCCGCGACATGCGCGGCTTCTATTGAATGCAACAAAACATTTTGTCCGTAACTTGTCCTAAACTTAAGCCGACCCAACAAAAAAATAAGACGAGGATCTATGCCTATAATTCCGACATCCGTAACCGCAGCCTCTCCCGCTCTTCTGATCTCTGCTTCGATCTGAGCCTTTGCCTGCTCAACAACTTCTTCAATGCGCGCGGGTTGAATTCTTCCGTCAGAAATAAGTTTTTCAAGCGCGATCTTGGCAATGTGCCGTCTTATAGGATCAAATCCGGAAACCACGATTGCTCCCGGAGCATCATCAACTAAAATTTCGCAACCGGTCGCTCTCTCAAGAGCCTTAATGTTCCTTCCTTCTTTGCCTATAATACGCCCCTTTAGATCTTCGTTCGGTAAAGCAACTACGGTTGTCGTAACGTCTGCTGAGTGCGAGCCGGCATAACGCTGCAGGGCCGTAACGATTATTTCTCTGGCTCTTTCAGCAAAATGTTCTTCTCCTTCAGCAACCAATTTTTGTGTGCGTCTGGCCAAATCGTCACTTATGCTGGATTCTACACGACTAAAAAGCTCAGACTTTGCTTCTTCAAGAGAAAGTCCGGCAATGGTAGCTAAACGCTTTATTTCTTCTTCTTTTAACTGTTCAAGTTCTTGTCTTAAAGCGCCGACCTTATCTGCTTTTGCCACAACCGCTTCTTCAGCATCTGCAATTTTTGCCGCTCTTTCATCTAGTTTGCCTTCAATGCGCTGAATTCTCTCTTCGGCAGAATTAAGCGTACGCTCACGTTCACGTGCTTCTTTTTTTGCTTCTTCAATTAATTTAACCGATTTTTCCTGTCCTTCAATTACTAGTTTGTTTGATTCCTCTTTTGCCTTACTTAATAATCTTTTCGCTTCGGATTCGGCTGAAGCAATTTGCTGCGTAGCTAAAAATTTACGCAATAAATATCCTACAGATATCCCTAAAAAAATCAGGAACAACCCAAAAAACGTCTGTACAAAAGGCGTCATAATTTAAAATATGTGTATGCGATCTTGAAACCATTTATATAAGATCTGTACGCGTTGGGCCTATTTAAATAGAAACGATATTTCAGCTAACAGAAAAGTTCGTATAGAATTATCGTTTATTTTTACTATTTAATAAAGAGAGGAGTTACCCGCCCTCGCTTGGTCAAAGCTCGATTCGTCGAGGCGACGGCCGGAGATTTTTGCTTGGTAAAACCTTAGAAGATAATTACAAAATTTATCTACCACCGCTCTTCATGACAGACATAACGCGCCAGAAAGCAACACAAATTGATAAAAGAATTAATAAATATTTCAGTTCGAGGTTAATTTTCGTCTAAAAAATTAACCAGAATAATCAATATTCTGGTTTATATATTAGGCTAAAAACTTTCTTTGGTCAAATATTAATAAGCATCAATTGAGGAACGGGCATATTCGTAGCCCGAAATAGGCAATTTAGCTATTTCTTCGGATGTCATCTGCCCTACCAAGCTCATTGCCATCTTACATTTTTCTGAACAAGAAGAAATATAATAGGTAGTGCGATTACATCCTCGAAGATGCGCCTCGCCACGATTCTGCCACGCATTCACCAAATCAAATAACTTAATCAGGTCATCGCGTGAAACAGTAATAATCTTCTCTGGTCCTGGAACCATCTTCTTCTCCTTACGAATTCAAAGAACATAATCTCTATATCGTGAAATCTATAATTGTACAACCTATTCCACGGTTACAGATTTGGCTAGATTTCTGGGTTTATCTACATCACAACCGCGGGCGACAGCTGTATGATAGGCCAAAAGATGTAAGGGTATAGTAGTTAAAACAGGCAATATTGGTTCAAGTGTTTTTGGAATAAATATTGCCGCGTCGGCAACTTTAAGAATACGTTCATCCCCTTCGGTGGCAATAGCTACAATTGGTCCGCCGCGCGCTTTTATTTCTTCCAGATTAGAAATGGTTTTTTCATAAACTGAATCTTGAGGAACAATAGCAATCGTCGGAAAAGAAGGATCTATAAGCGCTATTGGGCCATGTTTCATTTCCGCGGCATTATACCCTTCGGCATGAAGGTAAGAAACTTCCTTCAATTTAAGCGCTCCTTCCAAAGCAATAGGAAAATTATACTTACGACCCAAGAAAAATACATGTTCGGCGTCTTTCAACCAGTTGGCAAGGTCTATAAAAACCTGCTCCTGTTCCAATATACGCTTCATTTTATCCGGTAACGCAACCAATTCAGCCAACAATTCCTTGGCCCGTGTGATCTCCAAATTTCGCATTCGGCCCAAGAATATAGACGCCATTGTAAGAACAGTGATCTGCGACAAAAAAGCTTTTGTTGAAGCAACAGCTATTTCCGGTCCGGCATGATTATAAATTCCGGCATCGGTTTCCCGAGCAACGGATGAGCCGACTACATTGACTATACCCATCGTAAAAACATTCCTGCGTTTTGCTTCGCGTACAGCAGCCAAAGTATCTGCGGTTTCTCCTGATTGGGAAACCGCGATAAGAGCTGTCTTATTGTGATTATCCAAAATAGGATGGCGATAACGGAACTCTGCGGCATACTCAACTTCTGTGGGAATTTCTGCTATTTCTTCAAAAAGATATTCCCCTATTAAGGCGGCGTGATAGGCGGTGCCCATACCGGTTAAAATTAATCGTTCGGTATTTGCCAAATGTTTCGCATGATTTTCTAATCCGCCAAATTTCACCAAACCTTCGTTTACCATAACCCTTCCGCGCGTGGTATTTGCCACAACCTCGGGCCCTTCAAAAATTTCCTTATGCATGAAATGCGAATGTCCGGATTTTTCAGCTTCTTCAAGCGTCCAGGGAATTTCAACTAAACGTTTTAACAGCTCGTCTCCTCCAAGATCCTTGATACGAAAACCCTCAGGCGTTAGCGTTGCCATTTCACCATCTTCAAGAAATACCACCTTTTTTGTGGCAGCAATCACCGCCGAAGGGTCAGAGGCCAAAAGACATTCGCCTTCTCCTATGCCGATAAGTAAAGGAGAAGAATTGCGCGCTGCAACTATTTTTGCGGGATCCCCTTCTGAGATAACTGCTAACGCATAAGTGCCTCGCACGCGCGACAAAGCCTGCGCCACGGCATCTTCGAGAGTTCCGCGGAACAAACTTTCAATTAAGTGCGCGAGCACTTCTGTATCTGTGTCAGAAGAAAATTTATGTCCGGCTTGATCAAGTTCATTCTTGAGCGAGACATAATTTTCTATAATTCCGTTGTGAACAAGATGAATTTTGCCGGTGCAATCTTTATGCGGATGCGCATTAATATCGTTCGGCGCGCCATGCGTAGCCCATCTGGTATGTCCTATTGCTACGGTCCCCAACGGAACATTTTTATTAACTTCGGTCTCGAGTTTAGCTACGCGTCCTGCATTCTTTAAAAATTTTATCGGCTCACCGATATTATGTACGGCTATGCCCGCTGAATCATATCCGCGGTATTCTAATCTTTTAAGCCCGTCGATTACGATAGGTGTTGCCTGTTTATTTCCTATATATCCGACTATGCCGCACATAGTTTAAATCAAAAATCGAAATGCAAAAGTCAAAATTCTTGTGTGTTGCCTTAGGCAACATTTATAACTTCTCCGGAGACGAAATACCTAAATTTTGATATTTGATATTTAATTTTTGCTATGAAATTTCGTTTCGATACCTCCATCATACCACCAGCTCTCCATACAAACGAATTATTTTTATACACCCTTTTAATGCCCTTGGCTTATTCCATCCAGAGAGTGACAGAGGCTAAAACGGACCCACATTCACAATAAAACTCCTTTATAAAATATGGCTTTTTATAAAGAAAAAAGGCGACGCGATGGTATCGAGCCGCCCCTGAAACTATCTAGGAGATACTTCTTTTTGTAGTTGGACGATCTGATTATTCATGAATTCTAACCATTCACTATAACGTGCGTCGCTATTAAAATCGCTACTTGTGCCAAATTTGAGATTTTCATAATACTCTCGCGCAGTTTTAAAAAAAGAATCCACGGTGGTTTCCAATAAAATTGAACCGGCAATTAAAATACGTAATAAAATTTTTAGGTCATCAGTTCCCCTTTGTGGAGCTTTTTGAATGTATCGGGAAGCTTTTAGTAACTGTCGCGTTCCTTTTTCAATTTCCGGATTATGCGTAATTATCCTTTCGGCGGCATCAAACTTTTCTGTGCTTTGCCCGAAATCGATATGTTTAATTTCGCTCGCAAAAATGGCGAAGGCTTTCTCTCCTATATTTTTCAAATAGGTAGTGTAGTCTTCTTGCGTAAATACTACAAAAGAAAATCCTTCTATGTTTTCTAATTTTCTACTTACTCCATCAAGATCCAACACCTGAAGATTTTTCACAAATACGGGACCAAATTGTACTAAAACGTCTCCAGAAGACATTATTAGTACTGCCATCTGATCATTATCATCAATCAAAGAGAAAAAATCTTCTTGATCCCATCCACTAACCAGAATTAAAGTTTCCGTTATCAAGACCGTTTGATTTTTTGGCGCTAACCCGCCTTCAAGTAACGGACAAGTAAGTTTTATGGAGTTATTGTCCCCCGAATCAGGAGTAAGGTAACCTATAATTTTGTACTTTTTGCTTGATTGTGAATCGTCCTGTGGTTCCGATACGTCTTCTAAAAAAAACTTCTTGTCGCCTTGCGAATCAAACCCCATCTCAATCTCCTTATTTTTAAAGTGCCAACCGAATAATAAACAAATAAACTAGTTTATGCAACTCCCTAAACCACTATATTCAGTAATTTATCTTCTACATATATCACCCTGTGTATCTTTTTATCCTTGGTATACTTATTTACCGCTTCCATTTCAAGGGCCTTAGCCATAACAACCTCTTCTTTAGTGCCTATTGGCGCCTTAAATATAGCCCGCATTTTGCCGTTAACTTGAACAACGATCAATACTTCTTTTTGTTCCAGGGCGCCCTCATCATAAATCGGCCACGGCGCCAGTTGAATCGATTCGTCATGCGCCAATTTTTCTTGCCACAACTCTTCGGCCAAATGCGGAGCAAAAGGAGAAATAAGTAAAGTTAACGCTTCGGCATCGCTTAACGCAATGCTCTTTGTGTCTTTTTGCGCGGTTAATTCGTTCACATACTCCATCATTGCGCTAAGGGCGGTATTGAACGCAAAATTTTCTATATCTTCGGTAACTTTTTTTATGGTCTTATTTCTTATTATTTTTGTATCATTTTCTGTTCCGCCGGTTGGCAGATTATCGTCCGGTAAAATTTCTCGTTCGTTCACTAAATTATATACTCTGCTTAAAAAACGCCACAAACCGATAATCCCCCGGGTGTCCCACGGCTTCTGAACTTCAAGCGGTCCCAAAAACATTTCATACATACGCAAAGAATCAGCTCCGTAATTTTCTATTACTTCATCGGGGTTAATAATGTTTCCCCGCGATTTTGACATTTTTTGTCCGTCCGGACCCAGAATCAAACCTTGATTTATTAATTTTGCGAAAGGTTCTTTTGTAGAAACAAATCCTTCATCAAATAAAAATTTGTGCCAGAATCGCGCATACAACAAATGTAAAACCGCGTGTTCTACTCCGCCGACATATAGATCAACGTTCATCCAATATTTTTCTTTTTTGAGATCGACAAGCCCTTTATCGTTATGCGGATCAATAAAACGTAAATAATACCAACAAGAACCTGCCCATTGAGGCATAGTATTGGTTTCTCTTTTTGCCGCGCCTGCGCAGCGCGGACATTCCGTATTCACCCAATCTTCCATTTTTGCCAAAGGCGATTCTCCATCCCCGGACGAAACATAACTTTTAACATCGGGCAGCATAAGCGGTAATGCTTCTTCCGGCAAAGGAACTATGCCGCATTTTGGACAATGAACTATAGGTATTGGCTCTCCCCAATATCTTTGGCGCGAGAATATCCAGTCGCGAAGTCTATAATTAACCACTCCCTTAGCCAGACCATGCGCCTGCAACCAAACAATTATGCGTGACTTAGCGTCCTCGTTCCAAATACCATTGAATTGTTCCGAAGCGACCATAATTCCCTCAGCTTCATATGCTTCTTTTAATCTATGCTTTTTGTTGTCCTGACTTATAACTTCAATTATCGGCAGATCGAATTTTTTCGCAAATGCAAAATCACGTTTATCGTGCGCGGGCACTGCCATTATTGCTCCGGTGCCGTAATGCTCCAAAACATAATCGGCTACAAATACGGGAATTTTTTTATTATTTGCGGGATTAATTACGGTAATGCCTTCAAGTTTAATACCCGTTTTAACGCCTCCTTCTTCCTGTCTTTCGCGGTCGCTTTTCTTTTTTGCTTCGCCGATATAGGCTTCTACCTCGGATTGATTTTTGATATGCCCATGCAACTTATGGATCAATTGATTCTCGGGCGCCAAAACTACGTATGTGGCGCCAAATATTGTATCCGGACGGGTTGTAAATACGGCAAGATCTTTACCGACATCTCCGCCAGTTAGCGGATTTTGTTTAGTACCTACAAGTTTAAAGATTATTTCAGCCCCTTCCGAGCGGCCTATCCAATTGCGCTGCATTTCTTTTATTCTGTCGGGCCAATCTAACTCATCAAGGTCGCGCAGCAAACGATCCGCATAAGCGGTTATCTTAAGCATCCATTGCCTTATTTTCCTTTTTTCGACGCTCGTGCCGCATCGCTCACATTTGCCGTCCACAACCTCTTCATTGGCGAGCCCCGTTCCGCAACTTGGACAATAATTAATAGGAGCCTCTGACTGATAGGCCAAGCCTCTCTCAAAAAGTTTCAAAAAAATCCACTGTGTCCAACGATAATATTCCGGATCGGTGGTATTTACTTCACGCGACCAATCGTAAGAAAATCCCAGACTTTTCAGCTGTTTTCGAAACCCTTCTACATTTTTTGCAACAGAAGCGGCAGGATGCGTTTTTGTTTTAATCGCATAATTCTCTGCCGGTAAACCGAAGGCGTCCCAACCCATGGGGTGCAAAACATTAAATCCGCGCATGCGGAAATATCGGCTTAAAATATCGGTTGCCGTGTATCCCTCAACGTGACCGACATGCAAACCCTCACCGGAAGGATAAGGAAACATATCTAACACGTATTTCTTTGGTTTTTCTGACCCGCCGGCCGGCGGATCTGCAGCATGAAAAATATCGGGATGCTCCTCCCAATATTTTTGCCACTTCGATTCAATTTTTTTAGGGTTATAGGGCACTTTTCAAATTAAAAAGTTAAAACTAAAAGCGAAAAGTTTAAAATATTTTTATATGTTCAACCTAAACAACTTTTTTGCGTTCAGAGAAGTCTGTTCCGCAACTTGTTCGAATGGAATTTCTTTGATTTTTGCGATATGTTCAGCTACAAAACGGACATTAACCGGCTCATTTCTTTCTCCTCTGTGGGGAACCGGGGTTAAATAAGGGGAATCTGTCTCGGTAAATATGCTTTCTAATGGAATTTCCTTAATGATCTTATCCCAAGCATTATTATATGTAATTAGACCGGTGAAAGACAGACCAAATCCCAATTTAATATATTCTTGCGCCTGCTCCATATTCCCGGAATAACAGTGGCTAACGCCTTTCAAGCCGCGGGGTGCATACTCTTTAAGGATAGCGAGCATATCGTTATGCGCTTTACGTTTTTCTCCGCCTACCTCTCCGTCCCGGCAATGCAAAATAACGGGTTTTTTAACTTCCAGGGCAAGCTCAAGCTGATCACGTAAAATATCTTCTTGTCGCGCTCTATCCTGCTGGCTTACATTAAGACGTTGAATGTAATCCAAGCCGCATTCCCCTATTGCTACCACGTAAGGTTCAATGGCTAATGGATGCAAAAGATCTATATTACAATCTTCTATTATATTTTTATCCGCCGGTTCATCGTCTTCATCCGGATCGTGTTGTGTGGGTTTCGTATAAAGCGGGTGCAAACCCACTGCGGCAAATATTAATCCTTTATATTTTTCAGCAAACTCAACTGCTTTTTGCGACGTACTTAACTTTGTTGAAGGCGCAATCATAAAAACACCGGCCTCACGCGCTCGACGTATGACTTCGTCAACATCATTCTTAAAAATATTAAAATGTACGTGAGCGTGAAGGTCTACTAACATGCTTTAGGGTTTAGGGTGAAGGGTAGGGGGTTTAGTAAAACGAACTATACCCCCCACCCCAACCCTATACTCTCGGAAACAATGATTCTCCTTTAATTATATGCAATTTCTCTTTTTCCCAACTCTTACCGTCATTTATATCAACGCCATATTGTTTCAGTATTTTTTCCGCTGTATCGGGCATGAATGGCATCAATAGCCAGCCTATATTAATTATCAAATAAACAATATTCGATATCACATTTTTAGCGTTATCTCCTTCCCAGGGTTTTTCCCGATCAATATATGTATTGCCTTCACGTACTAAAGAAAAAACATTCTGTAGCGCATCGTTTAATTTATAATTTTCTATATTTTCTGCATATTTTTGCCATACCAATTCAGTCTTTTCTTTAAAAATATCGTCAGACACAATTATTTCAGTAAAGTTTTTTTCGGCAATAGCGGCAACACGAGCAACCAAATTACCTAGACCGTTTGCAAGTTCCGAACTATATATATCGGCCATACGTTCCTTGGTCATATCGCCATCTTCAGTTGTTGGTATCTCTTTGATAAGAAAATAGCGAACGGCATCAGCTCCATATTTATTTATAAGCTCGAATGGATCAATAACGTTGCCCAAAGATTTAGACATTTTCTGTCCGCCAGACTGGATATGACCGTGAACCAATATACTTTTTGGCAGGGGTAATTCAGCGGCCAAAAGCATAGCCGGCCATATAATCGCGTGGAAACGGAGAATATCTTTGCCGATTATGTGTAGATCCGCAGGCCAAAATTTATTAAACAATTCGCTATCTCCTCTACCGTAGCCCAAAGCGCTTATATAGTTGACCAACGCATCAGCCCATACATATATTGTATGGTCCTCGTCTCCCGGGACAGGAATGCCCCACGGCAGATCTTTTCGCGGTCGGGAAAAACTCACGTCTTCAAGACCTTGTTTAATAAAATTATTAACTTCGTTTTGCCGATGTTCGGGAATTATTTTTATAACTCCTTCTTCATATAACCCCAAAAGCTTATCCTGGTAGTCCGAAAGGCGAAAAAAATAGTTTTCTTCTTTTATTATTTCGGGTTTTTTCTTGTGGTCGGGGCACATGCCATCCACCAGATCACTTAAAGCTTTAAATGCTTCGCAGCCCTCGCAATAAAGACCGTCATAATCTTTTTTATATAGCGCGCCGACATCGCTAAGCGCGCGCCACATTTCTGAAGCTCCCGGCCAATGCTTATTTTTATCAGACGTACGGATAAAATCATTATTGCTTATATTTAAATCTTTAGTCAGCGCGCGAAAACTTTCGCTTATATGGTCAACGAACTCTGCGGGATCTTTACCTGTTGCTTCTGCGGCTTTGGCAATTTTTTGGCCGTGCTCATCGGTTCCGGTCAAATAATACACGTCGCTCCCTAAAAGTTTCCTGTATCGCGCAATGACGTCTCCCTGCGCTAATTCCAAAGCAAACCCCACGT
>Ga0209541_10002614_pt1 | contig 33944 bp, 36 predicted proteins | sample RifCSPlowO2_01_FD_184027 | JGI IMG/M metagenome (GOLD analysis project Ga0209541, IMG submission 184027) | Groundwater microbial communities from Rifle, Colorado - Rifle CSP2_plank lowO2_0.1 (SPAdes) (version 2) | ecosystem: Environmental > Aquatic > Deep subsurface > Groundwater | place...
ATTATATTCTGTTACGATTGTCATATATGCTGACGGAATACATTCTCAAACAACTTGCCAAAGCGCGCTACAAGCTCCTCGATGATAAATCTTACTTTGGAGAAATCCTCGGGCTCCGCGGGGTGTGGGCTTCCCATAAAACCCTTGAAGGATGCAGGGAAGAGCTTCGTGAAGTGCTGGAAGAGTGGCTCCTCTTAAAACTTTCTGACGGCGATGACATCCCTGGTTTGCCGTTGACAACCAAGAAAATTCATTCCGTGAATATCACGCGCCCGCGCGTGAGAGAATATGCCGAGCGCGATTCCCTTGCGAAAGCTTGTGCAGAAGTTACGCGCCCTCGGCTTCGAAGGCCCTTTCAAGCGGAGGCACGCATCTTTTTATGAAGAAAGGGCCCTTGAAGGCACACATTCCCAATCCGCACCGAGGTGATATCAGCGCAGGGTTAGTGAATGAAATTCTCAAACAAGCAAGCATCGGCAAAGATGCGTGGGATAACCTGTAATTCGTACCCATTAAAAGCATAATCCCGCCGATAAGGCGGGATGATTATTTTCTGACGAACCGGACTCTTGCTTACACTCCCTTCCCTCGAAACGCATCGGTGAGCAGGTCGCCCTGCAGGGCGAATGCGTCGCGCGCGTCCGCGACGCCTGCCTGCAAGGCGAGCTCTTTGGTGATCACACGCGAGATGTGGATGGTCAGCAGTTCGTCGTTGTTCCGGTAAGTGCGATACAGCGGATGATCGAGATTGACGTAGATGACGCCGCCGGAGACGCATGACTCCTGGTCCTCGCCCAAATGCTCCATGCGGACCGCCACCTCCATATTGGCGACCCGCATCACTCTGATGACCGTCTTGGTACCCAAGATGCCGCGCGGACGGCCGCGCCCTTTTTCTTTTCCCTGCTCCTGCAATCGCTCCAAAAGCGCGGGATCAATTGCGGCGCCCGTCGGCAAAAACGTCGCCTCCGATATTTTATACCCCTCCGCGCTTCCCGCATCGCCTGCGCGCGCGGGAGCGCCCAGCGGCACCTGTACGTCGGGAAACACGCCGGGGCGGCGACGCATAGCCCTGCCGATCTTGCCCAAGGCGTCTTTGAGGATACGCGAGGCTTGGATGTTGGCGCGGCGGTCAAGCTCCTCGCGCACGAGTCCCAACGCCTTACCAATCTCTTTCCTAACCGCGTCTGCAAACACGGTGAATTCTTCTGAATCGCGGATGAAATCATCGCGTCCACTCGTGATGGGAAGCCAGTCGGCGTTCACCTTGCCGGTAATGCGCGCCACGCCCAGGCGGCGCGAGGTATCCATGCCGAACGTTTCGTGCCGGACGAGCACACCCTTGACGCACACCGCAAGCCCCAGCTGATCGGCGCGCTGGTTTACGGGCGTAATGACAATCGCGCCGGTGATCTTCCCGAAACGCGTGGGCGCATCCACCGACAGCCGCCTGCCGGCGACTATCTCGTCGCCTACCCGTTCGCCGTTGAGAAAGACCGCGAAATCCGGCACGTGGATGGGGGTGCGCTCCGCCAAGTGCCTGCGCACGCGCCCGAGCGGGAGCGTTACGTTCAGGCGGTGGAGCGTGACGGTCGTGCCGTCGCGACCGTGTTCAGCGGGTAATACCTCTATGTCCAAATGCCAGTCCTCGTGCCGCGCCCAGGCTTCTTTGTCAAATACCATGCGCGCACGGAATTCCCCGCGCTGCGTGTGCAGGGCAAAACGCGCGCAAGCCGCGAGTGCCGCAAATTTTCCGATGCCGAATTCGCCGATCCGCGTCCGGCGGAATCGCGGACTCTCCTGGACCGACTTTTTCAACGGCGATCCAATGGTAAAATACTGCCGCAACCCCGCCTCATCCATGCCGCTTCCGTTGTCGCGGATCATCACGGTCGCGGGAGCGATCTCCACATACACCTCGGTCGCATCCGCATCGTATGCGTTATTCACCAATTCCCGCACAAAACTTATCTTCTCGGTATAGAGCTTCTCGCCGATGGTGACCAAGTGGCTTTTATCCACCGTGACAGGAATGGTGCGCGTTTCAATCGTTGCCGCATCCATGGTGAAAGAAATTACGAAAAACGGGTCCGGCCGGTTGAACCGTGGCAGTCTTCAGTAAGACTGCCACCTTCTCCGTGACCCAGTACAAGGCGGACCGGACGGGACTCCCCTTTGGGCCTGGGCAGCCTTGGTGCCTTCGGCACAACCGCCTGCCCTTCGAGTCCCGACAGAGCACAAGCAGTTGTGCTCTTTCCGTTCTTGTTTACAAAATTCACTCGGACCGGACGGGACTCGAACCCGCAACCTCTTCCGTGACAGGGAAGCGATCTAACCAATTGATCTACCGGTCCGCTCTATACTGGGCAAAACATTGTTCTTCTGGATTCCCGCCTGCGCGGGAATGACAAGTGGAACAGCAAGTCGTGGCTGATTATAAAGAAATGGGTGAAAAAAATCAAGAGACGGGCGCAGGCTCAATCGGTTCCAGCTCATATACGCGAGATGCTTCTCGGCCGGTTTTGGGACTCACGATTATACGCGCTGGTATGATGCCGTGCGCGCGTAATTTTTGTTCCAACATTTGCCCGCCGTCGGTGCGCTCGTCATCGTCGCGCGCGAGAGTGCCGCTTGCAGGGTCCGTGCGGACAAAGATGACGCCCTTAAACCCCTGTCGCCAAAATACGTCTTCGCCCTGCTCCTGCTGTGTCTGCCGGTACGTATCGACATCTAAAACCGGCCAGCCTTCGTAAGTGCTCCGGCGGAAATAGGTCCAGAGCAGGGCGTTCTGCTGCATCGTCGAATCGTAGACCAACAGAAGCGTGGCGGGTTTCAGTCCGTCCGCCTTCGCATTATCAATATACTTTTGTCGCACTTCTTCGAGAAATGGATAGCGCACCGGAAACGTGCCGCCGGGATAGAGTCCGCGCAGGCGTTGTGCTATTTCTGCTTCCAAATCCTGATACCCCCACTGCGCATGAGCCGTCCAAACCGGAAGGTAGGTGAGTCCCTCCCTCCCCCATGGATTTACCCTATAAATAGTATTCCACGCGACGAGCAATTCAACCAAGAACACAAGCCCGAGCAATCCCCATGCGATCCTCCGAACTGCCGGACTCGTGAATGTGATGACCGCGCGGGCAATGAGCAGGATAAGCCATGGCCACAGCAGATACGTAAACCATGACAATGGACCAGTCACGAGCAACAACGCACTGAACGCAATGAGAGCAATACCAAGCGCGCGGTCGGTCTCGTCGCTCTTCTTTTGTATCACCCGCACCATCAATGCCGCCACTCCCCCCCAATGCCAGCGCGTTCATGGGCACGCTCGCATGCGCGGCAATATTGGGCGCGAACGAGGCAACGCGCGCCGCAAAATCCGGGAAATACTCTCTCCCCGGACGGGTCTGCCACTGCGGCACCTCCTGCCCCAAAAGATATGAGAATTGAAAATCAAAATGGCCGGAGGCCCTGAACAAGAGCGCGTTATAGGTCATCAACGGCGCCGCAAAAAGCAGCGCCGCGGGGCGAGACCCCAACGATGCCGTACGGCAATCTGCATTCTTCCCCGCCAGACCAAGAAGAGCAGCGCTGGCATCAGCCCCACGGCAGTAAGTTTGGTCAAGAATGCGAGTCCCCAGGCAATAACTGCTGCATACCACCACCCGACACCCCCTCTTTCATTCTCCCCCTTTTAAGGGGGAGAATCGTTGGAGGTACGCAGTGCCGAATACAAACTTGCCAATAGCAATGCAACGAGTATGGCTTCCTGCAATCCTTGCCGCGCCATGGCGACATGGCCTGTGAGCACCGCTCCCGAGCCGAAAAAGATACCACGCGCACGCCGCAACGGCGATGCCCGCTACTGCGTACCGGCCGCCGCGGACGGGAGATTGCGTTGCCGTCTCACCCATAGCATGCCAAAAATTCCCAGCGCGACACTCAACGCGCTGACTAATTGCTGAAGCCGCACGCCGAAGAGGTACGGCATGGCATCAATTCTCAAAAATTCAACGCCAAAACGGCCTATGCCCGCGAGCGCGAGAAAGAGGAAGAACACGCATCCTTCAATAAACGGCTCCTGCCGCGCCCAACGCGTAAGCAGGAAGAAGAGTATCAGCGCGACGCCGAAAAGCCACAGCGATTCATACAGAAACGCGGGATGAAAATAAAGATACCCTCCATACCCGGGTACGCGAGAGGCAAGATCAATGGGAATTCCCCAGGGCCGCAAGGTCGGCGCGCCGTACAGCTCCTGATTGAAATAATTGCCCCACCGGCCGATGGCCTGCCCCAAAGCAAGGCCGGGCGCAAGCATATCCGCAAACAACAGGAAAGGAGCAAGGCTCCCGCGAAATCCCGGCGCGCGTTTCGCGATTGCATCCGTGCGGACGATAAACCAAAAAAGCGCTGCCGCCCCTCCGATGAGCGCGCCATGGATCGCCAAACCCCCCTTCCACACCGCCACGATCTCCAGGGGATGCGCACTATAGTACGGAAGCTCATTGATCACGTGATACACGCGCGCGCCGATAAATCCTCCCGCGAGCAGCGGCGCGAGCAGGCGCTCAAGAAATTCAACGGCAAGCCCTGCCTTGCGGAACGACGCGCGCGCGAGCAGATAGCCGGCAAGGATGCCCGCCACCATACAAAGGCCGTACCAGTGAATGGACACAGGACCCAGGGTGAGAAGAATCGGAGAAGGATGATAAGTGTGGAGGAACATGAGGTCTAATGCAAAATGTAAAATTCAAATCTCAAAATGAAGGTATTCCTCCCCGCCGTGGCGGGGCTCCATGATTTTGATGTTTGATTTTTGAATTTTAATTTACAATCTTCGCTATACTCACCCGTATCTCTTCTTCCGTCTTCGGACCTATTCGACGGTCAAGCACCCTGCCGTCGTGGTCGATAAACAAGGTGAGCGGCATGAAGGGCTTGCCCCGGCTTAACAGCGCAAATAGTTTTCCTTCGGGATCTTGTACGAGTAGATAATCAATCCCCAGCCTTGTTGTCAAGGCACTGCCTTGTTCCGCAGCCTCCGTATCGCCGCGATGAATGCCCACCACCGCCACCCGGTCTTCGCCGAAACTCGCCGCAACGGACTTCAGGCGCGGCATGTCTGTCGCGCACGGCACGCACCACGAAGCCCAGAAATCAAGCACGATCGCGGATGTGCCTTCGTACGACGCGACAGCAAACGGCGTTCCGTCAAACGTGGTGGCCCGAAACGGCGGCACGTATTCGGTCGCTTCCGCGCTCGGGAGTGCGGCTGCCTCCTCGCGCGGGCGGGAATCAATCTTCGCGCCACGGCGCTGCTTCACCTCTACCGCAAGCCATACCGCGCCCGCCATGCCAATGAGCGCGGCGCAGAACAAAAATGCGCGCTTCAGCCGCGCATTGCTTCCTCTCCTGCCGTAACGATGTGTCCCTACGGTATTGCGGGGCAGATACGTCATACGCCGATTCAAACCTATCAATCATCCGAATCTACCAATGCACAATGCAAAAATCAAAAGTCAAAATGCAGGTATTTCGTCCCGTCCGCCGACTGGCGGGGCGGGACTCTATAATGTTGTCCCGTACCTTGATTGCGGATTCTTCTGCAGATATTCATACGCGGATGTTGCCGCCATGGAGCCCTGCGCAGCGGCCATGATCGCCTGGCGGAAGGAACCTGACGCATCCGTGATGTCGCCCGCTGCAAACACGCCCGGCACATTGGTGCGCATAAATTGATCCACGTGAATGTATCCCTGGGGAGTAAGCGCGACGCCGATCTGGGAAGGAAGTGCGCGATCAGGCGCGGCGCCGATTTCCACAAAAAGCCCGTCAATAGTCAGGCGCTCCTGGCCGCGATACGGCTTTGAAAGCGCGACGTGTTTCAGCGCGCCTCCTTCCTCGACAAGCTCTTTCACTTCAATTTCCGGCAACACTTCAATGACCTCTCCTTTCTGTTTCATAATGGTATAGTTCGCCGGCTCGGCCTGCACGGCACTCCCCCGCATGATGAGGTAAATCTTCTTCGCATACTCGGCAAGCAGATTCACTCCTTTGACCGACGCATCGCCGCCTCCCACTACCGCGACCGTCTTTCCTTTGTAGAGCGGCCCATCGCAGGTGGCGCAGTAGGATACGCCCTTGCCGGTCAACGCCTCTTCTTTCGGCAGCCCCAGATGCCGCCGCGATTGTCCGTGCGCAAACACGACGCTTGAGGCGCGATGCGTCTCTTTTCCGTCAACGGTCACGGCAAAACACCCCCCGTCGCGGGCGATCGCCGTCACGACCCCTTGCATGATACGCGCACCGGTGGCAGCTGCATGCGCGCGGAACTGCTGGTAAAGATCATACCCGTCAATGGAAACGATGCCGGGATAATTCTCAAATTTTCCTCCGGTTGCCGTCTCACCGCCGGGTTTTTGACCCTCGAACAGCACGACGTTTAATTCATATCTGCCCGCATACACCGCCGCGCCAAACCCTGCCGCCCCGCCGCCGATGATGATGAGATCAAAATGTTCCATGTTGTAAAATTGTCATCCCTCAGCGAGGAATAGCAGTAACGAAAAGTGTTTCTGAGCTCATTTCTCTCCTGAGCGAGGGAATGCCCATGCGCACAGGCGGTAAGGCGTATGCGGCCGCTTGATCGCGACGCCGAGCACAGGGGCGTTCCCGAGCGGCCAGCGAGCTCCGCAGAAGGAAATTGCGCGAGGCTGAACGGAGTGCCGCGTCTTTTCGTGCGGCTATCCCGAGCGTCATTCATTCCCGTGATGATGATGATTGAGGAAATACTCGCTCAAGGGAGGATGCGTTACCTTCTCCTGCCTTACGAGCTTCAAGACTTTTTCCACCAATATCTTCGGCGTGTTATGATAGACAATCTTCCCTGCGCCTTTTTGCGCCGCCTTGACGATTCCCCTGATCAAATCAGCCGATCCTCCGCTCTCGATAAGCACGCCGATCGGCTTGCGGTCTTCAAACGCAATCGTAAATTCATTGAGCGTCCCGATCCTGCCGTTAATAACGATCACCGCATCGGAAGAGCGAGTCAGCAGCAGGTTCCTGCCGGAATAATCGAAACCGGTATAGATAATGAGATCGAAATACTTCGTGGGCAAATGATAATGCCTGATATGGTCGCGCTCCGTCGAGGCGGGCGAAATGCCGATGGATATCCCTCCCAATTCCTTCGCGCCCTGGGCTGCGGCATAGGGAATACCGGTCGTGGCGCCCGTCACCAGCACGCACCCGTGACGCACGATCTCGCGGCCGATTTCCTTCGCTTTCTCCATGGCAGCGGTCGTCACGACCGCCCCTCCTGCAGCGCCTGACACACACACCGTATACTTGAGCCAGCCACGGGTATGTTTGAGAGGTGATTGCGTTTTCATAGAGACATTCCATTTATAGGCGAGTAACATTCACGTGCTGCAATTCCTTGCGAGAAGGCATGCGGGTCAATAGTCCTCGCTTCGCGCCCATGCGTTGAATCGTGCCGGCGGCATTGAGCGTGGCGAGCTGGAGCGCGCGGACAGGGTCGCGCCAGCGCAGTATACCAGAAATAAACCCTGAACCAAACGCATCGCCTGCGCCCGTGGAATTCACCACGTTCACGCGCAAGGCGCGCGCGAATAAAAATCGCGCCTCATCCCAATACCACGCGCCTTTCTTCCCATCCGTGACGACCACGGCATTCTGAAAATGAGGATGAAGCGCGCGTCGAAGTCGGCGGATGTCCCGCACGCCGCCCGCCAACACTGAAGCCTCCTGGCGATTGAGGAAAAGTACATGTGCTGCTCCGCAATGCGCGCGCATGTCCGCAAGCCCCCGCCGCAATTCCTGCATGCCGGGATTAAATGCAATCCGAATGCCGCGCGCGCACGCCGCCGTAAACAGGCGTTTCAACAGTTTCATATTCCCCGCAAGCGACGTGACAAAAATCCAGCGGGCAGAGAGATTTTTCCATGGAATATCCCCTGCGCCAATCTGTGCCGATACGCCCCGATGAATAAGCGCGGTGCGATCGCCGTGCGCAGTCAAAAGAATGGCGGAATAGCCTGTCGTTCCTTTTTTTGCGCGCGCCACCCACGAAATGGGAATGCGGCGCGCACGCAAATCCTCACGCACGGCGTCTCCCGAGCTGTCATATCCCACCTTTGCCACAGCAGTCGTTTTGAATCCAAGATTGCAAAACGTCGCCGCGGCGTTGGTCGCCCCTCCGCCAGTTGCGAAATCTATGCGCTCCACATTTATTTTTTCTCCCAGAGGGAAACACTCGCACGTGCGTTTGAGGCGCGGTGAATGTAGGAGATGGAACCCTTTGCTTTGGAGAAACACATCCTGCGTGGCGGCGCCGATAGTGATGACATCGTACATACCTTATTGAAAATTCTAAGCACTAATTTCTAAATTCTAAACAAATTCAAAATTCCAAAAACCAAACGTGTTTTGAACATTTGAATTGTAGATACCCACGGCTAAAGCCGTGGCACTTGCAAACTTTACAAGCTTCGCTTGCCCGCTTCGCGGGGGCTCATTCCTCCACGGGCAAGCCCGTGGATTCCTGCCGCTTCGCGGACGTTTGAGCTTGGTGCTTGTTTAGGATTTCAGATTTAGGGTTTAGGGTTTTGTGGAGTGAGGCCACGTAATTGCCTAATAGTCATTGCCGGATCTTCTGATTTAAAAATATCACTTCCAACAACAAGATAGTCCGCGCCCGCATCCACGCATGCCTGTGCGCTGCCCGTCGCCAGATGAATGCCGCCGTCAACGCCCACTTGGACCGGCACGCCGCGCGACATCGTTTTCAGCGCCGTGACGCGCGCGGGCGTATCCGGCAGCAACGCCTGCCCGCCCCAGCCGGGATTGACCCCCATGACCAGCACCGCGTCCAGCGACGGGAGAAGCGAGGCTGCCGCGCCAATCGCCGTGCCCGGGTTCAGCGCGATCCCTGCGTCACGTCCCGCGTCCTTGATCGCCTGTATCACCATGATATGGCCGGCGGTCGCTTCATAGTGAAACGTAATCCTCTTCACCTGCGGAATCTTCACCGCGCGTCGGACATACGCGAGAGGATCATGCGCCATGCAATGCAAATCAATGTGCAGATCTTCGGGCGCCGACGCCAGATCCTCCACGCGCGTCCACGTCGTACGTGTCACAAATTCCCCGTCGCACACGTCCACTTGAACCCAGTCAACGAGAGGAGCAATAAGTTTTAATTTCTTCTCCATCTCCGGAAACGCATCTTCGATGATGGCGGGCAATACTTCCATAAAAATCCTAAACTCTAATTTCTAAACTGAGACTGTAGAAGAACTCAAATGAAGGTAGCTATTTTTCGATCTTCGGAAATTTTAAGCCCTTATTACACGATTTAAACGACTCGTTTTCCTGAAAAAGCACTCTCAGAAGTATTGTTCTACAGTCTCAAACTCTAAACAAATCCAAAATTCCAAATACCAATACTTATTTTGAGCATTGGGATTTTGAGTTTGGTGCTTGTTGAGGATTTCGGATTTAGGACTTAGAGCTTCTCAACTGTTCCATTTTCTTAATCTTCCTCAACCTCCTCACATACCTCTCCTTCGGCTGAAATGCGGTTTCTAAAAATGCTTTTGCCACGCGGCGCGCTTGCGCCGCCGTGAGGTAGTCGGCGGCGAGTACCAATATATTGGCATCACTGTCCTTGCGCGCGGACTCCGCCTGTTCCGGCGTCAATGCCATGCCGGCACGGATGCCGGCCATTTTATTGGCCGCGATCGCAATCCCCACACCCGACCCGCACACGAGAATCCCCGTTCCTCCCTCCTGCTCCCGCACCTTCTCCCCCACCGCAAGGGCAGCATCGGGATGATCATCCTCCGCGTCATAGGTATGCGCGCCGCGATCGTCCACCAGATAGCCCCACTCGGAAAGAGAACGTTTTACATCGTCCTTTAATTGCAGCCCGCGATGATCAGCGCCAATCACTATCGTCCTTAATGACTTCTCCATAACTGACATGATGCAAACTAACGAATGGTATACGAATGATACGAATAAATGCGAATTCCATTCATGAATGGGATGTGTAGCTCATGTGTTGTATTCGCATGAATTCGCATGGCATTTGCATTATAATAGCGCTTCAATGATTTCCGTAAACTCCTCCTCCGCCAGCACGCCTTCATACTTCACGCCATTGATAAAAAACGTGGGCGTGCCGGCAATGTCCGCGGCAATGCCGTCCTGAAGATCGTCGCTCACTTCCTGCGCTTTGAGACCTCCGTCCAAGCAGCGATTGAAGGCGGCAATGTCCGCATTGACCGTGAGCGCGTACCGCGTGAGCGCTTCGCGGCTCAAATCCTCCTGATTTTGAAACAGCAGGTCATGGTAATCCCAAAACTTGCCCTGCGCATGCGCGCATGCTGCCGCCTCTGCTGCTTTCTGCGCGTCAGGATGAATGTCTGAAATGGGAAAATCGCGGTACTGGAAGAGCACGCGGTCGCCGTACTGCCGCATGAGCGCGCGCACGGTGGGATACGCCTCGCGGCAATATGGGCATTCAAAGTCGCTGAATTCAACCACCGTGACGGACGCGCCCGGAGGCCCCCAGGCGGGATCATCGGCGGTCACGCGGGAAGCGTCGCGCGCGCCGGAGGAAGGAGCCGCGGCAGGGACCTTGGTGAATTGACCCGGAGCGGAAGCGGGTGAGGAGTTCTTTCCCGTATCGCTCCCTCCTCTCCCGCCAAAGAGATATCCCGCCACCAACGCAAACACGATTATTCCTATCACGATTCCCGCAACTGGCCTCTTGCCTGGCGTACGCGCAACCGACTGTATAGTATTCGATGATTCCATGCTTTCATTTTATACCAAATTTTATGACTTATCCACCATTGACGGTTGCTGCATGCTGCTTTACGATGTGTGTACTGCTCTTTTCCACGCTGCCCATGCGTCAGGGAAGTGAGGTGAAAATCCTCCACAGTGCCGCTACGGTCATAGTCCGAGCACTGACGCAAGGTGCCGTTATTCCATAGTAACTCCGAGCAGAGTTATCATATGGTCTTATGCGCAGGGCATGCCTGCGCCGGACCACCCTCTCTCTCGAGTGGGTTTGTTTTTTGGCATATGCGATTCTTCAAACCGTTTCTGTCATTCCAGCCCCGTATGCCGCTACAGGGTAAACTCCAGCGGGAATCCAGACAAAAAACAAACAAAAAATCGGCCGTTTGCTTTTCATTTTCTTTTCTGGATCCCCGATCCCGGTCGGGGATGACATTGAAGTGCACCATCACGCTTCTCATCATCTCATTCCTTATCCCCTCATTCTCATTGAAAGCGGACGATCCGATCGCGCGCGCAAAAGCCTATCTCGCGGCAAAACCTTCAAATCCCTGGACCACCATGGCACGGGTAGCGGCCGGGGAAACGGACGTGCCGACTGACCATCTCCGCGCTGTCGACACCAGTGCGGCAATCACGATCGAAGCGCCGATGCTCGCGATTGCGGCTGCAGGCCATGATCCGCGCACCTTTGCGGGGGAAGATCTGGCGGCGAAGCTCAAATCATTTCACTCGGGCGGCCAGCTCGGCGACCCCGGGCTTCTTAATGATGACATCTTCGGCATACTCGCCTTGTCCGCCGCAGGCGTGCCATCAAGCGATCCTGCCATGCAAGACGCGAAGGCAACGATTCTCACCGCGCAAGAGGATACTGGTTCTTGGGGCGACACCAATATGACGGCCGTGGCGATCCAGGCGCTCCTGGAAGCGGGAATGCATGCGTCCGACAGCGCCATTACCGCAGCACTCTCCTGGCTCAAAGGCACGCAGAACGACGATGGCGGCTTCCCGTATTCATGGCCGCTCAATGCCTACTCTGGCGCTCCCGACCCATCCGATTCTTCGTCTTCGTCATGGGTCGCACACGCCGTACGCAAGGCAGGTCAAGATCCGACTTCGTCCTCATGGGAGAAGAATGGGAAAGATGCCATAGACGCACTCCTCTCCCTTCAGCAAGAAAACGGCAGTTTTGCACACTCTGCATCATTTGCTACCGAAACCTCATTTACTCCCATATCGACTGCCTACGCGATCATTGCGTTCGCGGGCAAAAGCCTCCCGGTGGCGAAATTTATTCCTGCCAATAATAACGGGGATGGAGGAAATAATGGAAACAATGCCAATAATGAAACCATCTCCTTCCGCATTGAAGGATTCCTTGCCACGGTGTGCACCGGTACGCTGCCGCTCACGCATACGCCTGATGCGCTGGACGTGATACCCGCGGCATCGAGCCAATGTGGATTCACCTACGACATCGTGCAGGCATCATTCGGACCCTACTTAAAGACTATAAACGCTGACGCAGCACAAGGGCTCACCGGCTGGCTCTATCGCGTGAACTGGACGCTCCCCGACGTCGGTGCGGCCGACTATGCGCTGCACGCAGGCGACGAAGTGCTGTGGAATTATGGCGATTTTGAGTGGACACCCTTGCGCCTTACCGTTTCCTCATCTCACGTAGAAAGCGACCACACCGTCAAGGTAACCATTCAACAATTTAACCATAATGAATGGACTCCTGTTGCCGCCACGCTGTATGGTGGCACAGAATCAATCCAATCAGACGCGCAGGGGACGGTTACCATGTCACTTCCGGACGGCGTCTGGAACATCTGGGCGGAGGCAGAAGATCGTATACGCTCCAACCGCGTGAGCATCACGGTGGGATCGGGCAATGGTCAATCCGTCGGGTTGACCGTCAAGGTAACTCCTGCAGCCGGCGGCGGAGGAGGCAGCCAGGGTGGCACGCTGTCATTCGTCGTCGAACCGTCTACGATGGCGTTCGGCGCCATTGCCGCGGGATCTTCTGGCGCGCGCACGCTGACGCTCCGCACGACCGGCACGATGGGAGCGGCATTCACGAGCACGGTGCACGGCGATGCCCTCTTTGTCGATAATCTTCAGCTTGATAATACTTCGTGGAGAAGCTTCAATGCTTCACTTGGCTCCTCTGCATCACGGAACGTGAATGCCTCGCTCGCCATACCGTCAAACAGCGCCACAGGCGTCAAGCAAGGGACATTGGTCTTCTGGGCGCAGGGGCAATAACCGCAATCGCATTGACACGCATTCACTACGCATTTACACGCCCTATGAGGTTCAACCTTCAATGTCATTCCGGGCTTGACCCGGAATCCAGAAACAGAAAACAAACAAAATCGATTTTCTTTTTGTATTTTTTCTGGATTCCCGCCTCCCGCCTAGACTTGGCGAGGCTGGTCGCGGGAATGACAGTGTGGCTGATCTTTCCTTTTTCTGCCTACTCTGTAGGAATTTCGGTTTCCCCTCCTTCCTTGGAACTCCGCGGCGCACCAAATAAAAAAATCACCGGTGCCTTTACCGTGACCAATCCCTCGCGCGAGACCGTGATCTATGAAATCACCAACGACGGGCTTTTCTCGCTTGCCATCACGCCGACGACATTCCTCCTCGAACCCAACAAATCCGCGATTGTCAGCGTAGAGTATCAACCAATTGATAAACTGACAACTGATAAACTGACAACTACTCAACTGTCAGTCCTCGGCCGTCCGCTTACCGTAAATCCCACCCAGGCTGCCTCCGGCATCAAACTCCCCGTGTCCATTGCAACGGGTCAAGTTGCCGGCGCCGCTACCCGTCGCTACGATCCGATGATGATGGGAATAATCCTGTTCGATGCTCTTCTCCTCGCGTGGCTCTTTTATCTGATCATCAAGCGCCTCCGCATGAGATCGACCCACCCCTAACACCCCTCCGAGGGAGGGGACTGCGTGAAATCCCCTCTCGAGAGGGGTGCCCCGCTAAGCGGGGCGGGGTGTGCTCGTCCACGCAATCCGCAAATTTTCGTTGCAAAATTGCGGATTACCGACAAGGGGCATTTTCGCCCCACTTTGCCCCTTTGGCTCATTTGAAAACCGACGTTTACCACGTTACCAGAATGCCATGGGCCTCAAGCCCATGGTAGCGGGGTTTACGTCAAAACCACTCATTTCGCGCCAGATGAGTACTGTATACCCACGTGGCCCTCCCAAGAACAAAATTCTTAAAATTGTTCCTGCCAATGCGGATCGACTGCCACCGTAAGATCGAGATACACCAAGCAGTTAAGGATGGTGGACAGCTCTTTGCGCGCCGCCGTGCCGATTTCCTTGATCCTTTGCGCGCCCGCACCGATAATCATTTTGCGGTACCGCGCATCAGTCGTGAGCACCGTCGCGCGGATATAGAGCATGCCGCTCTCGCGCGCCACCGCTTCCTCCACCCGCACGGTCGCGGTATAGGGCACTTCTTTGTGAAGATAATAATAGAGCTTCTCCCGGATAATCTCCTGAACCCACGCTTCCCGCGACATGCTTGATTTCTCCCCCTCGGGATAGAGCATCTCTCCTTCCGGCATATGCGCGAGGCACGCGCGCAACAACGCCTCGAGATTGAGGCCCTTCAGCGCCGAGACCTCAATGATGTCCGCAAAGTCCTCGCGGAGGTCGCGATAATCCTCGCGGTATTCCGCGTCCGCAATGTCGCATTTGTTCATCACGAGAATCTTCGGCGCCTCCAGGATGCGCACCATGGCGAGCAGGGCGCGCTCTTCCTCCGCAATCATGCGCGTGGGGTCCGCCACATAGAGCACGAGATTGACGCCGTCAAGGCTCTTGCGGATGCTTTCGTTGATTTTCGGCGTGAGCGCGTCGCGCGAGCCTTTCATGAGCCCCGGCGTATCCACCAACACGATTTGCCCTTCCGCGCGCGTGACAACCCCTTGTGCAGGCGACCGGGTCGTCTGCGGCAAAGGCGAAACCGCCGCCACTTTCTCGCCCACAAGGGCATTCATCAACGTGGACTTGCCGACATTGGAGCGGCCGACAAGGACGACTATGCCTGATTTATATGAAGTCTTTAAAGTCATAAAGTCTTTAAAGTCTATCAAGTAGAAGCAATCGTTCCAAGCTTTATGGACTTGACGAACTTGATGGACTTTCAACTCCGTTCAAGCCTCATCACCAGCTCCAGATGCGGCGAATGAGGGAACAGATCGAGCGCGCGCAGCGCTTTCACTTGATACGCGCGGGCAAGCGTAGGATACTCGCGCGCAAACGCCTGCGGATTGCAGCAGACGTAGATCAGCCGTTCCGGCCCGAACCGCACCAGCGCATCCACCACGTCCGGATGGAGCCCCGCACGCGGAGGATCGACAATGGCGACCTCCGCCCACGACCCCACCCACGTCAAATCCTCCACCTTGCCGACCTTAAATTGCACGTGTGCGCTCCGGTTTTCTTCCTGGTTGCGGATCGCCATATCGATCGCTTCCGGCACGACCTCAATGCCCATCACGTGCGCGCACGAGGGCGCGAGAAACAGCGAGAATAATCCCAGTCCGCAATAGAGATCAAGCACGCGCTCATGGGGCCGCACCTCCGCGAGCACCGCCACGGTCTCCAGAAGCGCCTCGATCATGGAGGAATTCGTCTGGAAAAACGAGGCGGGATGAATGAAAAAGGAAAGACGGCCGATACGCTCTTTAAGATAGCGCGCGCCGTACAGGTGCGTATACGTATCTGCCGACGCCGTATCGCTCGATTGAGCATTGATCCCGTGATAGAGCGAGGTCGCGTGGGGCTTCAGCGATTCGATGAGCTCCTCGACCTGGGGCAACTCCCCGGGCGCCGTCACGAGGATCACCATGCGTTCGTCGGTAAATTTCCCTTCCCGCACCACCACGTAACGCGCGTATCCCGTATGCGTGCGGCAGTCCCAGGGCGCCACGCCATGACGCGCGAGATAAGCGCGCACGGCCTGCACGACCGCTCCCGACGCGGACGACTGCAAAAGGCATCCGTCCATGTCCACGATTTCCCACCACCGCCCCGGCGCCTTCGTGCCGATCGCATACCCGGGGCCGATCGCGTACTCCATCTTATTGCGGAATTCATAGAGCGTGCCGCTCGGCGCGGGGGGAGGGATCGTGAAGGGCAGCGCGGCGGCGTCAAACGCCTGTTGCGCGATGGCGCGCTTCCATTCAAGCTGTTTGCCGTACTCAATCGCCTGCCAAAAACAGCCTCCGGAGCGCGCGGCGTGCGGGCAGCGCGGCGGCACCCGCCACGGCGACATCGTCACGATGTCTTCGATTGCGCATACGAGCACGCCGTGCGCGCGGCGCACGGGTTGTGCGCGCACCACATCGCCGGGAAAGGCGAACGGCACGGCGAAATGTTTCCCTCCATAGAACGCCGTACCGCGCCCTGACTCATCCACGCCGTCGATCGGAATAGTAACGGACTGGTACAATTTCATGGGGGAAAAATGAACCCCTCAAGGCCTCTGTGGTGCCACTAAGGCATACCGTGTGCAAGAACGGTTTAGGAGAGCTCGTCGTAGGCACGGGTAAGATAATGCGTTTCCACAAATCCTATTTTTTTTGGCCAGGCTTTCAGCGCTTCATAATCATCTCCCTGAAATTCGAGAAATACGCCGAGATTCTCCACGATATTCAATGCGATCATGACGCCGTCGCGTTGCCAGACGCTGCGCGTCATCATTAATGTCATTTTAGGCGGATACGTCCGCAGCAATTCTTCCGCGCGCGCGGCATCGAGAGGCTCTACCGTAAAAGAAAACCCCGCTTGATGGCGCGTGATGACGAAGTACGTGCGCACACCCTCCGCCTCCTTGATCTTCCGCGTCGCATGATCGTCGGTAAGGTACGTATGCGATCCCTTTTCAATGCGGTCAGGCGCGCCCAGCGCCAAAGGCGCCATGAGCCTCAAAGCCATCTCCTCATTCATCATGCGTACCTTGATTTCGAACATATTGAAAGTAACAAGTCCTTAAAGTCTATAAAGTCTTGAACGGCTTGATGGGCTTTCGACTTTATAAGCTCTCCCTTCATTGTACTCATACCGCCCCGAACGTGGCAAGCAATTCAATTGCGATTCCCGCGATAAGCAACGTGACCGTTGCGGTCCGCACAAGAGGGGGGATATGCACGATTTTTCCGCGCGGGTGCGCGGCAACCGCGCGTTTTTCCATCATGAGCGCGAGCGCCCCCTCGAATCCGAGACTGACCGCACCCGTAACGGCAATCACCGTGACGAAATCGTGCACGCCGGCTGCAAGCAGCATCAAAGGAACGAATAACGCAAGAGCAAAAGAAGGCAGAAAGGACATGTTGAGATCAAGCTGAAGCATATCCACCGTCGTGCGGGTAAGAGTGAGATACGACGTAAAGGTGGCAAGCACGCCAAATGCAAAGCCGAATAACTGCGCGGAAACGCCGAATGACGCGACCAGACTGGAAAGGCCATCTTGACTCACCTGGTCATTGGCAACCCCCATGGCCACACCCACAAACAACGCCGAGGCGAGCAGCGAGAGCAGCACGCTCACCGATACCATCCTGCCGATCTGACGACGGGGAATGAGCTCGGCTGCCTCCGGTACCACGGACATGCCCCAAAGAGAGAAGAGGAGCACGCCATACGCGCGCCACGGCCCTCCGCTCCCTGCAACGGCGACAAGATTGCGCCACTCCCACTGTGGTGCGGCAATTGCGCCCAATAACACAATAGCGCCGAGCATAATAACCACCATCACGAGCTCTGTTTCGGCAATGCTTTTAGTTCCTCGCCACACCAGCAGCGCACCGGCCAAAAAAAACACGCCGATCCCCATCCAATCGGCAAACGGAGTAAATATCCTTACCAATTGCGCAAAAAACACTCCGCCCACCAAGAGGTACGCAAGCGCAGACCCGATCAAGCCCACCATCTGCGAAAAAAAAGCACACCGCTCTGCGCGCTTCCCCAGCCACTCCCGCGCATACCCTGGTAAGCGCCTCCTCTTCAGACTCAAGAGCACGACATGCGCATAGGCCACATGCGTAAGCATAACCACCGCCACGCCAATCAACGCCACGGCAAGCAGAGGACCCCACCCCGCCTCATTGATCACGGCAGGCAGGCCGAACATGCCGACGCCCACGATGGTACCGACCAATGTTGCTACGGAAAGCCAAAAGCGCATACTACGTATGAGTCCTTAAAGTTCATAAAGTCATAAAGTCCATCAAGTGTGCAATCCTACTTTAAGAACTGTACGGACTTGATAGACTTGACGGACTTTCAATTGCTCACCCGATAATACCGATCACCGCGAGGACTTCAATGAGAGTAAATCCTTGTGTACGAACGCGTGGCATACCGGCGGTCATATCATCGCATTCACTTTCGCCGCGATGACAAAGTCGTTCTCATGGAGTCCTCCGATCGCATGCGTATACATCTCCAGACGAACCTTGTTCCATCCATGGAGATAGATATTGGGATGATGGCCTTCCTCTTCGGCAATCTCCGCTACCTTATTGATAAACGCCACCGCCTCCTTGAAGTCCTTAAACTTAAACTCTCGTTCGATCTGGTCATGGATTCCCATGTCACCCTGCCCGCCCGCCGAAGCCCTCGCCTTGCCGAAGCCGTCGGCGAAGCGCAGGTCGGCGGAGGAGGGAGTCTGTCGATGGGTCCACCCCGGCACCACTTTCAGATATTCCTCCACCTTCTCCCGTGGCAGAGGATTAATCCCGCCTTCACAAGGAATGCACTTTTTTGGAAGAGTAAACATGCATCACTAAATTCTAATAATTAGAGGGGGTTAGGTTCTCTGGGTTCTGATGATAGTATTGAACATCAATCTCGCGTTGTGGGATACAACTATAAATTATCCCATAGCAAACTGAGCTATTGATCGTATCAAATCCACTTTCCCTGTCAGTGAAGCCAAAACATGAGCAAAGTTCCTTCTTACCGGTACTGAAAGGCAGCTGGACGAGATAATTCTGTTTGGGGTAAAAAAACAAACCGACCGCCAGGAGAAATATCAGTATGATGATCAAATATTTTGGAACTTTGATTTCCTTTTTCAATAATCCTTCCATAATCTGTAAGTAAAGCTTGTATGAACTCTATGGCTGTAAGACATCCTCCACCCTATCCCCAATCGCGATCTCAACATCTTCAATGCCATCAACAGCGGCTTTGACCGTATTCACAATCTGCGAGCGGATGGCGGACACGCGGCAGGAGCCGCCCACGCCGCGATCAAGCGCGTCGTTGAAGGTAACGCGCACCTTGGAGGAACCGTCAAAGGCAATATTCTCCACCATGACTCCTTTCGGAATACTGGAGAAATACCCCGCTTCATCCTCCGTGTCCGTCACCCCTTTGAGCAAGGCCGTCAGATACCCTTTCACCGCCTCTTCGCGGGACAGTGCACGCAAAGTCTGCAGAGTGCGGGTCGTGCGATATGCGGGATACGTTTCCTCGCAGCGCATGGCGCCTGTGTCTTTATAGCGATTGCTGAAATACGCGGCTTCCACATGATAATTGCCGTCTACCGCCACCGGCACCGCGGTAAGGTTGATGACCTCGCCGTCCTTTGCAGAATGCTCAAACGCTTCCACGACTGCGCGGCCGCGATACTCTTTCACGTCTACGATCACGTCAAATAATGAAAAATGCCCTATGTCAGGACCGGTCGCGGTTGTGAAGCCTTGTGCAAGCACGGTACTCCCGTCTTCTGCAATGACGCGATACGACACGTTATTTTCAAACGTGCGCGACAGGCCGAGGATTTGAAACGACTGTCCCACGGTCTCTTTCGCGCGGGGAGCTGATATGATGGTATTGGCAGTCTTCACTATCCTCACCTTTTCTGCCACAAACACGATAGTCCCCTCCGCCGTTCCTTCCGCGATGACCTCCGCGCCGGGGATCACGTCGGCGAAACTCATGGCCTGATCCTGCGGACCCCACGTCTCCACGACTGTGCTATTCGGATTCATGATTACTTTCCACTCCCTGCCTTCCTCCTTCACGCGCGCATATTGTTCATTGAGAGAACGAAATACCACCTCGCCGCGCACCTCGCGCGCAGCCGAAGGAGCAATGCGCGGGGAATCGTCCGTCGGCGCCATTGTCGGCGGGCGCAAAAACGCGAATGAAGCTACGGCAAGCGCGAACGCGCAGAACAAGGCAACGAGAAGAAGGGGGAAACGACGTGTCTTCATACGCGAGGAGCATCGTCGGCGGTGAGCGCGGCAATATCATCCGCGGCGGCGAACTTTTTCTTCAAGACCACGACCTTATTCTCCACGTCCTTCAGCCGCGCCTTAAGCTCTCCCACGATCCTCGCCCCTCGCTCAAACTCAACCAACGCTTCGTCAAGATCAATCTCCCCTTCCTCAAACTTTGCGACGATCCCTTCGAGCTCCTCAAATGATTTCGAAAAACTTGCTTTCTGTTTGGGCATACCTTCATGGTACGGGTAGGGCATTGCCTTACCCCTACATTATTTTCGAATTAATTGCTCCTTTCGCCAACTCTGTCTCAAGTATATCACCCGCGGACACTACTGTCGCGTCGCGTAAAATTTTGCCCTGTATGCGGGTAATCGAATACCCGCGTGTGAGCGTAGCCATGGGAGAGAGAGCCCGCAGGCGAAGGGTGAGCTGTACGAGACGCTCCTGTGAAGCGTGGTATGCGTAGGCAACGCGCTCGAATGCATAGGGGAAACGCGCAAGAAGCCCGTCCACGACATGGAGCCGATGTCCAATGGCATGCCACGCCCGCATCAACGCCTGCTGAAGACTGAACGCGCGTGTGCGCGCGTCCCGCTCAATCGTCCCGAGCGCATTCTGCAGCATCTGATCGAGCTGGCGACCCACTTCTCGACGGTGCGGCACGACAAGTTCGGCGGCGTTGGTCGGAGTGGACGCGCGCACATCTGCCACAAAATCGACCAGCGTCACATCCCGCTCGTGCCCCACGCCTGCAATGATCGGGATTTTTGATGCAAAGACCGCACGGGCCAGCGGCTCACTATTGAACGCTTGCAGATCCTCCATTGACCCTCCCCCCCGCGTGAGAATAATCACATCGATGGGGTGTGCCTCATTGAAATATTGTATCGCTCCTGCGATTGCCCGCGGCGCGCCGGCGCCCTGCACCGCCACCGGCGCGAGGATAATGCTCAAGCCTCCCCACCGTTCATGCAACCGGCGCAAAATATCCGTATACGCCGCGGCGGTAGGCGACGTAATGATGCCGATTGATTCAGGAAACCGCGGCAACGGCACCTTCCCACGCGCATCAAACAGCCCTTCTGCCTCCAATTTTTTCTTGAGTTTCTCAAACGCCTTCTGGAGCGCGCCCGCGCCCACCAGCTCTACCGCCTGCACGCGCAGATGAAAGCCCCCGGAGCCTTGAAACAATTTCGGCACGCCCGTTACCTTCACTTCCATGCCGTCTTCCAGCGGCTGATCAAGCTCATGCGTGAGCGCAAAACACAGACAACGCGCGCGTTCATCTTTCAGCTCGAAATACACGAGCCGCTCTTTATTCACCCTGAACCCCGACACCTCCCCTTGCACCACCACACTGCCCAGTCCTTGTTCGAGGTAATCGGAAACCAAACGGTTGAATTCTGAAACCGATACTATCCGTTCAATATCCATGGATTAGGACTTAGTGTCCACACGAAGTACCATGAAATATAACACGAAACATCACCAAAATTATTTACCGAAAATCTCCTTCACCCAACTCGCCCACGCACTCTTTCCTTCCGGATCCTGTGCGGCGTGGGAGAGAGAAATAAATTCCTCCGGCGTGATGATCTTCGTCGTGCCCGAGGCGCCCAGGTCAAGCAGGTGATGATCGTTGGTGATGATGAAATCCGCGCCTGCGGTGCTCGCGCAATCAAGAAACTTCTGGTCTTCGCGGTCCTTGCTTCTCGCCTCCGCCCGCTCATGCGTCCGCACGCGCGCGACCATATCGAAAAATTCATCCAGTTCCTGCCGCGCGCGCTTGTCAGCCGCCTTCGCAATCAGCGCCCGATACTCGTCTTCTATTCTCCTGCTCGCGACCGCCTTCACATTTCCTTCCACCACCAGTGCAATCACCTGATGCGCGTACCCGCTCAAATCGGCAGTCGCATCAATAAGGACGTTGGTATCAATCACCGCGGTTATCATATGAGACTTTCCTGATTGTACGCGAAAAATGACAGAATTTCAAGGAGCTGGTACGATGAAGCAGAAACTCTAAATCCTAGCGCGAAATCCTAAACAAATCTAAATGACCAAAATTCAAAAATTTTGAACATTTGAGTTTCGAGCATTGTTTAGAATTTAGAGTTTAGAGTTTTTCACTCTTATGTCTCTTCAAATAGGAATCGTCGGGCTTCCGAACGTCGGCAAATCAACGCTCTTTAACGCCCTCACCAAGAAAGGGGTGGACGCGGCGAATTATCCTTTTTGCACGCGATTGACTGTGTCCAAAAAATATTGTAAAATCACCGCATAATTACGCTACAAGATTCTATGCCGACCGCTACGATACCCGCAATCTATACGCGGGGGAAGATTATTCCCGCCGCAAAACCCCCGTTTGAAGAACCGGACGAGGTCATGGTGACGTTCATAAAATATCCGCTTACTGCGCAGGAATCCGATGAAGATCCTGACGAAGTGCTCTTTCGAAAGATAGAACCGCAGTACCGCGCGGTACGGGAAGACGTGGTGAAAGAAATGTACCCTGAATTTTATGCCAAATACATCGCCGGAAAAAAAGAGAATCCTGATTGATTCAAGCGTCATCATTGCGGGGCTTCTCTCCCCGTCCGGAGGGTCGGCAAAAGTGCTCAACGCCTGTCGCGAGGGAGGCGTTTTCTGTTACCTCTCGCCCGCGATACGGAATGAGGTTGTACGAAATCTCCCTGCCAACCAACCCTCACTCAAGGAACAATTCGAACGATACGCATCATCGTGCCAGACCGCAGAAGTGAAGGATGAGGAGCTGAACGAATTTGTCGGCATCGTGGACGAGAAAGACATTCACGTGATCATCGCGGCGCGCAATGCCGGCGCGGACGTAATCGTATCCCTCAACCGCAAGCATCTTCTTGACAATATGCGCATACGCAATGTCATCCACGTACGAATCATCACTCCCAAAACGCTCATCCGCGAAATCGCCCTATAACCACGGCAAACGTCTCGAAAATACTCGGACTCCCGTACGAGCGTTCAATACATTTCTCATCCATGTCTCTTCAAATAGGAATCGTCGGGCTTCCGAACGTCGGCAAATCAACGCTCTTTAACGCCCTCACCAAGAAAGGGGTGGACGCGGCGAATTATCCTTTTTGCACGATTGATCCCAACGTCGGCGTGGTGAAAGTGCCGGATGAGCGCCTGGATGCGCTCGCGAAAATAAGCGCGTCGGAGGAAATCATTCCCACCATCATAGAATTCGTGGATATCGCCGGCCTCGTCAAAAATGCGCACAAAGGCGAAGGCCTGGGCAATCAATTCCTCTCCCACATCCGCGAGGTGGATGCGATCTGCGAAGTCGTGCGCGCATTTCCCGATCCGAACGTCCTGCACGTGGACGGCTCGATCAATCCCCAACGCGACCAGGAAACGATCCACTTGGAGCTTGCAATGGCAGACCTTGCGACAGTGGCAAAGCGCATCGAATCGGTGCAGGGCGCGGCGCGCGCAGGGAAAAAAACGGAAGGAGAGCTGCTTGCGCTCTACGAAAAAATCCGCGCCGCGCTCGACAAAGGAGCGTGGGCAAACACCGTGCGCCTCTCGGACGATGAACGGCGCATGCTCAAAGACCTTCATTTGCTTACCCTCAAACCCCTCCTTCTGGCGCTCAACACCACCGAAGGACAGCATGCGCCTTCCCTCGCCGCGCGCACCGCGATAATGATGGACGTAAAAAAAGAAGCCGACATGGCGGAGCTCTCTGAAGACGACCTTAAAGAGCTGGGGCTCAAGCGCACCGCGCTCGATGAGCTCATCCGCGCGGCCTACGAAACGCTGGGGCTCCTGACGTTCTTCACCTCCGGCCCCAAAGAAACAAGAGCCTGGACAGTGACGCAAGGAGCCAAAGCCCCTCAAGCCGCAGGCGTCATTCATTCAGACTTTGAACGCGGCTTTATCGCCGCGGAAGTCATTCACTGGAATGATCTCGTCACGCTGGGAGGAGAGACGAGGGCGAAGGAGGTGGGCAAGATGCGGCTTGAGGGAAAAGAGTACGTGGTACAGGATGGCGACGTAGTGCATTTCCGATTTAGTGTATAACCGTAGAAGCGAGTTCACACGAGTTGCTACGCGAGTGTACGCCACCGGTCGCGTAAACTCGCGCGATACCATGCGTACAGTCGCTTCTATGCCTTCTCAAAAATCCTTATCTCTCTCATGACAAACTGGTCTTCCCGCTGATACAGCAAGGAACGGCGCGCCGCCCAAAAACCATGCCGTTCATCCGGCAGAGGGTTTACCGCGAAGTTCAGCGGATCCACCACGCGAAGCCCTGTCGCAGCCGCATCGGCCTCTGCGTCCATCGGCACGTTTCCTTGCGGTGTGCGCCATACCGGCCAGACCATGACGACGCGCCCGCCGGGCGCGAGTAATTGCGCGCACGCGTGCAGCGCATCGCGGTATAATCCATGCAGCTCCTCCCGCATCCGGCGCGCCTCATCAGGCTGCGCCATGCGCGTCAGCGGAGGGCCCAAAGAAGGCTCGGTCACGATCACCTCTATGGTGCCCGCGCCAAGCTGCGCGGGAAGCGTGCGCACGTCTACGCATTTCAAAGTAAGGGAAAAATTCGACGCGCGCATCGCGGGCGTGAGCGACGAGAGCCACTGCAGGTTCATATGCGTGCGCTTGATGGCCTGGCCGTCGCGATCGCAGCCGATGAGCCGGTGAAGACCCATGAGCGACGCTTCCTGCAGAATCGTCCCCGATCCGCAAAAAGGATCCAGCAGCGCCCCCGCCGGCGTGCGTGCGCGCGCAGACCCAGAGCCGTCCGCGCCTAACGCGAGATTAATCAGCATGCGCGCAAGCTTGGGAGGCAGCATGCCGGCACGCGCGTCCCGTTGAGGCCTCCCCATATCGCGCGCGGCATAATCATCATACGGCTGCACCCATACGGTCCTGCCGAGAAAGGCGCCGCCGCGCGTGGACAGAATGACGATTTCGGCGCCGCGCTCGGACAGCAGCTTGTTGGTATTGACCACCACCGCCGAGAGCGTGTCCTCGCGCGAGGTGACGAGGCGCGAGCTTCTTCCTTCCTCCTCAAGCACTTCCTTCACCGCAAATCCCAACTTCTTCGCGGGCGCGGGGCGCGCGCCCGGCTGCAGTGCGGAAGAGGAAATGCCGAAAAAGATTTTCCGCGACGTCGGCGGCAGCAGCGCCCGGACATCGTCCGCGGTCGGCGCGCGCGGGATGCGCGCGGTCATCTCCGCGATCTTCACCACGCCCGCAAGCGACGAGAAGAAGCCTTCTTCGCCTTCCCCGCCCTCCACGTCCGCGAGCAGAACCTCGGGCGTCCACGCCTGCACGGCGATGCGTGAGCCACGCCGCGCGCAGACCGCATGAATTTCCGCAAGCGACAATGCGGGGGTATGCCCCAAGAAAAATGCAAGTGTCATGTGCACAGTATAATAAGAACGGGCGGGTTTGACCAAATCCACTCTTTATGATAGTGTAGCAATGCGTGGAAATTAAGTAGACAACGGAAATTTATCTTCAATTTCTTGTAGTAAAGAATCTTAGAATAACGAAACTATGCGTTACGACCTTCTCTATCTCCTCCCGCTCCGGGGAGAGGACGCGCCGCCGCAGGACATGCAGCAAAAAATCGGCGCATTATTGAAAGATGCCAAGGCGACCATCGTCCGCGAGGAAGATCCCGGCAAACGGAGGCTCGCCTATCCGATTGGCCGCGCGCGCTACGGGTTTTACGGCAATGTGCTTTTTGAAGCGGACACCGCAGACGTCATGAAACTGAAGGAATCCCTAACGCTTGAAACCGGCGTCATACGTTTCCAGATCGTGCGGGAAGAACAGACCGCGCCGAAGAAACTCAAGTCCGCGCGCGTGAAACCAAAACGCCCGACGATGATTCCGACTGCCGTGACGGCGCCCATCGCTCCGGCCGCGCGTGTGCCTGCGCACGAAACCGTGGATCTTGCCGCGCTCGACAAGAAACTGGAGGAACTCCTCTCCGACGAAGTGGCGTCATAAGCACCTCTCCCTAATATGTTGAACCTCAACAAGGCAATGCTCATCGGCAATCTGACACGCGACCCAGAAGCACGGACCACGCCCGACGGCACGCCGGTCACGACTTTTTCCATCGCCACCAATTTCCGCTGGACCGATGCGCAAGGCAACAAGCAGGAGCGCGCCGAATTCCACAACATCGTGGCCTGGCGCAAACTGGCGGAAATCTGCGGGCAATATCTCAAAAAGGGAGCGCGGACATACGTCGAAGGGCGCATCCAGACGCGTTCATGGGACGATCAGCAGGGCACCAAACGCTATCGCACGGAAATCGTCGCGGAAAACGTCATTATGCTCGATCGCGCAGGCCCGGGCAACGCGCCGGCGGCAGCGGCCGCAGAGCCTCCTGCGCCCCCGGCAGCACCCGCCGAGCCGGTCATTAACGTCGAAGAAATCCCGTTTTAATACACCCGCATATCCGCCGGAGACTATCTGCCTCTGGCACGACATTCGCAGATTAGCATTATATCTTCGCAGGAACTGATCAGACACTCCTCTATGCCGTCAACCACACTAACCTCGGGGAACCAATCGCAAGAAAAACATTGCTTCCTCTGCATCGCCAATCTTCAACGCGTGTCCTATAAAGACACCACCACCCTGCAGAAATGGGTGTCGCCTTTTTCGAAGATCGTGCCGCGCCGGAAATCAGGCCTGTGCATGCTGCACCAGCGCAAAGTGTCGCGCGCGATCAAGCGGGCGCGCATGATGGGATTATTTGCTTTTACGAAATAACGATAAGGAACATGCCCGCCTAAGTTTTTGCCACCTCGCGTGGTTTATTTTTATATCGCAGTACAATCGTTTTCCATTGAAATGAGTTACCTGTTATTAATCAACAAAATTTAGGCGGGTATGGCCGTATTATCTTCATTGAACGACATCAAAAAGGGAATCGTCCTGAACTATCAGGGCGAGCCGTACATCATCATGGAAGCCTCGTTTATGCGCATGCAGCAGCGGAAGCCGGTGATGCAGACAAAGATGCGCTCCCTGCGCACGGGCAAGGTCACCGAATACAGCTTCAAGCCGGGAGAAACGGTTGAGGAGGCGGACATCGCGCGCAAAAAAGCGAGCTTTCTCTACGCGCAGGACAATCAATACTACTTCATGGATCTGGAAAATTACGATCAATTCTTCGTCAACTCCTCCGAGGCGGGCGACGGAAAAAAATTTTTAAAAGAGGGGCAAGAGGTGGAAGTGCTCCTATTCGAGGAAGCGCCCATCTCCGTGCAGCTCCCGAAAAAAATCGAGCTCGCAGTAACCGAGGCGGGATCGGCGGTCAAAGGAGATACGGCATCGGGGAACGTCACCAAAGAAATCACGCTGGAGACCGGCGCGGTTATCAGGGTGCCGCTCTTCGTGAAAGAAGGCGACATCGTGCGCATCAATACCGACACCGGCGAGTACACCGAACGCGTCACCAATTAATCTCCTGTAAATAAAAAACGCCGTGCGACAAGCAACCCGGGCATCCGCCCGGGTTGCTCGCGAACCGCACGCCCCCACAATTCACCTCCCCTAGTCACTCGCCGCGGATAAAATGATACACGGAAAAAACCGATGCACTCATCATCCTCCTTTTACCTCTCCCTCGCCCGGCTCGTCGTTTCCCGCAGGCGCCTCTGTCAGCGTTTCCCCTGCCTCCGCCGCTTCGCGTTCTTTGACCGCGGTCCACACTTTTTCCTTGATCGTCTTCAAAGTCTCTGGGTGTTCTTTCACGTATTTGCGCGCAACTTCGTGCCCCACGCCCAGCTTTTCTTCTCCCAACACATAGGAATTGCCTGATTTCGCTACCACGCCGAACAAGAGCCCGGTATCGAGCGCGTCGCCGGCAATGGAAATCCCTTCGTTAAACATAATGTCAAACTCGCACGTACGAAAGGGAGCGGCGACTTTGTTCTTCACTACTTTCGCCTTCACCCGCGAGCCAATGACCCGTTCTGCGCTCTTCAGCTGCGCGGCGCGCCGCACTTCGATGCGGACCGAGGAGTAAAACTTCAATGCCGTGCCGCCGGTCGTCGTCTCCGGATTGCCGAAAAAGACGCCGATTTTCAGGCGGATTTGATTGATGAAAATAATAATAGTGTTTGACTTAGACACGATCGCCGTAAGCTTGCGGAGCGCTTGCGACATGAGCCTCGCCTGCAGCCCCATATGCGACTCTCCCATCTCGCCTTCAATCTCGGCCTTGGGCGTAAGCGCCGCCACCGAGTCAATGACAATCACGTCCACGGAGTTCGAGCGCACCAGGGTCTCCACGATGTCGAGCGCCTGCTCGCCGGTATCGGGCTGGGAAATGAGCAGCTCGTCTACGTTCACGCCTATCTTGCGCGCATACTCCGGATCAAGCGCGTGTTCCGCGTCGACAAACGCGGCGATTCCTCCTTTTTTCTGCACTTCAGCGACAATGTGCTGTGCCAAGGTGGTTTTTCCACTCGCTTCGGGTCCGAAGATTTCAATAATCCTGCCGCGCGGCACGCCGCCCACGCCGAGCGCAATGTCGAGCGAGAGACAGCCGGTCGGCACCGCCGGCACCGCGGTTGCGCGCGTCTCACCGAACCGCATGATGGCGCCCTCGCCAAAGCGTTCTTTGATCTCGTGAATAGCCGCTTCGGCCCCTTTGAATTTTCCGGTAAAAGGCAAGGATTTTACTTTTGACATAATGAATTTTAATAACAAATAAGATACAGTTAGACGACTCACTATCCCTTAACGACAGGCATGCGACGTTTCACCCAACGGCCAAACTTCTTTGAAGCGTTGCCGTGAACCATTACCTTTCCATTGAACATGGCGGTAACCGGCATCTTGTCGAGCAGTAAAGCCGTCACTTTTGGCTTTACCATATTGAAGCGTATTTCTCGATAGTGAATCCTGCTGTCGTTTCTCATTTCCAGCTCCCCCAAATTGAAGCCGTCATATTTAAAAATTACCTTTTGCTCCGCGAACTGTCCTGTGCTGATAGCCCGCGAATTTGTTACCTCCAAGTTTACGCTAAGCACTTCAACTACATCCGTGTTCAAAAAAATATGGAAGATACTTTCGTGCTTAACAGTGAGATAATTTACCTCGCCGCCATTGAAAAGCGACTTATTGAAAAACGCCCGTAGTCTTGATCGTTCTCGTAGTTTCTCCATAAGCGCCCGCATATGCACCCGCAATCGTTTTTTCGCCGCCGTCTTATTGGCTTGGTACTCCGCAAACGATTCTGGAAATGATTTAATACATTGAATCAGTAAATCGCCGATTCCATTCATTGCACGGAAAGCGTCGTCTGATTCAAAACGACCGAGACCATATAAAAAAATTTGCCATTTCTTTTGCCCGCTTTTCACCGAGTGTGCATCCCCCGACAGGTCAATCACGTCTTTTTTTGCCTTTGGGTTATTTTGATAATCTCTAGGCAGCCCTATGGCTATCGCAAACTCTAGGGCGTCGTTATGCCCACTCTGACGCACCCACCTCGCGTTCGCGCTAGAGAGACCCCGCTTTTTTCTGATGTCTATGTTTGCCATATTAACAATTCATGAGATTGTTTTACATACTGCCCTTCGTTGTCTCGTAGACGATTTTCTCCTATGCGCGTATCGCCTTGACTGAACGTATACTGCCACGATGGAGTAATACTCTTGAAACGCTTATACTCGTTTTTGATTGTTGAACAATCATTATAGGACAGAATAAAGCCGCCTCGGTGTTTCAACAGCATTTCGTGCAAAAGTTGGTGCTTGAACCCCTTGTGATGTATCGGAAAGTTTCGATGGGGATATAGGCCAACGAATGTCTTACTGTCCCCGTCAAGGTAGTAAGGAGGGTCTAAGTACAAAAAATCGTCACGATGATTTTCCATTATATCCTCAAATGAGGAACACTTTGCCTCTAATTTTGGCGCACGAAAACTGAGCACCCTTTCAAGCATTTTTTCGTATCGTTCTTTCTGCAAGTACACACTCGACGGCCATCCCAGAAAGTGCGGTCCGTACGACGTATTGTGATTGAAATAATAATAGGCCGCCAAGTCGAGCTTGTTCAAATTTTCTTCCTTATTCCAGTGTTTTTTCAATCTATCCTTTACCCTTTTGAACTCAACCCGCGTTGGTTTAAATAGCCGTAGCCGCTCAAAGAGAGCTTCCGGTTTGTTCAACTGAACGTCCCAGTAGTTAATAAGAATATCGAAAATGTCATATCCGATAACGGGAATGTTAAGTTCATTTGCAATCGCTACCTCAACCGAACCGCCGCCAAGAAATGGCGCGACTACTCGTTTCACATCAGAGGGTATCCGTTCAATGATAAGCCCGACGGCTAAGCTCTTGCCTCCCGCATAGCGGATTGGTGCGCCCATGTAACGCTTGTATTCCGTCTTGCCGCTTGGGCTTTTTAGCTTCTCCAAAAATATGCGTTTTCGTTCATCAACCTTGTTCATGCTTACATGATACCATTGAAGTCCAAAACTGAACAGTGCGCTTTTTGGTCGTGTCTATTCCCCAGAGTCTTCGAAATTGTCTGACTGCACGAGTCGGCATCCTCTGACACGCGAGAGGTGCTTTTGAAAAACCCTCCGCAGTCCCGCCCCGGCGGGACGAGACTCAAGCACTCTCCACTGCGCAGGAAGCGGGGACGCGTGTTTTTCAATACGCAATGCGAACGACCATTATTCACGGATAACCTTCACTTCCACCACCTTCTCCTTCCCCGCCCGGCGCGCGGCCGTGAGACGAATATAGTTTATACCATCGCTCATATTCAGGAAAATAGAAAAGCGCCCGTCCGCGCCGACCGGCACAGCTGCCCCGTTCATCGTGAGTCTTGCCTCCGGCTCGGTCTTCCCCGACACGGTCACTGCGGCGACGTGCGTGACCAGGCCGTCGGGCGGATAATCGAGCGCCAGCGGCGGCGGCTGCATGCGCATCGCAAGCGCATACGCGAAGTATCCCACAACCGCCACGACGGCCAGTCCCGCCGCCGCGCGGCGGATGCGCTGCGGCCATACCGCAAAATGCCGATGCGTCACGCGGATTTCACGCGGACTCCGCGCCCATAACCCGCCGCGCAGAGATTCCTCCAGCCGCGCGCGCAGCATATCCGCAGGCACGCCGAGATAATGGCCGTACCGTTCCAGATATTTCCGCGCGTAGAGCTCTCCCGGCAAGGCATCCACGTGCCCGTCTTCAAAAGCCTGCAAGTGATGGGGCTGGATATTGAGCGCCCGCGCGGCGTCTGCAATCGTCACGCCTCTGCGCGCCCGCGCGGCGGCCAAGATCTCCGCAAGCGTCGCCTCGTGATCAATCGTTTTGGCGCGGAACGCACTCATACCTCCTGCGGCGCGCCGCGTGACGGCATGCCGCCCTCCGGCGATGCGTCCTCGTCTTCCCCGACCATCGGCTCTTCCTCGCCATCGGTGCGCGGATGCGCGCGCACCAGCAGATCGTCCATCGTGCGCAAAACGTCCCGCGGTTTTGCGCCGTCCCCCGGCCCGATCGTGCCTTCTTCTTCCAACAAATCCAGAAGCCGCGCGGCGCGCGCATAACCGACGCTCATCCGCCGCTGAAGAAACGACGCGGACGCCTTGCCCGCGCGCACCACGAGATTCCGCGCTTCGTCGAGGCGCGCATCGCCGTCCCCTTCTGCGGCATACCCCTCGCTCCCGGGCGCGGCGCGCGCGGTAATATCCTCATCGTGCTGCGGCGCTCCTCCTTTTTCGCGCCAATAGGCCGCAACCCGCTCAATCTCTTCGTCCGACACATACGCCCCCTGCAGACGGCGCGGTTTCGACAGCTCGGCGGTTACAAACAGCAAATCCCCTCTGCCGACCAGTTTCTCGGCGCCTGTGACGTCCAGGATGGTGCGCGAATCCACGGCCGAGGCGACGGCGAACGCGATGCGCGCCGTGATATTCGCCTTGATGAGTCCGGTGATAATATCCACCGAAGGCCGCTGGGTCGCGAGCACGAGATGGATGCCAACCGCCCGCGCCATTTGCGCAAGACGGATGATGGCCGCTTCCACCTCCGCGGCGGCGATCGACATGAGATCCGCCAATTCGTCCACCACCACGACCAGATACGGCATGCGGGCGCGCCCGTCGGCGTTATATGCTTCGATGTTGCGCTTGCCCGCCTCGGACAGCGTAATAAACCGCCGGTCCATCTCCTCCACCACCCAACGCAACGCTTGAATGGTACGGTCCACCTGCGTAATCACCGGCGTGCGCAGATGGGGAATGGCATTGTATGCCGTCAGCTCCACTCGTTTGGGATCCACCAGAATCAGCTGCATGTCTTCCGGCTGATTCTGATACAGAAGGCTCACGAGCAGGCTGTTGATCATCACCGATTTGCCCGAACCCGTGGCGCCGGCGATGAGCAGATGCGGCATCTTCGCCAGATCGGCAATCCATGGTTTGCCGGCAACGTCCTTGCCTACGGCGATGGACAAATTGGAGGCGCGGCGCTTGAATTCGTCGCTCCCCAACACCTCGCGCAGAGGCACGATCGCAACCTGCTGATTCGGCACCTCGATCCCGACCAATGATTTCCCCGGAATGGGCGCCTCAATGCGAATGGGGTGGGCCGCAAGGGATAGCGCCAAATCATTGGCAAGGCTCACGATCTGCGCCAGCTTCACGCCTTCGGCGGGGCGCAGAGTATATTGCGTCACGGTCGGCCCCACCGCCACGTCGCCCATGTCCACGTCAATGCCGAAATTGGCGAACGTTTTCTGAATGGTTTCCTTGTTTGCTTCAATATCCCCTGCCGTGGGTTTGCCGGCTTTGGCAGTGAGCAGCTCCAAGGGCACTTCCACCTTCGCGCGGCGACGCGTCGCGGGAAACAGCGGTCTCTGGACGGGAGAGCGGCGCTCCTCCGCCGCTGTAGGGAATGCCGCGTCCGGCATTTCTTCGGTCTCTCCGGATCGATCAAGCGGCTCGCCGTGCGTATGCGCAGATTCCTCCTGATCCGCAATGTCCTCGCGCGCAAACTCAATGTCGTCTTCGCGCGCGTCCAGGCGCGCGCGAAAACGCGGCAAAAATCTGCTTCCCAGTGCGGCGGTCAATGAGCGCCATCGCACAGTAATCCGTGCAAGAAGCGCATACCCCCATTGGGTAGGTGCGAGCAAGCCGGTCAGACTCGTTTCAAACACGAGCACCAGCCCAGCGAGCGCGGCCGCGAACAAAATGGTGAGCGCTCCCCAGACGCCGGCGGTCTGCCGGAGCGGATACGCGATCAACAGCCCGGCATACCCGCCTCCCCGCTCGTCGCCGATGACCGCCAGCGCGTCTTCCGCCGGCACGCGCAAATGGAACAGCCCGGCGAGCGCAAGGGACAGCAGCGCCACGCCCCACCACTGCCCGCGCCGCACATACAGCCGTTCGGGAAACCACGCATGAAGTCCCACGGCGATAAGGATAAGCGGCGCCACCACGTCCACGCGTCCAAAAAAAGTCGCCAAAAACAAACGCCAGGTATCGCCGACCGGGCCGGCCGCATGAAAAAACGAAAGCACCGAGAGTGCACCCAGCGCCAACAAAAAAATAATGGTGAGCGCGCGCTTGGTTTCCGGCTGCAACCCGCGATCTTCCCGCTCCCGCCGCCACTCTTTCTCGCGAATTTTCTCGAATTTTTTTACCGCCATAGTCGCATCAAGAACACCCTCTAGTGAAGCACCAACATAATCTTCGAATAATGCTTCATCGGCATTTCTGCGAAAAAGCTGGATCAGCGATGTCGTAAAACTACATTGGTGCTCCACTAGTATACCATACTATGAATTACGA
>Ga0209541_10002617_pt1 | contig 33934 bp, 37 predicted proteins | sample RifCSPlowO2_01_FD_184027 | JGI IMG/M metagenome (GOLD analysis project Ga0209541, IMG submission 184027) | Groundwater microbial communities from Rifle, Colorado - Rifle CSP2_plank lowO2_0.1 (SPAdes) (version 2) | ecosystem: Environmental > Aquatic > Deep subsurface > Groundwater | place...
AAGATAAGTTTTACTGAATAGAAAGGTTTTTCTTTATAATTCTTTTTTTGTAATAATGTTGTTTGTTGAATAAAACAACATAGGGTTAGCACCTAAAAAGGCTAACCCTTTATACTTTATATACGAACATTTATCGATTTGGCCATTTTAAAAGTTTATTTTCTTTTGTCCATTTAGTTTACTTAGTCGGTCATTTGTTATTTTTATATACTCTGCATTATTCTCTATCCCTATCCATTTTCTCCCTAGTTCTTGAGAAGCTATTGCCGTGGTTCCACTTCCCATAAATGGATCCAAAATTAATTCTCCTTCGTTAGAAGCCATCTCTACTAGCCTCTTAAATAGTTTTAATGGTTTTTGTGTTGGATGTGCTGCACGACCATTATCTCCTTTAATTCTTTCTGGACCTTGGCAAGAAGGAAAATCCCAAACATCTCTTAATTGTTTTCCGTAATTGTATCTCTTCATCTTATCATAGTTAAATGTCCACTGCTTTCCCTTTGAAAACCAAACAATAAATTCAGTTGAATGAGTAAGCATCCTTTTAGTAATACTTGGCATTGCATTTGGCTTTCTCCACGTTATAATATTTAGAGGTTTGTAATTTAATTCTTTCAGAGCAGTCATTACTTCTCCAATATTATGCAGAGAACAACAAACCATGATTGTTCCCTTGTCTGATAAAATCCTGTCGGCTTCCTTAATCCACTTTCTAGTAAAATCCATGTAATCCGAATATTTATCAAATTTATCCCATTCTTCATTCACTTTATAGTATGCTCCACCGGTTTTATTATCCGGCAAATTTACACCTCCTTTTGAAGCGTTGTAAGGTGGATCTGTTAAAATTAGATTTACACTTTTGTCTCCTAACTTAGACATGATTTCTATACATTCTCCTTGATGGTTTTTGTTAATTAGCTCTTCCATTTATCAAAACTTTCTCCCATTTATTTAATCTGCCATGAATCTCATCCATCCATTGGTCAGAATTCTCAATTCCCTTTAAATCCAATAGACTATTATATAATTCTATAAGATGGTTTCTTGTGAATCTTTTTCCATTTTCTTTCATAGCCAAAAGAATCTCCAGCATTTTAACAAATTGTTTAAGAGTCATAGGAATAATCTTTTGTTTCTTTCCTTTATATCCATAATTAATAGCCATCCAAAATGTTTCTAAAGTATCCACATGCAAAGATGGAGCAATAAACAAACAATAAGTTTCTTTATCAGAGTTTTCTACTTCGAACTCTCTAAGGTGTCTCATAACTGGCTGTCCTTCATTAAACCATTGTGATCTATCTTTAAGCAAAGTAACCTCGCATATAGAATTGTATTCTTCATAGAAACATTCTATATCTGGTTTGCCGGCAGGAGCTGTATTTGTTGGTTCATTATCATCTCCAACGGGATAATTTGGTTTTATTCTCAAAGCGTCATTTAAAGCATTTAACCCTAGCGTTACAAATTTCTCTAAAACTAATGGTCTTTCTTCCATCTTGTATATCTCTTTATCTAGAATTTCTATATAATCATTAATGTTCTTTACATCTTGAGAATCATCATGTTCTATTTCCTCCTGCAATCTTCTTCTATAAGCTCTTAGTTCTTCTATGTAAATTTTCAATCCTTTAAGATCAAGTTTCATATAATCTTTTTTCTTCAATAATTCTTTACCAGTTTTTTTCTCAAGGGATTGTACTTCGGTGGTTATGTTTTTAGCAATTTCTCTTAAACTAGTTAAATTATCCCAAGGTAATTTTGGTTTTGTTATATCGGAAAGATATTCTAAATATTCGGATCGGTTTTTGAATTCGATAGTTTTGCCCGAATCTATTTTGATTAAGGCTTTTATCTCTATATTTCTTCTTGGTTCTAAATCAACATAATATCCATTTCCACGAATGTAAATGTATCTTGTAAGTCTAAAATATCTTATTATGTTGTCAGTATACTCTTTCAGATTTTTTAGAGTTTTCTCAATTAATTTTTTATCCTTACTATTCAAGAATTTCTCTACAAAAGAATAAGAATATTTTTTGAAAAATTCTTTTTTGTTCTTTTGTTTGCCGGTATTTGTTCTAAGTTTGATAATCTCATTTGCATATTTCTCAATATCTTTGTAATTTATAAGCGTAGGAACAAATAACGAGAATTCTTTTCTGCTTATTCCAACAGGTTTATTTCCTTTTGCCGACCATTTTTTATTCACACTATCAATTAAGTTAAGGGTTGCAATAAATGGTTTTATATCAAAACCATCTTCTTTTTTGAAATCTTTAGAATCAATATTAGGCAATTGCCATTTTAAAAAACTCTTGAAAAATACTTCTCCTAAATCGTAGTTTTCTTTTAGGAAGATTTTACCGACAGCAGAGATTTTAATTTTATTTTCTTGATCTAGGAAGACCAAACCCATTTTTTCTAATGGATTAAATGATTGTCTTCCCCTCATATCACCTCCCCCTGTATATTCTTTTGAATCAAGTATTTCTTCGGCTTCTTCAAACTTAATTACTTCGTCATTATTCATTAATTTTAGATGTTTGTTAGATAAACCATTGTAAAATTGTTGGCTTCCATACCCATATAATTTGTTTTGAATTAACAGGATTTGAAATTTTCTTTGGTTGGCACGAGTCCATTCTTCTCCTTCCATAGATTTCAGGATTCTAAGAAAATCTCTTATTCTTTCAGGATTTCTTACTGTTGTGGATATTGACCATGGTTTTCTCATCTTGATATTTGTGCTGGAAAAGCAAAACATATTTAAGTATTCTCTGTTATATAATAAAAGAGAGGTTAAAATGGTTTCTAAAATAGATCTGAAAAATGGAGACAGCATTGAGATACTTAAAAGTTTTCCAGATGGATCTGTAGATATGATATTTGCAGACCCCCCGTATAATCTTTCTGGTAAAGGCCATATTACTTGCAAAAATGGTAAAAAGGTTGCATGTGATAAGGGAGAGTGGGATGTGATAGAGGATATTCATGGATTTAATGAGGAATGGTTAAAAGAGTGTAAAAGAGTTCTTTCAGATGATGGAACAATTTGGATTTCAGGAACATTGCACAATCACCCTTCTATTGGCGTTTTACTAAAAAAATTAGAGTTTTGGATTATTAATGATATAGTGTGGTTTAAACCAAATGCTCCTCCGCAGTTACAACCTAACCGATTAGCTCCTTCAACAGAATTAATATGGCTTGCTAGCAAGAGTAAAAAATATTATTTTGATTATTATAAAGCTAAAGAATTGAATGGCGGAAAACAAATGAGGAATCTTTGGACATTAACAGCAAAGAGACATAAGACAGAACACCCTACTGAAAAGCCAGAGGATCTATTGGAAAGAATCATTTTATTGGGTAGCAAAGAAGGAGATGTTATTCTAGACCCATTTATGGGTTCAGGAACTACAGGGGTTGTATCAAAACGATTAGGCAGGAATTTTATAGGAATTGAGGTAGATAATGATTTTTTCAATATAGCAAAGAACAGGATTAACTCAGAGAAGACTCTGGAGAAAGAGAAGATAATAGTAGCAGAAATGCAAATAGCTTCTCTTGTTCAGAAACAAGAGTTATCTTTATTGAAGAAAGTTAGAGAAGAGTCTCTATTAAGAGCTTAGATCAATTACATCAGAAGCATGTGTCATCACTCCCAGACTCCATCATTATTTACTGTTTCTATTCTTTGCTATCTTCCTTCTCAACCTCATTATCAAACTCCTCCTGCATATCAAAGACCAAAAAGGATTTACGCCCGCACCGAGATTCTCCCTCTCCTCGTTCGAATCTCGGGATAAACTATCAGTTTATGAAATTATAAGAATTTTATAGGTATATACCATCTCCGAGTTCGATCGATGGTATACGCCCGCACCGAGATTCGAACTCGGGTCGCAACCGTGACAGGGTTGAATGCTAACCACTACACCATACGGGCATACTTATCTGATAGTTATCATATTTTTAAAGTTTTTTCTTCTTAATAAATTATGAAAGAAAGTTTAAATAATGTTTTTTCTTATTCTATAAATAAAAAATGGGATTTTCTAATAACCAAATGGTCGAAGAAGGAGATAGTAGATTACTATCGAAAATACTATTATCTTTAATATTTTTAGTACTTTTTATTATCTTATTATATTCTTCATACTTGTTGTATATTCACATTCCTAGGGAACCAGTCAATTTAAATATTGATGTTGCAGAGATAATTTCTAGTAATATAACAGAGAAAGGGATAACTGGGACAGAAGCAAAACAGTTTTATCCAAACATGAAATTTAATCATAATAACATTAGTTATTTTTTTCATAATAGTTGTGATGATAGGAAAAAAGAAAGACTAAAAAAAGCATTTAATGAAATCACAAGAAATGTTAATTTGCTATCTTTTGTAGAAGTTGATAAGAATCCTGACATTTTTGTTAGCTGTGAAAAAAATAGTGAAGAAAATATTCAGCAGGAATATTTTATTGCAGGAGAGGGAGGAGCTAGAGAGATAATACCTACTGGAAGATTTAATATTATAAATGAAGGAGTCATATTCTTGTATGATAATCCCAATAAACACTTAGTAAAATGCGATTATCCAAATGTAGAAATTCATGAGCTGATGCATGTTTTCGGATTTGACCACAATAATGATAAAAAAAGTATTATGTATCCTTTATTGGATTCTTGTGATCAACAATTAGATGATTCTATCGTTGAAGAACTTAAAAAAATTTATTTAATCGAGGACATTCCTGATTTGTACTTTGAAGATATTAACGCTGTTAAGAAGGGCATTTACCTGGATTTTAAATTGACCATAAAAAATTCAGGAAGCGTTCCTGCAGAGAATATTAAAGTAGTGGTTTTGGATGAGGGCGAGGTTATAGAGGTTTTTAATTTAGACAGAGTTGATTATGGTGGAGGTATCTTAATTGAAACAAACAATCTCAAACTTAAAAGACTAAAACCAGATAATTTAGAATTTGTTATAGATAAAGAAAATAAAATAAAAGAAATAGATGAAAAAAATAATGCTGCAATTATAAATCTATAGAATTATTTTTTATTCCTCATCATCAGAGTCTTTGTCACTGTCTTCTTTGTTCTCTTCGTTCTCTTCTTCGGATTCTTCCTTTCCTTCTTCTTCTTCGTTCTCTTCTTCGTTCTCTTCTTCGTCACTATCTTCTTCCATATATTTCATCATCTTTAATCCTCATATTTAATTAAAACGATTTAATTTTCACACTTTTTAAAGCTTTGTAAAATTTTTTACCACCTTTATAGTCATAACATTTTTGAAAATTTTATTAAGGCATTAATTTTGTTTTTGAGAACTAATTTTCGGATAGTAAAAAAAATAAAAAAAGCAAAAGGTTTATAAATCCTTTTTTTTAAGTATAATAATAAATTTAAATTTTAAAGTGACAAAAAAATAAGATAAAAATGGCAACGGATAAACCAACAATGAATATCGTGTTTGTAGGACACGTTGATCATGGTAAAAGTACATGTGTAGGTCAGCTCATGGTTAAGACAGGAATTGTTCCTGAACAAGAATTGAAAAAACTTAGAGATGAAGCTGAAAAACATGGAAAACCAGGATTTGAATTTGCTTATATTATGGATCATATTAAAGAAGAAAGGGAAAGAGGAGTTACTATAGATCTCTCTTATCAAAAAATTGTGACTTCTAAAAGGCAGATTACTATTATTGATGCTCCTGGTCACAAAGATTTTGTTAAGAATATGATTACTGGAGCAAGCCAAGCAGATGCAGCTTTTTTAACTATTGCTGCTAAAGAAGGAGTTCAACCTCAAACAAAAGAGCATTTATGGTTGTTAAGGACAATGGGTGTAAATAACATTGCTGTTATCATCAACAAGATGGATACTGTTGATTACAAAGAAGATGCTTTTAATAAGGTTAAAGAAGAAGTTTCTAAGTTGTTAAAACAAGTTGGTATTAAAGTAGAGAATGTTCCATTTTTAGCTGTTTCAGGATTGAAGGGAGATAATGTTAAGGATAAATCTTCTAATATGACTTGGTATAAAGGACATACTATATATGAGCAATTGGATTTATTTCCAGAGCCAGAAAAACCAACAAATTTGCCATTGAGAATGCCAATCCAAGATGTATATGAGATAACTGGTATAGGAACTGTTCCTGTCGGAAAAATTGAGACAGGGATTATGAAAGTAGGACAAAAAGTTAAAATACTTCCAGGAAGAAGTGGGAGAGGTATTGATGGTGAAATTAGAAGCATAGAAATGCACCATGAACAGTATCAAGAAGCTCCTGCGGGATTTAATGTTGGTATAAACATACGAGGCGTTGGCAAGAAAGATGTTGCACGAGGAGATGTTATTTGTGATGCAGCCCAACCTGCAACAATAGCCGAAGAATTTACTGCTCAAGTGGCTGTAATAAATCATCCAACAGTTATTGCAAAAGGATACACACCAGTATTTCATGTTCATACTGCACAAGTTCCATGTCAATTAATCGAAATAGTCCACAAAATAAATCCTGCAAGCGGACAGCCTATGGAAGGCAAGGTTGATTTCTTGAAAAATGGAGATGTTGCAGTGTGCAAATTCAAGCCAATTGGAAATCTGGTCTTAGAAAAATCTTCTGCTAACCCTCATATGGCACGATTTGCTATACGAGATGCAGGACAAACAGTTGCTGCAGGTGTTTGCACTGAATTAACTCCGAAGAAGATTTAAATAAAATATTTTATTTTTGGGAAGAAATCATAGAGAAAATATAATTAGAAATCAATTAAAAAATTGCAGGTATTCTGTTGAAGATCCATTTTCAATAATGTTTGATGATTCAAAATCTATAGAATAGATTTCTAAAAAAGAAAAAAGAAAAAATCAGTTATTCATCTTCTTCATCGAGATTAAGCTCATCAATGTTATCGTCAAAATCGTCTTCTGACATTTTTACCTCGTTTTTTAACTAAAGCTATATTCTATAGATAGTTTATAAACTTTTTGTTATTATTATTTATTATCGTCGAGAAACATAAAGTTTATAAATAAGTGTTTGTTTTTTATTTCAGTCCAAAATTAATAAAATTATAAACTTTTAAATTCTTGGTTTTTTATGCTCTAAATTAAAATTTTTGGTCAACCAAAAAATTTAAATATACAAAAGTGGTTGGTTTTTTATTAAATATCAAAGATTAGTAAGAAGATATTATACTCTCTATTAATCATTAGGTTATTTCATATTCAATTTTGGAAATCACTTAGTATGTTGTGAGAAAGGAAATATCTTTCTTAGTCTTAGGAGAATAAAGTGGCTAAAATAAGCCCAGTATCAATAAAATATATTATTCATGCTAAATTTGAAGCAAACGGCGCAGTTGAAAAACCAGATATAATAGGAGCTATATTCGGACAGACAGAGGGGTTATTAGGGGAAGAATTAGAAATGAGAGAACTTCAAAAATCTGGGAAAATCGGAAGAATTGAGGTTAATGTTGAGTATAGTGGTGGCAAAACCCTCGGAGAAATCGAAGTTCCTAGTTCAATGGATAAAACTGAAACTGCTATAATAGCTGCTGCTTTAGAAACTATTGAAAGAGTTGGTCCGAGTGACACAAAAATTATTATAGAAGATATAGAGGATGTTAGGGAAAGCAAAAGGGATTATATTCTTGATAGAGCTAAAAAGCTTATGGAGAGACTTGGAGAATCTCGATCTAAAGTTGATGAGTTTGCAGGAGAAATAAAAGATTATGTTAAGGCAGCTAAAATTCAGACTTATGGAACAGAAAATCTTCCATGCGGAGATGTTTCAGGATCTGAACTGATTATTGTAGAAGGCAGAGCAGATGTTGTTAACCTATTAAAGAAAGGAATAAGGAATGTTATTGCCATGAATGGAACAAACCTTCCAGAAACAGTGAAGGAATTAAGCAGAAGAAAAGATGAAGTTACCCTGTTTGTTGATGGTGATCGAGGAGGAAGTTTAATTATAAAAAATGTTGTTAACAACGCTAAGATAGATTATATAGCAATGGCTCCAGAAGGAAAAGAAGTAGAAGAGTTGACCGAAAAAGAATTACTTCAAGCTTTAAGGAAAAAAATTCCTGCAAAAGATTTTAGATTAGAACAGAGAGCGAGAGGAGTGCGATTTTATGAGCATAGTAATAAAAAAGAAAGTTTTGAGAGAAAAAAAATTACTATCGAGGAAAAAGAAAAGATAAAAAATGATGTAGATGAACTTGTTGGAACTAAGGGAGCTTTAATTTTTAACCAGGATTTGAATATAATAAGCAAAGTTCCTTTACGAAGACTGAGTTCTGTAAAATTAGATGAAGATCCCTACGTTATTGCTATAGACGGTACTGCTACTAATAAAATCATTGAAATATGTGAAAGTCTTGGAAGTCATAATCTAATTGCTTCCCAATTTGTTAATTCTGATACAGATATTAATTTAGAGAGTTTATGATAATTATCGTCGAAAAAGAAAGATTTAAAAACTAAACAAATATATTCATAATAGTAGTTTTCAGTTAAGATGACAAAAGTTTTAGATATGAGGACGATTAGATATTCTAATTTGTTTCATAGAGTTACAAAAATAAGGAGCAATCACTGCTTTGAGTATAATAATGCTATTGTTTTTTCAGTTCCTCGAAATCTCGTTTCAAAAGCTATAGGAAGAGATAACAAAAATTTAGAAATACTCAATAAAATAATTGGAAAGAAAATAAAAATAGTTGCTATTCCTCAAGGAAAAGAGGATATAGAAAACTTTGTTGCAATTATCACAAGGCCTATTAAGTTCAAAGCTATAGAGATAAAAGGAGAAGATGCTATTATTAGTGCAGGAGCACAGAGCAAGGCTTCTTTAATTGGAAAAAATAGATCCAGATTAATGGAGATGGAAAATATTTTGGGACAGTATTTTGGCATCAAGAAAGTATTGGTGAAGTGATTTTTTTGATATTTTAATTAATTATTAATCATGTTAGTAAAAAATCTAAGTAAGATAAAAATTTAACTATAATCTTAATTCATTATTTGAAAAACCTAATTCCCTCATTTTAACATAAGCTTCATATAATTCATTTTCTAATAATCCTAATGCGTCTAGTAATGAATCGTCGGGTTTACGTTTATCAAGACGAGTTACATTAGTCACTAAAGTTGTTAATTTTTTGGCTAATTCAGGATGTTTTTCTTCCAACATTTTATATTGAGTTAAATTTCTTCCTTGAATTGTTAATGGATTATCATTGTCAATAAACCAACTATAGAAGCCATAAAAATATTTAGCGTATCTGCTAATACCACTATAATCTCTTTCTCTAAATTCCTGAAAAGATAAAGTTTTATCTGTCATTTTACCAATAAAAAACAAACCTTTTTAAACCTTTATCATGATTAGTTATTATCTTGGTAAAATGGGATTAAATAATGCAACAAAGTTAATTAAGAATAGGAGAAAATTTAGATGGAGTGATAGAAAATATAAGGTTAAGACTCTTAATCTTTTTGCTAGATCTGATCCTCTCGGAGGAAAGAATCAAGCCCGAGGAATTGTTACTGAAAAAGTTCAAAAAGAAGCAAAACAGCCAAATTCTGCCATGAGAAAATGTTGTAAAGTTCAATTAATAAAAAACAGCAAAGTTGTTACGGCCTTTATCCCAGGAAATTTAGCACAGAAATTTATTGACGAGCATGATGAGGTTATTATAGAAAGAATTGGAGGAAAACAGGGAAGAAGTAAAGGAGATATTCCAGGAGTTCGATGGAAAGTTATTAAAGTAAATGACCAGCCTCTTCATAGATTATGGATGGGCAAAATAGAAAAAGGAAGAAGATAAAATGGAATATGATAATTTAGATCCTTATGATTTTGCACGAGAAAGTAATGAATATAATGGAAATTATAAATGGAATTTTGAAGAGCGCGAAAGAGAATTTGATATTGAGCATTTTCCTATACGATCAACTTTAAATTTGAGAAGAAAATATCCAAAATAAAAATGACAGAAGAAATACAAATACAAGCAGAAGAAAAATCAGAGTTAGAAGGAGTTCGAGAACAAGAAACGCAATTTGATGAAATTGTAAAAAAGAAAAAATCTGATTCTTTTAAGTTATTTGGAATTTATGATGTTTCTGAAGTTAAGGTAAATGATTCTGGAATGAAAAGATACATTAACTTTGACCCGCGAATATTAGTCAAATCTCGAGGAAGAGTAAGAGAGAAATTTTCTCATGCTAAAATAAATGTATTAGAAGTTTTTGCAAATCTTATTGCTGTTCCAGGACATCGGGGGAAAAAACACAAAATACAGACTCATTGGAAATCAGGAAAATATGGCCAAAACATGAGGATAGTACTTAATTGCCTCAATATTATTGAGGAAAGAACTAAACAAAATCCCATCCAAGTTTTAGTTAGTGCAATAGAAAATGCTGCTCCAAGAGATGGCATTACTGTAATAGAATATGGTGGAGCAAGGTATCCACAAGCAGTTGATGTAAGTCCTTTGCGAAGATACACCATGACATTAAGGAATATTGTTCAAGGAAGTTATGACAAGTCTTTTAATAAGAAGACAAAAATTGAACAGGCGTTAGCTGACGAGATTATAAAAGCGTATAAAAGAGAGGCAGATAGTTTTGCTATGGTGAAAAAGAGGGAGTCAGAAAAATCTGCAGATAGCGCGAGGTAAAACTATGAGACGTGTAAGTGATTTAGGTGAACATCTTCAAGAGGAATGGCTTTATGCATCTGAAGATGTTCTTTATCCAAAATAACTTAAGAAAGTTTTACTCATTTATATCTTTCATCTTCATAAATTTTATTTTTAAGAGCCAAGGAATTAGTTTCTATCATTTTTAATTTCTTGAATTATTTTATCCATCATTCTTGGATTTAAACTCACATGCAATTCGCCAGTGCTTGGTTTTGCTAATAAATAACTTTCTTTTATCAAGTTTTCAATTTCTTTTTTTACTTCTTTTAATAAGTGAGGAGGAAATCCTTTCATAGCGTTTCTTATTTCTGTATGTCTTCCGCCAATATATCTATGCCTGAATAATTTTTTTAATATGGCTCTTTTAATTGACATTTCTAAATTAAATTTTATTTATTATTTATAATTTTTGCATTATAAACAAAATTACCTAAAAGGATTTAAAATCCAGAAAGGAAAAATATTTAAAATGTACATGAATAGAATACATATGGAACGATCGTCATTTAGTTTGGTTTTTGGAGAATCGCCATCAATCAAAGTTTTGGATTTTTTTCTGAATTTTGATGATTTTGACTATCCAATTTCATTTATTTCAAGAGAAACAGAAACAAAATGGGAAACTGTAGAAAGAATTGTTGAAATTCTTATAAAAAAAAGAATTATTAAGAAGACAAGAAAACTCGGAAAAGCATGGCTTTATAGTTTAAATAAAGAAAGTGAATTAACAAAACTATTAATTGAAATAGATAATCGAATTTCAGAATATTTTATAAAAAAAGAATTAGAAAGGCAGAAGAAAATTGCCTAAAAATTATAAGAAAGTTTTAAAAACCATTCTTTATATCAATCTGTATCTAAACTATTTTATTAAAATTAAATTTAAAATAGTAACAAATAAAAATCAAAGATTTTTAAGATTTCATTTTTAATAATAAGAAAAAATGGCAAAAAAAGAAACTCCATTTGAGAGAATAAAACGATTAATTAAGAATCAGAATAATATTAGAAATATTGCTACTTCTGCACATATTCATCACGGTAAATGCATAGCTGGTGATTCTAGATTGTTGTTGCATAATGGGGATATTAAAATAGCTAAAAAAATCTATGAAGAGATTACAGATAACGGAACAATTATTCAAGAAAATGAAGATTATACTATTTTTTCTCCTAATAAAAAAATTGAAATTTTTACCTTAAATAAAGATTCTGGTAAAATTGAAAAAAAAGAAATACAATATGTATGGAGACTTTTAGGAGGAAAGACCATTAAAATAAAATTAAGGAATGGGTTTAATATTGAAACAACTCCAGAACATAAATACATTGTTTATAAAGATGGTTTTAAAGAGGTTTGTGCTGAAGATTTAAAGCTTGGAGACAGAGTTGTTTGTGGGAGAAAGTTAGATGTAAAACCTAACAAAAACATTAAGTCAGAAATATTGAATAAACTTTCAAAAGAGAATTTTTATGTTAATTTGAAAAATGATTTTCATTGTTTCTTAAAAGACAAGATTCATGATTTTGGAATTAAAAATTTAAAATTATCAATAAAATCAAAATCATTTTATCATGGCATTTGGCAGAACAGATATAATCTAAATGACTTGATAGTTATATCTAATCTCTTTGAAATTTCTTTGGAAAAAATTTATGACAAAATTGATTATATTTATTATAGAACAGGAAAGCAATTTGGAGGAAATTCTTTAAAAATCAAACTACCTCAAAATTTTGAAGATTTATTTTATTTATCGGGATTATTTTTAGGAGATGGATCTGGAAAAAAATTTGTTGTTGGAAAGGAAGAACTTGGAGACAAGTTGATAGAAATCTGTAATAAATTAGAAATAAAAACAAAAAAAGTAAGAAGAATTGATAGAACTCCTGAAATTCATATAAATCTTTCGCTTGTTTATATATTAAAGAGTTTGTTTGATTATCCTTTAAAGAAAAAGTCTCATAATATTAAAATTTCAGATTTTATTTTTAATTCTGACAATAAATTAGTGGCCTCGTTTTTAAGAGGATATTTTGATACAGATGGTTGTGTAGAGAAATCAAGGAGAGCTATAACTATATCTTCTGCAAGCAAACAAATGATTGAAAATCTTCATTTATTATTACTAAGATTTGGGTGTATTGCTATAAAAGAAAAAAGAAATGCTCTTTCAATTTCTGGATTGTCAGCTATAAATTATCAAAAAGAAATTGGGTTTTTTCATAAAGAAAAAGCTGAAAAGTTAAGAATACTTATTCAAAAAGTTTCTGGAAGCATCGTCTGCGATAAAATAAACATAAAAGATCAGGTTATGCTTGTTAATAAAAAACTAAAGGATTTTGATGCTCAACAATTAGCTTTTATTGAAGTAAAATCTATAGAGCAAGGATTTCAGGATGTAGTTTATGATTTTACAATTCCTGAAACTCATAATTTTATTTCTGAAGGAATGGTTATTCATAATACGGCTCTTACCGATAATCTTTTAGCTGCTGCTGGAATGATGTCTGAAAAACTTGCCGGAAGCTTGGAAGGAGGTATGATGACTTGGCAACATGCTGATGAACAGGAAAGACTTCTTACAGTAGATGCAGCGAATGTTTCTATGGCTCATGAATTAGAAGGACAGGAGTATTTGATCAATCTAATAGATACTCCCGGACATGTTGATTTTTCAGGAAATGTTACGAGAGCAATGAGAGCAATTGACGGAACTATTGTATTAGTGTGTGCTGTTGAAGGAATAATGCCGCAAACAGAAACTGTTTTAAAACAAGCATTAAGGGAGAGGGTTAAACCAATTCTTTTTATTAATAAAGTAGATAGGATGATTAAAGAATTAAAATTAACTCCAGAGAAAATGCAGGAACGATTCATGAAAATTATTGAGCATTTTAACTTGTTAATTGAGCAGATTGCAGAACAAGACTATAGACAAAAATGGAAAGTGAATGTTGCTGATGGGAGTGTTATTTTTGGCAGTGCTAGGGATAATTGGGCAACATCAGTAGCTTTCATGAAGAAAAAAGGCATTGGTTTTAAGGATATTATTGACCTTTATAATAAATTAGAAGACGAAAGAAAAGAGTGGGTGTGGAAAAATGCTCCTCTTTTTGAAGTCTTGTTAGATTCTGTAATAAAACATCTTCCATCTCCAATTGAAGCTCAAAAATATAGAATCCCAAAAATATGGCCTGGAGATACTGAAAGCGAATTTGGAAAAGGTTTGGTTAATTGTGATCCTAATGCAGAACCTGCATTTATTATTACTAATACTATAATTGATCAGAGAAGTGGTAAAGAGATTTCAGCAGGAAGGTTGTTTTCTGGAACATTGAAACCTGGGATGGATGTTTATTTGAACGGCGATAAAAAAACTCAAAAAATTCAACAAGTACTTGTTTATAATGGTATAAAACCCGAACAAATGGAAGAGGTAACTGCAGGAAATGTTCTTGCTATTACTGGTTTGGTTTCTCGACCTAGCGAGACAATAACTTTAAAGCCAGAAGAACCTTTTGAAAACATTAAACATATTTTTGATCCAGTTATTACAAAATCTATATCAGTAAACAAACCACAAGACCTTCCTAAATTAATTGATGTTTTAAAAAAAGTAGCTAAAGAAGATCCAACATTAAAAATTGAAATTAATGAAGAAACTGGAGAAAATTTAATGTCTGGAATGGGAGAACTGCATTTAGAGATTATTGAAAATAGAATAAAGACAGAGAAAGGTGTTGATGTAAAGACATCTGAGCCAATAGTTGTTTACAGAGAAACTGTTTTAAAAGAAGGAGAAACTGGAGAAGGAAAGTCTCCTAATAAACATAACTTGTTTTTTATTGAAGTAGAACCCTTGGAAGATGAGGTTTATGAGGCAATAAAAAAAAGAGAAATCCACGAAGGAAGAACAAAAAAGAAGAATGAAGAACTATGGAGAAAATTATCAGAGTTAGGAGTTAGTAATGATGAAGCGAGACAATATAGAGATATTTACAAAGATTGTGTTTTTCTTGATAAAACTCGAGGAGAAGTTCATATAGGCGAGGTTATTGAAATGGTAATGGATGGTGTTGAACAAGTTATTGATGCAGGAGTTTTAGCAAGAGAGCCTTGCGCTAAAATGAAAATTAGTTTAATAGACTTAAAACTTCATGAAGATGCTATTCATAGAGGTCCTGCACAGGTTTATCCTGCTGTTCGAGATTCAATGAGGATGTCTATTAATTCCGCAACTCCTGTTTTGTTAGAACCAATCCAGACATTACTTTTTGAAGGCCCATTAGCTAACATGGGAGATATGACAAAACTTATTCAAAGCAAAAGAGGACAGATATTAGACATTCAACAAGGAGCAGGCCACGTTGCTATTAAATCTAAATTACCAGTTGCAGAAATGATTGGACTTGCGAGTGAAATAAGAAGCACTACAGAAGGACGAGGAACTTTCAGCATGGTTGACCAGAGCTTTGAAAGAGTTCCTCCAAATATTCAACCAGAAGTTATACGAGAAATCAGACAGAGAAAAGGGTTGGCGGAGAATGAATAAATTTTATGGGATGAGTATTATTCTCTATAATAAGAATGTTTTTAATTAATGAATAATTAAAATAATCAGAATGCGTAATAGAAAAAATACTGGATCTTTAGAAATGCAGATTATGGTTCTGGATAAAATACAAAATGTACTAGCAGAAGCCGGGAGTGTTGTTGATATCCAACCACTTATTGTACAAGCAGGAACTATTGCTCATTTTGCACGAGCTGCGAGACTAGGTTTGGATTTTCAAAATTATGCAACAGAAATAAAGCTGCGTGCAGAAAGAAAAGCTGGTGAACTTCTGGCTAAAATGCAACTACATGGAGGAGATCGTAAATCGCGATTATATCAAGAGAAGACTTTAGAAGATATGGGGTTTACTAAAAATCAATCAAGTCGTTGGCAGAAATTATATAGAATTCCAGAAGGAATTTTCAATACCTATATTCACAGAGTAATATCAGACAGAGACGAATTAACGACAGAAGGACTTTTGAGATATTATCGCAAAACTCTTCAAAATAAACAAGGAGTAAAAATCGGTAAAGATTATAGTCAGGGACATACTAATAAACCAAATCAAAATTTAGTTGATTCTCAATTACAAATAATAAATTTGCGCGAGAATATTGAAGAAATGATAAATTACACTCAAACTCTTTGGAAGATTCTTGAACCATTGAGTCAGGATTCAAATGCTACTTTAAAAAGTGGCCAAAGAAGATATTTTCAACATTGGTATTCAAGCACACTAGAATTATTAACTCAAATATATGATCAGCTTTCTGATAAATAACCTTTAATAGATAGGTTTTTAATGTTTCTTAACATATTATTTTATGGCACAAGAACAAATTGATTTAAATAGAATACGAAAAGAATTAGATTCCTTAAGAGAATTTTGAAAAACTCTGAAAAACAAAATTCTCTAAGAAGAACTCAGAAATTGAAAATTTCTGATTCATTCAACTTCACAGAAGTTGAAGACTTTGCTAGATTTCCTTCGGAAATGTCAATTATTCAAAGTTCTCTTAAGAAAAAGAATTGGTGATATTGAAAATGAAGATTTATGATGAAGTCTTTTTTCATTAGATATACTTTTCTGCCATAATGTTTTTAAATGAAAAAACAATATTATAATTATGGAAGTAAAATGTGAAGTTGTAAGACCCAATGTGATGAGTGACAATCATGCTAGTAACGATAATAGAAGATATCATCGATCTATATTTGGTTTATATTCTCATGATGTTGTTCAAGTGAGCAGAGACATTGATAAAATTATTTCTCAATATATCGGAGAATTAAAAGTTAAAGAATCTAATTTAAAGTCTCTTAAAGAGGGGGGGCGTCATAAGAGTAACGAGAGATTTGAAGTTCCTTTATCAAAATATTTAGATGTTATTGTTGCCTCTTTAAAACACGAACCTTTATCACATATTGGTATTTCCCAAGAATATAGTAAATTATTTGGTTTATCTTATTTAATTGATGCTCAAAATTATGAAGGAGATTCAGATGATATAAGACATTGGAGGGGACTTCAGTTAGATTTAGCTGACCTTGAAAAATACTTTGATGATTGGGAGCAACAGACAACAACTAGGTTTGATAGAAAAAGAACTTTAGAGGAAATGAAAAAACATTATGAAGAATTAGATAGTAAAATGCCTGAAAATTTTGCAGGTTTTTGTATTTCAGATATGAGTGATAACGATGAAGGAAGATATATTGGTGTAATAAATTTAACTCAACTAAAAGCAAAAGATAGTGCTCAAATTGATAATGCTGAATTAGCTTTAGTAGAACGATTAAAACAAACAGATGGACCTTGTTTATCAATGGATTCTTTTAATCTTTTAGCTCAATGGGTTATAACTTTTAATAATGCTCGATATTTAGTTGAGAATTATGGTGATATACTTTTAGATAAAAATTGGAAAAGAAGATTTTTCAGATATGATCCTTGATAATAATACATAAATTTATCTATTATTTGTTATTATTCTTAATATGAGAGTTGAAATTAATGAATATATTGTTGCGGATAATGAAATTTGTGGAGGAACCCCCACATTTAAAGGCACAAGAATTATGGTTTACCTTGTACTTGAAATGCTTCAGGCTGGAATGAATGTTAAAGAAATCATTAAAGCATATCCTTCTCTCACTGAAGAGCACATCAAATCTGCTCTTAAATTTGCAGCTCAAATCACAGAAAGAGAATTTAGAATTACTATATAAATCTGAAATTATCTTAAATGTATTAAAGAATTTAACGCCTGAAGATTGTAAAGGGAGAATAATAAAATTACTTCCAGATTCATACGAATATTTATGATACTTCATTAATACTATTAAAATTTCAATTTACTTTTTATCTTACATACTTTCTTAAAAGCTCTTTTCTGTAAGGATTTTCTGTCAGATCTTCTAGTGATTTTCTGGAAAATAACCAATAGGCTCTTATATCTGCATAATTGACAATTTTTATTCTTCTATCTAAATCTGTTCCATCTTTTATTTTAATTGTATCTTTTGGCATGGCTGTTACATCAGCTAAAACTTCTATTGCAAAATTCTTGTCCCATTCATTCCATAATCCATCTACATACATATCAAGAGCCTCTCTAACCTGTTCATGAGCTAATAAACTTCCTAAAACAATGCCTAGCTTTTTACTTTTAGGGATAGTTAACTTATCTGCTCTTGAAAAAAGCAAGAATGAATAATCATTGTTAGTTTCTTCTATAAAATCAATGTCATCGCGGAATTTAGGCAGATTTCTAAGTTCTGTTTCTTCTCTACTTTGTGCAGATACTGCAACATAGATTTCAGGAATATCTGATTGTCTGTTAAAACCATGATTAGATTCGTCAACTCCCACATATCTCCATATACTCATACATTTTCATATTTTATGTTTTTAAATAGTTTTTTATTTATTTATTTTGGATATAAGTTTTTACTTTATAGTAATCACAAATAGAAAAATTTAAATAGGTGGTTTTGTTATTATTTGTTGTAGAAATTAATTGTACCATGAAAAAATTACTTTCCATTATCACATTTGTCTTTTTCATAATTAGTATTAGCTTTGTTTCAGCATTATGCCAAAGCTCTTCAGGATATTATTATGATTGTGACACAGGAGTTTATAATCACAGATACACAGGAGATTCTTCTAAAAGCAGTGTTTCTTCTTATTTTAAGAGTTATAGTTCAAGCAGTTCTTCTGGTTACTCTTCAAGTTATTCTTATGGCAATGGTTATAATTATAATACAGCTAGTTATGCTTCTACTCCAATTTTCAAAGGATCTTATGGAAATTATAGATATGTAAAATATGCTAGCGGAGATTATAATCCTCCAAGTTATTTTGTAAGTTATGGAGCATATGGTTATCCTAGTTTTTATGGGGGATATGGATATCCTTATTTTGGCGGAGGTTATGGCTATAGTTATCCTTCATTTTTTTCATTTTTTTGGTACTGAACTTTAGTAATGAAATTTTATGCAAAAGATTTATATATAAGATTTATTAGTAATATAGATGGAAAAGAGAAATTATTTTATTATTGCCAGCGTCTTTGCTATTTTATTAACTATCAGTTTTGCAAGTGCTAGTGCTTGTGTTGCAAAAGACGGATATTTTAGAAACTGTGATTCTTCATATGGTAAACCTACAACTTATACTGGATATTATTCCAAGGGATTTAATCTAGGATATAATAATTATTATAATGTTAACAAACAGGTAGATAAAACTTATCATAAATACAATTTTAGATATGAACTAGATTATAAAAATGATTATGATGCTGGTTATTATGGTTATGATAAATTTACTTATTATGATAATGGATACGAACATAATTACAAATATGGTGCGTATACTACTCAAAGAACACAAGTTAAAGTTGAATACGAAGAAAGCCATAGATATGGTAGTAAATCTTATGGTTCAAGTCCATATTATTAAAAAATAATTATATTGATACTTCAAAAAGAATTAATTCTTTCAAATTAATCTGATGTATTGAATTTACAACATACTTTTAAATCTACTTTTTTCCTTAATATATCAATTGGTTATAAGGAGGTAAAAATGAAAAGCATTGGATTATTGTTGGCATTATTAATGATGGTGTCTCTGTTCGGAACTAGTTTTGTAAATGCTGGATGGTGGAATAGAGGAGTTTCTCATAAGTCGATGAGTTTCCAGAATCCTCATAGAAATAATTTAATAGTTGATTTCAATAAAAAATTCAGTCTTGAAAAACAGCATTCAAAAAGTGTTGATGAAAGATTTTCATTTAAATATAAACTTGATTACTATGATAAATTTGAAAATGGCAATTATGGATTTGATAGATTCAGATTTTATGATAACGGATACGACCATGAATATAAACAGGCAACTTATGGATATCATCAGAGAAAAGTAAGTGTTGAAGTAGAAGAAAAGAAATCTGTTGAGTCGCAAGAGCGTTTTAAATTTATTCAGGAAGAATCTAATTTGCAGAATGTAAAAACTAGATATTAATTATTCATATCAACTTTTAATATCTTGCTTAATTCAGAAAGAAGCCGAGACTCAAAACTAGCTGATTTTTCGTCCTCTTGTTTTTCCATGCCTAATGCTTCCATTAACGGAAGAATACACTCATTAAAATATGAAGGATTTTCCTTTTTGTAGTTTTTAACTAATATTTCCTCTATTTTTTCTTTATCACTTTTTTGTAATTCAAATTGCAATTCTTTCTTTTCCATTTCTAATTTTGAGGTGTTTTTTAGAAATGAAAAAGCCCTTGATTTTTCTATAAATTCCTGTATTTCTCCAAAATTTATATCAGAAGTTTTTCCTTCTATTATTTCTCCATATACTTTTAATAACACTATCTTATCATTTAAGTCTCTTTTAGATAATTCCTCTATTATTTTTTTCGTTCCTTGTATAGCATCATTTATTTTAACATCTATTAGTATAGGCTCTTTTAATTTTATTTCTTTTTTTGTTGTTTTCAGAAATCCATTTATTTCTACAATGTAAAAACTTCCGTATTTTAGCTCTTCTAATTCTTTGAAATTGTTAGGAAATAAAGGGCCGCCGTAAATTGCTTTTTTTCCATTTACGTCTAGCTCAAAGTCAATGTGGATATGTCCTAATGCATAGTAATCTGCTTTTGGAAGTTCTGACAGTGACACTGATTCTATGGGAATATTATCGTTAATTGCTTCAGTAATTGTTGTGTGCAACATTAATATCCTAAAATTGTTTTCATATGGTTCATTTATCTTTATTTTTTTTATTTTATGGATTTCAAGCCCGGATTTTTTCCCTGGATAGCCGTAAATATGGATTGCTTGATATTTTGATGGTTTCAATAGGGTTTCTTCTTCACTTTCTTCATATTTACATATCTCGCAAAAACCAGCTTTTTCCAATACATCTAAAAATGTTTTTCCAGAGACAGAATAATCATGGCTACCAGCAATTAAAAAAGATTTTATCCCGGCTTCTTTTATTTTTTTAAATTCCGCAAACGTTTCTTTAAGGGTTTCTATAGGAGGAAATGCGGAATCAAACAAATCCCCTGCAAACAATATGAAATCCACTTTCTCATTTATGCATATATCTATAGCTTTTCTGAACGTCTGCATGTTTAACTCTTGGAGTTCAGGCTGTCTCCATCCACCTAAATGACAATCAGCGATATGAGCAAACTTTACCATTTTTATTTTTAGGATATAACTCAAGAGAAATTTGTTTTTATAAAGATAGTTGTGATGAGGGATAATTCTCTAAAAAATAGCACAACATAACATAAATAATTTTGATTATGGATAATTCCCTTGATTATCGCACATATAACGGAAGACTTAAATTTTTAACCAATTTATTTAAGTCTTCCGAATATAACAAAAGATGATATGAGAATTCTGAGAAACAATTAAATAAAATAAGTAATTAATATCAATAAATAAGATGGAGGTAAATAAAATAGCAAGTTTGATGAATCGAAATAATAGTCTTATGACATAAGAAAGGGGTGACTCTGTTAGAGAACTTGGATTTTTAATCCGTTGCAAATATTAGAGCACCCTCTCAAAAATAAAACAATACAACGACTGATCATAATGTGGCTTTGACCACGAATAGGAGCTTGTCGTAATGTTACATCACAACAATGCTTAATAACTTTAAATATGTTAATAAAATAAATCAATTGCAGAATTCTCATAGGAGACATTTTGGTAAATTTTAAGAGTCTTTTGCTATAGTTTGGGAATTATCTATCAGAGAATTCTGATTTATATGTGATCTAATCATCAGAATTGTCTGTAATTATTTTATATTGCAACAAAACTTAAATATAATTTATTATTAATTTTGGTTATGGTTAATTTAATTCCTTTAGTACAAATTACTGATGTAAATTACAGAAAGGCATATTCAAAACTAACAAAAATGTTGCGTTATACTGAGGAATCTGGGTTAGTCAAACATGTTTTTGGTCCTTTTAATCCTAAGTCAACTATAGGATTTTTTAATAGACATAGATATTTTTCTGATAAACAAATAAAATATATTAACTCAGCGTATAAACGTCTTGAAAGGATTATAGAGAGACACAAACTAGTAAGTAACAGATATGCACAGGAAGGTTATGAAGACTCTCTTATTCAATTAATGGAAAGATTTAGAGATTGTCTTCATACTGATGGAGGTAAAAGAAAAAAGGGGTTTATTGGGTCAGTAGTAAGTGGACTGAGAAAGGGCCAGCATTTTTATACATATTGTTTTCAAGTAATGGAAAACAACAGACATTTAATCCCAGAGGAACAAAGAGATCAATTTGATAAAGAATTAAGTGTGTTAAAAAATAAATACTTAGAGATGTCTTCTCCCAACTCTTAAGGAAAAGATTTATAATTCAGTGAGAAATGCATTATTGTATGAATCAAATTTACTTTGCTACAACTAACAAAGGAAAAGTTAATTCAGTGAGCAATGCTTTATCAAAATATGGAATTGAATTAGTTCATTATCCACTTGAATTACCAGAACCACGAAGCGAGGATTTAAGAGAAATTGCTAGGGAAAAAGTTTTTTTTGCTTATGAAAAAATCAGAAAGCCATGTATTGCTTTAGACTCTGGATTTTATATTCCCTCTCTTAATGGTTTCCCAAAAACATTTGTAAATTTTGCTTTGGAAACAATTGGCATTTATGGAATTTTGAAATTAGTTGAGGATAAACCGCGAGATTGTGAATTTAAGAATTGCTTAGCATATTTAGATGAAAGCTTATCTGAACCAGTTTATTTTGAATCAAACATTGATGGTTCACTTTCCCATTCTTCAAGAGGAGAAATACAGGATTACAGTTGGAGTAGATTATTCTTAGTTTTTGTTCCAAGAGGCACAAACAAAACTTTATCTGAAATGACTTTTGAAGAATACCAAAATTGGAGAACACAAAGATACAAAGATTCATTTACGACTAAATTTGCTGAATGGATTTCCCATACCTATTGTTATGCAGCTAGATAAAATGGTTGTGAAATACGATGTTCAGAAGAAAATTCTCTTGACAAGTCACATAAAAAAGAACTCAATTCTTTAATTCTGTTAGCTTTGAAAGGAATGTCCTTCAATTCAGCATTTAATAATCTCATTTCTAATGCTAGTCCTGAGTATTTTCCTATATTTTTATCTGAATCTTTTTTCATAGCTCTCCAAATAGGAAGATAAGGAAAATAAGGACAGGTAAGTGCATTATCACTGTCTTTTAGTTGGTATTCTCTTAAAATGTCAGCTAATTCTTGAACGTGACTAAAATCATTATTTTTTCCCAGAAGATAAAAGTCTATTTCTAAAGCTCCTTCTAATGCTAGTTGAGCAAGATACCATGGTTCTGTTTTTATTCTTTCATAATCATATCCTATTTTTTCAACATATCTCTCTTTTAATGAACTCATGAAAATAAGATTTATAATTACAATATAAAGATTTCTGTATAATAGTATCTAAGAAATTTTTATAATAAACTTATTTATTCATCTCTTGTCAAAAAACTCCATCCACTAAGTGCACCCAATGACAAAAGTATTGCAATATCACAACCAAATCTTGTTGCATATCTTCCACAAATATTATCAGCCAAATCTGTTAGGCAAGGAGTTTCATCTCCACCAATTGATTCTCCTAGTTTTGACACTCTATCCCACCATCCAGCAGAATACTTTAAAGATGGATCAGTATATTCAACTTCTTTGAATTTATCTGCAGCACTTAATATAGATTTTTCCGATACACCTTGATTCATAGTAGCAACATCTCTCCAGATTGATAAATTTTTACTATCAGGATATTTTTCAATTGCTGCATATGCCTTTTTCAAATTTGCTATAGCATCTGTAAGATAACCCATATTTGAATTTATCATGGCAACTTTTGTTTGAGCTGCAGCATTTTTATAATCATCTGCTTCAGTTCTGATTATAGCTCTCCATCCACTAGCTCTATCTAAAGTATATGCGAGAGATCTATCTTCAGTTGAAGTTTTTTCTCCACTAACTCTTGAACCTCCAGCAATAACATCATTTAAAGCTTCATAAGAACTTGCGATTGTTTGTCCTTTTTCGCTGTATGCAATTCTTTTTAATAACGGAGAATCATTTTCGTTTACTCTTAAAGAATTTACTGTTATCTTAACCCACTCTGCTGCATCTATAGGAGCTTCTCCTGTTCTTAATGCTTCTTCTAATTGACCAATTTCACGAGCGCGCTGACTTGCTCTTTTTGTCAAAACCATAAAAGTATCAACATCACTATAAGAAGTTTTCCAAATAATAGCAGGGTTTGTTCCTTCCCATGCTTTAGCATTTTCATAAGCAGTATCCAAACTCTCTTCCATTGAAACAATACCTTCTTTCCTTCCTGCAGTAACTGCACCATTTGCTACTTCTACATATTTTGTAACATTTTTATCAAATGAGTGCCAATTGTACGCATTTTGTATTGTTTTTCCGCAGAAGTATAAACTTCCTAAAAGTGCTACTCCAGCAATAATTTTCTTTATTGTTCCCATTTTAGTTCAAAATATATGCTATTTTTAAATTTTTAGATAATTTTTGTCAATTCAAAAATTAATCATAAAACTATTATTTCATCATAATCTCATAAACAAAAAGCTCTTCAAAAAATAATTTCTTTTTGTTGAGTAATTTCGTTTTGTAACCAAGTTCTCTAGCTTTATTTTTTATTATTTTAGGTTTGCTTAAAGAGGAAAATAATAGAAGAATTTTCCCACTATCTTTTAAATAATTTTTTGCTTGTTCTAAAAAATTAATGATTAGTTCATATCCTTTTTTTCCTGCAGTTGTGTGAATCCTGCTATCTTTCGGTTCTCGCTTATCTTCTGGCAAATAAGGAGGATTAAAAATAATAAGATCAAATTTTCCTTTGATATTTGAAAATAAATCTGATCTAATGGCTTTTATTTTTAATTTATTAAGGTAATTTACTGTTTCTTCGTCTATATCAACAGCGGTTAGTCTATTAAAACCTAACTCTTTACATTTTAAGATTAATATTCCACTTCCAGAGCCCATATCAAGAATACTTATAGAGAACTTTGCATGGTTGCGATTTCCTGAGGAAATTTGGGCAAAGTTCTTCTTAGAGAATTTTGTTGCTCCTATTTTTTCAAAATTCTCTATAGATTTTCTTAAATTTTTCAAATAGTTAATTAGAGTTTCTTGCATTAAATAAGAATCTTCGCGTGGTTGATAGACAGTCATTTTGTGGATGGTTATTCAATTCTAAATTAAATAATTTTAGTACTATAAAAATTTTTGGATTGTTATGATAAGATTAAATGAGTTTTTTCTATAGAAATAATAGGATTAAATCTTTTTTTGAAAAAGTTTTGTCCTTTATTTTCTGAACCCTGAATAGAAAAAAATTTAATTTTTTGATAATTATTAATAACATACATCATTCCTTCATAAGCCAGATATTTCATAATATCCTTTTCTTTTTTACAGAATAATGCATTACCGAAAGCAACATCATTTATAAGTGTAAGATAAGAAACTCCGATTAGTTTTTTATTCCTTATATGTTGAAGTCTTATTTTATTTTTAACATTATTATCAAAAAAGAATAAATGTGCACCAATGACCTCTTCTTTTTTATCAACACCTTTAGCATAAAGAAAATTGGCATTTTTATGCAGTAACTCATTTGTTAAAAAATCATTTTTTGTTTTATAAGACTCTGTTATAATGTTTTCTTTCTCAAATTTTCTGAATAATCTCATATAACCTCTACTAAAGGTTCTGAGTTTAATTATGTCTCTAGATAAAATATGCTGTGGAAAAGTATTATCATCACGAAAAGAATATCTACTCCAAGGTTTAATAGATTCTATAAATCCCTGTTTTTTCCAAAAATAAATTTCTTTTTTATCAATATTTTTGATTAAAACATTAATATTATTCTTTTTTAAGATATTACAAAGTTCTAAAACTGCTTCATTTCTTTCTTTTCCGAGAAAATTGACCACTACAATAAAATTTTTATTAGACTTTTTAAACCTTAATGTAAAAAATACTATAGAATCTCTATAATAAAATTTGTAATGTCTATTTCTCGTGGCTTGTAAAATATAAGGCCAATTATTCTCAAACGCTTTGTTATTAATATCTGATTTTTTAAGAAACTTATAAAATTCTTCTTCATCCTTGCTAGAAAATTTAGAAATATTTATGTAGTTCTTTTTTAATAATTTTGTAACATCGTTCATGTACTATATCAAAATCACAGAATATTTAATTTTATCCATTTGTAGAGCGTGTCTAAAAAATAAAAAATTGAATATCGTATTATAGCCCCTAAAAAGCAAAAGTCCAGACATTATAGAACTTTTTTATTATTAACATTTAAAATTTTGATAAAAATAAAGTACTTATATTCACTTATTTTAAAGTCTAAAAGGAATTGTTAGACACGCCCCCATTTGTAAATCCTTATGATTATATGATTACTATTAATTTAATGTAAATAATGTTATGTTAAATCCAGTGTTTGAAAAGTATATTAATTTATATAAACTATGAGTAAATCCCTCAAGATAGCTGGAATCTTTGGAGTTATCCTTTTAATAATAGAGTTAATTGTTGTAGTGATCTCATTTTAGAATTTCTTTCATCTAGACAAAAATTCTAAAATTTGTTCTTTGTAAAGTATGACCGATACTAACACTCCGATAAGAATTAGCAAAATAATAATGAGAAATATTTCCAATCCATATGAATTTTTTGATTTTTTAATTTCAGCATTTTGTGTTTGTATTGGTTGGCTTTGAGGAATAAATTGATTTTGTTGAGGGGTAGGTTGTGTCTGAATTTGTTTGGAGACCATTGGTTGTGTGTAGGGGGCGGGTTGTATATTTTGCGGTCTTGTTGTAGGGCTTTGCTGGTATGCTGGCTTTAGTGAAGGTTGAAAAAAAGAGTTTTTTTGTTGAGGCATGGCAAAATGTTCATTGTTTTTTATTTCAGTCATAGAAATAGCACCTTTCGATATATAATAGGAAGCTTCTTCAACATCTTGTAAACCGTATCCAGAATTAATCAATATTTGCATAGCTGATTCTAATGATTCTCCTCTGTCTATCGCATTTTTTAACGCTGTTACTATATCCTCATTCACCATTTTTAATTAAATAGTTTTTGTATTTAAATATATATCGGTTACTGAACTTTTGCGTTTTACGTGAGGGACTTTGGTGTTTTATAAGGGGATTCAACAAAAGTTCAGTTCGGAAACTTTTGCAGTATTTTATAGAGAATTTTGAAAAAATAGTAGTACAGAAATTTCGAGTAAGCGATTGTAACGAAATTTCTGTTCCAAAAACTTCAAAAATACACAAGAAGTTTTTGTTAACAAAGTGCTCTAAGAAGAACTTTGCCCAAATTTCCTTCGGAAATCACAATTATGCAAAGTTCTTTATACATAAAATGCAAAAGTTTACGGTTAGATCATGATTGGATGAGCATTAGTTGCAAGGTGAAGATATTTATTTTTGTATCCAAGTTCTTCACATAGTTCTATCATAGGAAGAGTTTTATCATGTCCTCCATGAGCTGGAATAACATGTTCAGGATTCACCATATTTATGAAATCTCTTAAATCTTCTCTTCCAGCATGTCCTGAAACATGAATATTATTAAAAATTCTTACCCCGCTTTTTTTAAGTCTTAGATCTAGCTTTTCCCTATTTTCTATATTTGTTTTTGCCGGGATAATAGAAGAGGAAAAAATGACATGGTCTTCGTGTTTGAATTGAAATGGCAACTTATTTCTTGACATTCTTTCTAAGATACTTCCTGGTTCTCCTTGATGGCCGGTGCAAACAATAAGATAGTCTGCTCTTTTATCATTGATTTTTTTTATTCTTTTTTCCAAATGTTTTCTATAGCTAACAAGTTCTATATCATTTCTGAAAGGACATTGGTTTACTTTTGATGCAGCTATTACATACTTATTTAAGCTTCTTCCGAGAAAGACTATTTTTCTGTCTAATCTTTTTCCGAAATCAACGATTGATTTTAATCTTGCTATATGAGAAGAAAAAGTAGAAACAATAACGCCTTTTCCTTGGTTGTTTGTTGTTAGCAAAACTTCTTCCAACAATGCTCGTGCTACTTTCTCACTTGCAGTTTTTCGTTCATCACCCGCATATAAGGAGTCGCATATCAAAACTTTTACTCCTTGTTTGGCTATTTCTTTTATTTTTTCATAATTTGGTTTTTGTCCTAAAATCGGATTATTGTCAAACTTAAAATCATTTGAATAAAGTACTATTCCTGCAGGTGTATGAAGTGCGAGAAGAGAAGTTTGAGGAGTAGAATGGGTAATATTTATAAAATCAATTTTATACTTCCTGTTTTTTCCTTTAATAAGATATGAGGAATTTAGGTGAACTGAAATAAGTCTGTTAGGAAGACTTATTCTCTCATCTTCTAACAACGTTTTTAATACTTGAATTGTATATGGCGTTGAGATTATTTCTGCGTTATATCGTTGAGCTAAAAAAGGCAATGCTCCTATATGGTCTAGATGCGCGTGGCTTGGAATAATAGCCCTTACTTTTTTTCTTAATCCGAGTCTATCTAAAATAAGATCATCAGGAACTGCTCCAATAACTCTTAGTTTTTTTTCTGTATAGGCTCTTTCAGTTTCTTCTAATTCTACAATTGGAGGTAAATATAATCCACAATCGAAAATGATAACATCATCTCCTAAATCAACAGCAGTCATATTTTTCCCAACTTCATTAAAACCGCCTATAGGTATTATTCTCATCTTACTACAACCTCTTTTTATATAGTCAAACAACTAATTTATTAGGTTGTTGTTTGACTCATTAGGAAACCAACTTACCATAAAATATAAATTGGTTTACTATAATTAAAAATTATTTAGTTTAAATAGATTTGGATTCAATATACAATTTTGTAGCCTTTTATTTCCAGTATTTTTTTAACACTCTCGTTAATTCTTTCCTCTGATACAATTCCTTTTTTAATTGCCCTTTCAAGATTTTCAATTCTTTTTTTGATTCCTTCATACTTTGTAAAGCGAGGTGTCGCTTCTAATAGAATATCGTTACCAGCTTTAACTAAATCTATATATACTTTATTAAAATTTAATAAATAAGATCTTAATCCCATCATATGAATATCATCTGTTATGATTAAACCATTGAATTTTTTTCTTAAGGGAAGAATTATTTCAGGTGAGATGGTTGATTGTTTACCTTTCGAATCAATTGCTCCGAAAACTATTGGATGACCTATCATTATAGCGTTCACTCCTGATTTCATTGCTATATCGAACAGTTCTAAATCTTCATTAAAGATTTTTGTTTTATACATTAATTTATGGGGGTCTTTAACCATACTTCCCCCTGGATAGTGTTTCGCTGTTGCAATTGTTCCACATTCTTTTAGTCCTTTAATGTAACTAATTATTTTTTCTTTGACTTCAATAAAATCTCCTTTAAAACTTCTTCCTGGCCATACGCGATTTTTTACTTCAACTACTGGAGAAAAATTAATATCAAATCCAAGCTCTTTTACTATTCTTCCTTGTGATAATCCTAACTCATATGCATCTTTTTCATTTATTACCTCTCCAAAAGTTTTGCAGTTAAAGAATTTTTCAAATGGATTATATGAACCTTCCATATCAACCGAGAACAACGGTTTAATTTTTGAATTGTCCTTATAGTATTTTATTAATTTCTTGTATTCTTCTTTAGAATTTAATTTTCCTAGGTATATGCCGCCTACACATAATGTAACAAAATCATGATTATATTTGCTCCCATTAACCATGACCATTTGAGCTATTTTTTCTTTTAAATAAATTTTTGATAGATTAATAGTTTTCATGATAACCTTTTTTTAGCTTATTGTTCTTGCTTCGCTAAGATATCTTTGTCTTATATATCTTGCGTCGTATTTAGAAAAAATTTCTTCATCCAACAAGAAGGGGATTAAATCTTGGACTGCACTATAAAATGATTCTTTTTCCCCCATATCATCACTAAATTTATTGTATAGCCCCTCTAAGTTCTCATATCCCAACCTTTTTCCATAAAATTTAAAGATTAATCTGGCATCACTTAAGATGACTGTTTTTAATCTTTCTGATTCAGGAACTCTGCATCCATGTCCTACTGCTTTACTTTTAGAAACTCTCAGTATTTCATCAAATGATAATCCACATACTTTAAATGTGTAGGGAACACTGTCTATTTCAGGATCACCGTATCTCATATGTAAAACTCTAAAATTAATATCATAAGATGGCAAATAAAATATCCTTTTTCCACTTTTTTTCATTACAAACGCTGGTTCAATATCCTGGCCAGCGGCACTTCTCCACGATGTCGTTGGGAATCCGCCTGTTTCTGTGATTGATTTTTTATCTGTTAAAAAAACTCCATAAAAAAAATCTACTTCTAATGGCTGCCAAATCCTTCTTTCATGATTAAGCAGGTATTTATTTGGATTTTTAAGGTAGTGCAAAGGAAATTTAGTAGATGTGCCTTCTCTCGCCCCATTTTCAGCACTAACCTTAGCAATTTCTGAATCATCTGTTAGTATTGTTTCTAGACTATTCCCATTAACTGGCGGAATCAGTGACCCTACTGGTATCCCTCGTGATTTCAGATATTCAAAAGCATATTGCATATGAGGAAGAACGTATGAGCTTACAACTATGCAATCATCATCCATAAAAAATATATGGGGATGATGAGCATTGTTAATTCCGACATTTCTCGTTTCGCCTAACCCAAGCCTTTCATTATTTTTAATTGCAGTTACTTTAATCTCTTTAGAGATTTTTGATTCTATATAATCAATTGTACTATCAAAATAATCATGGGAACAATCATCTACAAAAATAATTTCAGCGATATTTGGCTGATTTCCCAAGGATTCTGCAGCCCATGATATGGGATTGAGATGAGGTTGTCTTTTATGTGGACACCTTTTATATGTTGCAATAACTGCACTTATGTTTCTCTCTGAATTTCCATTGAGAATATTCTCTAAATTCTTTTGATTTTGCACCATCATCTGGCTCATCATCAACTTCCATTTTTACCTTAGGTTTAACTTAGATATTTACAAATAAGCTATAAAAAGTAAGTCTTTAAACTAAATAAAAAATTAGTATGAATTTTTTGTAATAATTGTAAAAAGCATAGAAAAATAAGAATATTTTACAAAAGATAATACTGGAGTAAGAATATTCATATTTTTATTAGACGAGAAAGATAAGAAAAAACAACAAATGAATAATCAGTTTTTAGGTTCCTTTTTAAAGTAAAAGGCTAAAAATCAGGCAATTATTTATAAACCTTATGTTACTATTATCTAATCAATACCATTTGAAATTGGCAGATAATTTTTCTTATGGATTTTTTCGCTTTTCATAATCCTATAGTTCTCTATAGGGAAATTTTCCCTGATATCTCTTATAAGATTAATTTCTCCCATTTCCTCGATTATTATTGCTGTTTGATATTCTCCTATAAGCTTTAGAAACCTAATAATATTCTTGTTATTTTTTGCATAATCAGAAAATTTGTCAATTTCTCTTACCCCTTCTCCTAAAAATTTTAATAATATTATTTGTCTCTGTATACCTAGTTTATTGTTATTTAATATGGAGGTATATCCTCTAATAATACCTTTTCTTTCTAAATCCCTCTTTATCTTGATCACTGACTTAATAGGAACATTTGTTGATTCAGCCATATCTATTAGTTTTTTGTCTGGAGTTCTTACTAGCTCTTTTAAAATGAGAGATTCGTCATTTGAGATTTCTACTATCTCTCTATCCCCAAAGAGGATTTTGTCTGTTGAATCAAATTTTCTTATCAAATAATTCTTATAATATTCATGGGAAACTATTATTGGATAGACAAAAACAATCCTTGTCTTGTTTGAAAATTTGTCTGCAATTTCTAGATGAACTTTATTAAATGCTGACAGATTTGGGACAACATAATCAATAATAAGATCAACTCCTTCCTTACACTCCTCTATGCCTGTGATGGAATTATAATCTCTTAAATCTTCCAATACTTGTTTTTTTGTTGCATGGTCTGTTTTTATAAAATTTATTCCAACAATCACATTAATAAATCCAAATTTTACTGCATCAACAATTGTAGACGGAGACTCTATTATTTTTTTTCTTTTTAAGGTGTTCAAAAGGTATGAAGCTGATTGCTGGCTTGCTTCTATTCTTTTTCCTAACTCCTTTGTAGTTATTCGAGAATTTTTTGTGCACTCAAAAAGCAGTTTTTTTATCTTTGATTTCATTTTTTGTAGAAAATTCTTTTTTATATATAAATGTTTCCATTTTCACAAAAAATAAATACGCATTTTTTAATTAGTTGTTTTGTTGGTTATTATCATGGAAAAAAGAAAAATACCTTATAAAGGAAGAATTGAGAGTGGGAATTATAAATTAGAGAGAAATGGTAATGGTAGTTGTTTATTACCCTTAAATGGTTTTGATTTATTTAATCTTCATAGAGAACCATCTAATAGAGGAAATATTCTAGTTTATACTAGTGATGGTCAACACTATGCTCGGGAAGTACTGTTAGCTTCAGAGTTTGCTAGAAATCAAAGCAGATATGTTGCATTGACTACAAGAGCTAATGCCGATTATGCAAAAGATGCCCATCTTATAATAAATGGGCTAACACTTAATTTTGGAAAAGAGTTGTTAGAGAGATATGGACCTGAAAGCAATGGAAACGGTAAAATAATAAAAATGGCAGATGATCTCTTTAGAGAAGTTGGATATAAAGAAGGAAAGAGTATTGATGATATTGCAAGAGAACTTAGTGGTGAACTGGGTAGAAGATTAGAGACAGCACATTCATAAAACTTTTATAGTTAATTTTCTTTTCCATTCCATGAGAATTTCAGAGAAGAAATTATTGTTTATGGTATTTTTTATACTAATTGTATTTTTTATTGGATTTTTTATCTGGATTAATATTGATAAACCTTTAGAAACTTTAAATGAATGTGTTAGTGATAGTGATTGTGTTCCTGCTGGTTGCTGTCATCCGAATAGTTGTGTTTCTAAAAACAAAGCTCCTAATTGTGAAGATATTTTTTGCACTTTGGAATGTGAACCTGGAACTCTTGATTGTGGACAGGGAAGTTGTGGGTGTGTTAATGGAAAATGCCAAGCTGTTTTTAATGAAAAATAAAAAAAATTATAACGAGAGATCAAAATGTTTTCATTCACTTTTTGCTCTCTCGAATAAAGCAACTGACCTAAATAATTATCTAATCTGTCAGTTGCTTTAATAAAAAGCTTTTTTAACATTATAGCTGAATAGTAAATAAACGGCAATTGCTCCGTTAATGACAAGACCTAAGATATTGTTTAAGATGTCTTTATTAGCCATTCCTACTAATGCAGCAAGTATCCCTATTATCGATAGTATTATTGCAGTTATTCTTGCCCAGGATTTTCTTTTCCATAAACCTATTCCAATAAAAATCTCTAATATTCCTATAGCTATTATAATAAAAGCCATTAAAGTTAATAAGCTGGTATATGCTGTAAGAATAGGATTGATTTCTATTAAAAGTTCCTTACCAACAATCAAAGATATTCCTCCAATAATCATTAAAGCTGAAGTTATCCAGTAAACTACTGAAATAACTTTTACTCCAACTGGCACTGGAATTTTTTTAGAAGTTTTAGAGATTGCTGTTTTAGAAATTGCTTTTGATTTTTTAACTGCCATAAACACCTCCTTTTATTTCTTATAGTAAATATTTATATTTAAATATCTTACTAAAGTAAACTTTTGCATTTTGTATATAGAATACTGCAAAAGTTTCCTAACTGAACTTTTTTAAATCCTCTTGCAACCACCAAAGTCCCTCACGTAAAACGTAAAAGTTCAGTATATAAATCTTAGTATATAAAGTATAAAGGGTTAGCCTTTTTAGGTGCTAACCCTCTGTGTTGTTATTCAAGCAACACAGATAATTACAGCAAAAGAGAAGAATAAAA
>Ga0209541_10002619_pt1 | contig 33930 bp, 40 predicted proteins | sample RifCSPlowO2_01_FD_184027 | JGI IMG/M metagenome (GOLD analysis project Ga0209541, IMG submission 184027) | Groundwater microbial communities from Rifle, Colorado - Rifle CSP2_plank lowO2_0.1 (SPAdes) (version 2) | ecosystem: Environmental > Aquatic > Deep subsurface > Groundwater | place...
CTCTGTTCAAGCCCCGCCATTCATGGCGGGGTGAGACGCTTTCGGCGAATTTTTCATGACTTCGTTCCGATGTTATAGGAAAAGATATTACAATATGAAAAATAACTTACGAAAATTAATGTCTTTTCCTATAAATACGACAAATAAAACACAGAAAGAATCTTAAACTAATCTTATTGCAAGCCCTTCAATTTTTCCTCTATCACACTAAGTTCGGATTCAAGCCTGTCTATTTCTGCAAGGGGCTTTTTCTCAATCACTTCCTTCTGCGCCATATTGCGCTTCTTCTTCGGCTTCTCTTTCTTTTCTTCCTTAAGCACAGATTTTATCTTTATCTCCCTTAGCTTAGTTTCTGGTATGACTCCCTTAAGATCAGATAAAATCTTATTTAGGCTTTTCAAATCACCGCTAAGCTTATTCAAGCTGTGTATTTTTTCTCTTCTTAGACTCTTGAATTTTTCAAATCTATGCAAGGTTTCAACAATATCTTTTAAAGATCCAAAAATATTCCTTCTTACTTCAATTGGTTCTCTAATCTCAACAAAAAATATACTCTCTTCTTTTTCCATTTTAATACGTGCTTTCTGGTTCGAATAGTGTCCTGTCAATGCTTTCTATCTTCTTTTCTATCTCATTGAGTGTAGAATTCCACACTTCTAACTCAGCATCCTCATCATTCTTCATCTCATTTATATCCTCTAGGGTCCTCTTGGCCTCATTAAGCCTGTCTTTTATAAGTTCAAGTATATCCAATATATCCTTATAGTCATCAATTCTTACAAACACCGGAGCTTCTCCTGTTTTGTAGCTTCTCATAAAATCACCCCCATTAGTTTATTCCATATAAAACGCATTCTCGGCATTTTTCTTGTCTCATTTCTTGTCACCTTTGAATAAAACTTTATCGACAAAAATGAGTTTTTTCTGTATGTCAGTCATTACATTTCTCCATTTCTCAAACTCTTTTTCTGTTTCCGTGTCAATATCATTAAGCTTGGATAGAAGTTCGTTTGAAGCCTTCAGACTGCCTTTTATTTCGCTTATATTTTTCAAGACACTTCTGAATTTATCTACCCTCATAAAGATCTGGCCCTTTTTGCCTTTATGCTCCAAAATTTTTCTCTCTTCACTCACCGCAACCCGTTCCAGCTTCTCATAAGGGCCCGGCCTTGCCTTTAGTTTAGTCTCAGCATCCGTCTTTGGCAATTCTCCTTCTGTCGAATCAAGCTCTGCTTCCCTCTGGGCTTCAAAATCAGATTTCAGCTCCTCAATAGGCTCAAAGCCCTTTGGTTGAAATGTTGCGCCTTGACTGTCTAGTGATTGGCTAATGGGAGGGATCTTAAGCTCAGAAATTGGTTTGTTCCCTTTAGTTCTGAAGATAGTATCTTCAAAATCAGGCAATTTAGGTAGTTCAGGAATGCCTTCAAAGCCCCTTCCTTCCATGCCAGGAGGCATGGGCGGCATATCGAGATCTCCCAAATTAGGATCTAAATCCTTGCTTTTATCCCTTTTCAAGAACTTTAAAAACCCCACTCTTACACCCCACCTTTCTTGTCAAAAAAGGGAGATTCTTTATTAAACTTTTATTATCATTTTTAAATAGTAAACCATACCCAGCATATAATGACGGGATTTTATACGGCTTTCGAAAAACTGCTTAAAATGAAATTTTTATTATTTTTACTGGGATTCTTATTGCTTGCCAAAGCAATAAATGGCATGTTAATCAGCGAAATAATGGCAGATCCACTGGCAGACGAAAGCCTCAATGAATGGATAGAGCTTTATAATAATGAAAGTGCTAGTTTAAACATAAGTGGCTGGATTATTGGTGATGACAATGACAACGATACAATAGAAGGCGGTCTTTACAACAAAGAGGGCACAATTATAACACCTTACAGTTTTGCAATAATCACAGATGACTCAACCAGGGCATATAATAACTTTAATGTAAGCAATACCGCAATAAGATTATATGTGGATGACAGCTCTATAGGAAATAGTTTAAGCAATAATGGTGAAACAGTTTATCTCTACGATAATAACGGAATTTTAATTGACTCAAAAACTTATAATTTAACCACTGATGGCCTTAGTTGGGCTTATACAAACAATACTCTCCACAAATCAAATCCCACTCCTGGGTTTGAAAATGATGATAGTATAACAACAAATCAGTTATGCGATTATGCAGTTGAATTTATACTACCAAAAGCCATTTTTGACAATTCTTCTGATTTCTCTTTTAAGATAAGGGCCTCTAAGTCAACAGGAACAGCAACAAACTTTACAATGAGGGCCAAAATAGAAGATTTCAATGGCAAGCTTATCAGAGAATACGAGCCATTTACCAATGAGTCCATAGCAACACAAAAGACATCATCGGAGTTTACGCCTAATCTCGAAGAAGGCAAAGCCTTTATTCTCGATTCTAATGTTACGGTTGATTGCAATGACATAAATCTTAACAACAATTTTGATACTCAGATAATAACCATAAAAGGAAAGCCATTGGAAAGCAAATCATCAATAAAAATAGAGAGCATATTAGACTTAGGAAGCGATGACCAAGCGGAATTTGGGCAGGTAATAAGGGTCAGAATGAGTGCGTATAAAGGAAATACGGATAAAGAAAGCATATCGGTATGGATAGAAGACAGCAAAGGCAATAAGTTAAGCAAGCAATCAAAAGCCAATTTAGAGGCAAAATATACCAACTATTTTCTGACAATTCCTGTGCAGATTATCCCTAATTGTGATCTGGAGTTTGGCAATGATGATTACCTAATAATGGCAGAAGGCCTGGATTCTGATGATCAGAAAGAAATTGAGATAGAGGATTTGACCGAATCAATGTGTGGGAATTTAGAGGCAGAAATTAAAAAATCTGATAGCGGCAATTTTGCTTTTGAGTTGAAGGATTTTAATGAAATTATTGATGTTGGGCATGAATTCAAAACAAAAGTTCTTCTGGACAACAACAATGATGAAGATATCAATATCAGATTATGGAGCTACGTTTATAGGGGATCTAAACCATATTCTGGGGAAAGGGAAGAGAACATGGAAGAATTTATCCTAAAAGCAAACTCTTTGCAGGTCATCGAGCTGGGCAACATAGTGGAAGAAGCAGAGCAGGGAAACTACAAATTTAAAGTATTGGTCAATAAAAATGGCCAGAAAACAAACAATGAGGTGACAAGAGATATACTTATTAGAAATAACCGAAATAAAACTAATGATTCAGGATTTTTAGAAGAAAAACAGCCAAACGTCTATGGAGAAACAATAAATAATACAATAAGCAGTGTTATAAGCCCAAGTCTTGTCTATGAATCCACAACAGAAAAAGCAAAAAATCTGGTTCCAACATTTATAATCCTTTTGTCAGTTATATTAAACCTTGTTCTGATCTGGAGAAGGTAATCATATAAAAAAACTGATAAGAGTATAGCTCAATCCAGAAACAACCGCAGCAGCTGGCATCGTTAAAATCCATGCCCACAAAATGCCTCTCGCAAGACTCCATCTTACTGATGACAATCTTCTTGTTGCGCCTACACCAATAATCGATCCAGCTATGACATGCGTAGTACTCACCGGAATTCCCATAATGCTTGTGAATGCCAACACCAGTGAGCCCGCGCTTTCTGCGCAAAAACCGTGGACAGGCATTAACTTAGTAAGCTTTACTCCCATGGTCTTTATTACTTTCCAGCCACCGGCAAATGTTCCAAGAGCTATAACTAAATAAGATGCTAATATGACCCAAAAAGGAACAAAAAATTCATCTCCTAAAAAACCCGAGCTAAAAAGCAAAATTGATATTATCCCCATGGTTTTCTGCGCGTCATTTGCTCCATGCGTTATAGCATAAGATGAAGCAGAAATTAATTGCAATCGCCGGAACCATCTATTGGTCTTTTTAGGGTCACTTCTCCTAAAAATCCACATCACCAAAGCAAAAAGCAAAAACCCCCCCACCATCCCTAAAATAGGAGCAATAAATATAAATGCTATTACCTTCAATATTCCGAAAATTTTTAATGCCCCAAAACCAGCTTTGGTTATTGCAGCACCAACAAAACCGCCAATCAAGGCATGTGATGCAGACACAGGGATTCCTTTATAAGATGCAAAATACACCCAGAAAATAGACCCAGTTAAGCCTCCAAGAATCATATAAGCATCAACTATACTTGGATTGACAATGCCCTTTGCAATTGTTGTGGCAACAGCAACCCCAAAAATAAAAACTCCACCAAAATTTCCTATAGCAGCAAGCAATACGGCACCCCACAAAGGCAACGCCCCTGTGGCAACTACTGCAGCTATGGCATTTGCAGCGTCATTAAGCCCATTACCAAAATCGAAGATTAAGGCCAGTATCACTGCAAATACAACGAGCATAAAAAAAATTTCAGGCATGCTTTACCACAACACTCTCTATCAAATTTGCTATGTCCTCGCATCCATCTATTATCCTTTCCAGCAGTTCATAAATTTCCTTGTATTTTATGATATCAATAGCATTACTCTTGTCAAATAGCCTCGCGAGCGCATCCCTGTGTAAATCATCACCTTTGTTTTCCAGTGTGTGCACATCAACATAGAACTGATTCATGCTTTTTAATTTCTCTATTTCCATAAAACCGTAATCAATTATCTTCATTATGCTCAGCACGACATTAGTAAGATCTATTATGTACCTATCAACTTTGTTTATGTTAAAAATTACCAATTTTTCAGCTGTTTCGTGGATAAAATCAATAATATCATCCAAAAGCATAGAAAGTTCATGTATATCTTCCTTGTCTATTGGAGTTATAAATGTTTTATCAAGAATCCCGATAATGTTGTGAGCTAATTCGTCGCCTTTTGCTTCTATCGCCTTTAGCTTTTTAACAAACTCTATCCGCTCATTGTCATTTAGCTTATCATACTTTTCGATAAACGCTTTAAATTCCTCTGCACCATTGATGACATTTAAAGATTGCTCCCTTAGCATATGGAAGAATTTTTGTTCTTTTGGTAAAATCCAGTGGATTATATTTGCCATAACAAAATAAGATTTGGCATTGATATAAATAACTTTCCAATATAGGCTATATGCAAAAATTGCTTCAGTAAGCTTAACAATCATTAAATAAATCAGGCATTTAAAACAAACCAAAATTGGAGATTTACGAGTTTGAAAATCCAGACATTTAGGCTCGGAACATAAATAATAATCCATACACAACCGCACTAAACACAAATGATATACTCAATAAAATAAAACTTATTTCATTTTCTAGTTTTCCACAACATTTTTAAACCTGCACGCACTCTAAAAATTTATGCAGGAAGAAAATTTGGCTACTGAAAAGACCCACATAAGATGCAAAGTAATAATAGAGGTGCTCGGAAAGCCAAAAGAGCACGTTGAGCAAGCATTAAAGATGTATGTGGAAAAAATAAAGCAGGATTCAGACTTAATAATTCTCAGGGAGGAATTTGCAGATGCAATACAAAAAGAAGGCCTGTGGACAATATTCGCTGAACTGGAAATGGTAGTGAAGGGGATAAGAAAGCTTATATCCTTCTGCTTCGATTATATGCCATCTTCAGTGCAGATATTAAAGCCTGAGAGCTACAGCCTAAACAGATCAACAATAGAGGATTTTATCAATGATTTGCAGGCAAGGCTACATGATGTTGACATGGTGGCAAAAAAGCTGAAAAATGAAAATGAATTTTTAAGAAAAAATATGAACACAGCAGTAAAGAATGTTATCCTAATATCTTTGCTTCCAGGCAGCCTTGATAGTACGAAGCTTTCTAAAATATCGGGCATTAAAGAAGAAGAAATTCAGATATTCTTAGACAAGCTAGTTGAAGAAGAAAAGATAAAAGCAGAGAATGGCAGCTACAGCCTGGTTATGAAAGAGGAAAAAAATGCTTAAGAATAAGCTTGAAGCATTGCTTTTCTCTTCCGGAAGAAGAATGAGCATAGAAGAGCTTTCTAAATTAGTAAATGCCAGCATCGACCAAGTTCAAAATGCGCTAGAAGAATTGAAAAGAGAATATAATGAAAAAAATTCCAGCACCATGCTTCTTGATGAGAGCAATTTCTGGAAATTGACAGTAAGAGAGCAATTTCTTCCTCTGGTCAGGAATATAGTATCTGAGACAGAACTTAGTAAAACAATAATGGAAACCTTAGCAGTTATAGCATTTAAGTATCCAATAAAACAATCAGATTTGATAAAAATAAGGACCAACAAGGCTTATGATCATCTTGCCCAGCTAGAGGAAATGGGTTATATAACCAGGCAGAAACATGGCCGTACTAACCTGATAAAGCTAACTCAAAAATTCTTCGAATATTTTGATTTGCCTGAGGAGAAACTTAAAGATAATTTTCAGGACTTCCATAGCATTGCAAAAGCCATAGAACAAAAAGAGAAGGAAATAGAATCATTTAGGGAAGAACAAAAAAGAAAAGCCATGGGAGAAAAACACAAAGAAGAAAAGATAAAGGAGCAGATAGAATCCCTAGATGGTCAAGAAGTCAAAGAATCAGAAAAGTCAAAAATAAAAGAATATGAGGAAAGGCTTGGAGACCTAGAAGTTGTTGATGAACCTTCTGACGAAGAACTCGAAAGGGACAGAATCAGGATAGAAGAGTTGCAGAGGAAAGAAAAAAGCATTGCAGGGGAAAAGGAAGAAGAAAAAGACGAGATAATCTCCAAAGGAAGCGGCATCAAAGCAGATGAAAAAATGGAACGAATAATAGATGACAAAGTGCAGAGGATACTCCATCCCCCTAAAGAAGAATATGAAGAAGACAAGAAAGGGGACACCAAAAGTGAAAAGGAAAAACTTGTTAAAAATGGAGAAGGACCAAGAGATCTTTTAGAGGCTTCAATAGAAGAAGAACAAAAGCAGAAAAATAAAGGAAATCGTTAATAAAATAAAAACATTTTATAATACTAAAAAATATTGTTAATCAAAAATGAACAATAATATTCAAACTTTAAAATTAAAAAAACTTAACCAAAAGCATCGAAAAATGATGTTCCTTCTGCAATGCCCAAGATGCAAAAACAGGATGAAATATAACTCTGCAGGATTAGTCTCAGAAAAAAACATAAAGAGATGCGTCTACTGCGGCAAAAATTTTTCTGTAAGGAAAAATATAGTCCAGAAATTATAAATGCCACTATAAAAAAAAGAGGTTTTAACTACTATTATCTTTCTATATTGAAAATATATTTCAAAACCACAACCCTTATAAACCCAAAAATATACTATTTACCGACGGCAAATAAACATTAATTCTCATACAAAACATGGATGGGCAAAACGGATCGGAAAAAGTTCAGGATAATGGCTCTGCAACAACAATAGTTCAGAGGCTTATCGAAGATGAGATGAAGCAGTCTTATATAGATTACTCTATGAGTGTTATTGTTGGCAGGGCATTGCCTGATGTCAGGGATGGCCTAAAACCTGTGCATAGGAGAGTTTTGTTTGGAATGCATGATTTAGGCATCAAGCACAATCAGCCTCACAAAAAATGTGCGCGTATTGTGGGGGAAGTATTAGGCAAATATCATCCTCACTCTGATACAGCTGTTTATGATGCATTAGTTAGGATGGCACAGGAATTCTCATTAAGATACACCTTAATTGATGGCCAGGGCAACTTTGGAAGCGTTGATGGCGATAATCCGGCTGCTATGCGTTACACTGAAGCACGCTTAACCAAGCTTGCAGAAGAGATGCTGCAGGATATAGAAAAAAGAACAGTAAAGTTTGCCGCTAACTTTGATAATACCACTCAGGAGCCATTAGTTCTGCCTTCTAAAGTTCCTAACCTGCTTATTAATGGCTCTTCTGGGATAGCTGTAGGGATGGCTACAAACATCCCCCCGCATAATATGTCCGAGGTAATAAGCGGCATAATAAGTCAGATAGACAATCCGGAGATAACCACGGACGAGCTTATGCATAATATCCGAGGGCCAGATTTTCCCACTGGCGCCATGATATGCGGCGATTCTGGAATAAAGAGCGCCTACAAAACCGGAAGAGGAAAAATAATGATAAGAGCAAGAACAAAGACTGAAGAAATAAAAGACAGGAAAAGAATAATTGTTACCGAAATACCATACATGGTCAACAAAGCAGAGATGATAAGCCATATTGCTGATTTAGTAAGAGATAAAAAAGTTAACGGCATAGCTGATATAAGAGACGAATCTGATAAGGAAGGAATAAGAATTGTAATAGAGCTTAGAAAAGATTCAAATCCGGATGTTATTTTAAACCAGCTTTATACTCATTCAAGGCTGCAAGTAACCTTTGGCATAATAATGGTCGCTTTGGTAAGCAATGTTCCAAAAGTTCTAGGATTAAAACAAATAATAACCCACTACATTGACCACAGGAAAGATATTGTAAGGAAAAGGACATTATTCGATATGCACAAGGCCCAAGGAAGAGCACATATACTGGAAGGGCTTATAATCGCCTTAGACAATCTTGATCTAACTATTAAAATAGTCAAAGAAAGCAAATCTGTTGAAGAAGCAAAAAATAACTTGATTTTTAATTTCAGGCTTACACAAGAGCAAAGCACAGCAATTCTTGAGATGAGATTGCAGCGTTTGACTTCTTTGGAGCAGGAAAAAGTCAAGCAGGAGCATAAGGATCTCCTTGGCCTTATAGAAGAATTGAAGTCTATACTGCAATTCCCGCAAAAAATACTGGACATAATAAAGGAAGAGCTTCTCGAGCTTAAAGAAAGTTATTCTGACAGCAGAAAAACGCAGATTACTACGGCTGAAAACGCCGAATTAGGGGAAGAAGACATAATAGAGGAGCATAATTGCGTCATCACAATTACAAACTCTGGCTATATAAAAAGGCAGCCTCTTGATATCTACAGGCAGCAAAAACGCGGCGGAAAAGGGCTTATTGCAACAACCACCAAAGAAGAGGATTTTGTTAAAGATATATTTATAGCAAGCACGCATTCTTACATACTCCTATTCACGAATAAAGGTAAAGTACACTGGCTTAAAGTATATAACACATCCGAAGCATCAAGGCAGGCCAGGGGCAAGGCTATTGTCAACCTGATAAACCTTGAAAATGATGAAAAAGTAACTGCATATATTCCGGTCAGGGAGTTTAATGACAGCTACCATCTTATCATGGCCACAAAAAACGGGACAATAAAGAAAACCAATATCTCTTCTTATTCAAATCCCAGGAAAACTGGAATAATAGCAATCTCCTTGGATGAAAAAGACAGCCTTATAGGCGTTAAACTGACTGATGGAAACAAGGATATAATTCTTGCTACACAAAATGGAACAGCTGTGAGGTTTAATGAAAATGATGTAAGGCCCACTGGAAGATCCTCACAGGGAGTAAGGGGCATAAGGCTCTCAGATAATGATAATGTAGTTGGAATGGTTGTTGCTACCGATGAAAAGACTCTTCTTACAGTAACAGAGAATGGCTATGGCAAAAGGACAAAAATTTCTGACTATAGGCTAATAAGCCGTGGAGGCTCCGGAGTAAGGAATATAATATGTTCTGAAAGGAATGGAAAGGTCATCTCAATAAACTCTGTAGATGACGAAGATGAAGTAATGATTATCTCCACCAATGGAATAACCATCAGGATGCCAGTATCCCAAATTTCCGTCATAGGGAGAAATACCCAAGGTGTCAGACTTATGAAGCTCGAAGAAAAAGATAAGCTTATCAGCGTGGCTAAAATCATTAATGATTAGCTTCTTTGCTTATACCTTGGCAAAATTTTATTCTTCTACCGCTGGAAGATAATAGAAACATTAAAGATTTCAAACTAAATAACACTGCTTACAGGGAATTTCTGCATAGTGCTATCCTCAATATTAGATTTGCCAAATAAAAAACAAATGTTTTTATATGGACCAATATCATAGTCACGGCATGAAAACTATGCTTTCAGAAGTAATAAAGGAAATAGTACCAGACCAAAGATATGAAGATGAAATTCTTAAGAAAGCTAGTGACATAATAAAGAAAATCAACTCACGCTTGAAGGACGCAAAAGCCGCGCTTGGAGGCTCAGGCGCAAAATGCACATGGCTCAAGACCTTTGATGCCGATATATTTGTCAAATTTAGTTATAACAAATTCAAGGACAAAAGCGCCAAAATTTCTGATGTTCTTGAAGTATTCCTTAAAAAACACTACAAGATAAGAAGACTGCATGGCTCAAGGGATTATTTTCAGATCAAAGATGGAAAATTTACTTTTGAAATAGTGCCAATATTGGACATAAAGAAAGCAGAGCAGGCAAAAAACATAACAGACGTAAGCCCATTGCATTCTGATTTTGTCCTTAAACACAAGCATTTAAAAGACGAGATAAGGCTCACAAAGCAGTTTTTCAAAGCCGCAAGGGTCTATGGCGCGGAAAGCCATATAATGGGATTTTCTGGCTATGTATGTGAGATACTTACTATCTATTACGGATCCTTTTTTAGCTTGATAAAGGCAATCCCAAGATGGAAGAATAAAGAAATCATTGACATTAAAAGCTACTACAAGGGAAAAAATATTTTCTCTGAAATAAATAAATCAAAGCTTAACAGCCCGATTATTGTCATAGATCCGGTGCAGAAAGATAGAAATGCAGCTGCAGCATTAGATTATGACAAATTTGAGATAGCAAAGCATAAAGCCAGGGAATTCATGAAAAAGCCATCAAATGAATTTTTTGAAGTAAAAAACTTGACAGAGCATGACATCAAGAAAAAATTTGGCAGCAATATAGTGATTCTGAAAGCCGCACCATTAAAGAAAAAGACAGATGTTGCCGGGGCAAAGATGCTTAAGGCTTTCCATTACATGGAAAATGAGCTGATAAGGCATGGCTTTAGGATATTGGAAAGCGATATGTTATGGCACGCTTCAGACTCTTTATTTTACTATGCGCTGCAAAATAACAAGTTGCCGGAAATGGCAGAAATTATCGGGCCCCCCGTAAAAAATGAAAAACATGCCTTGGCATTCAAAAAAAAGCATAAAAAAACTTTTGTGAGGGGAAAACGGCTCTTTGCAGCAGAAAAAAGGAAGTTTGCAGACGCAAAAATTCTCATCAAAGAACTGACAAAGACTTCTAATGTGGGAGATAACCTAAAAAGCATAATCTTGGTGTAATATGCAGGCAGTTATTCTGGCAGCAGGAAAATCAACAAGAACATATCCTTTGACTCTTACAAGGCCGAAGCCATTGCTTAAAATTGCAAATAAAGCAATTCTGGACTACAATCTCGAAGCACTTGGGAATTTAGCTGACGAAATAATAATCCTTGTCGGTTACAAACAGAAAATGATTAAAAAATTTACCTCACAAAGGTATCCTAATCTGAATATAATATACGTTGAACAAAAAGAGCAACTTGGGACCGGTCACGCTCTTTTGGTCTTAAAAGATTACATAAAAGGAAGGTTCATACTTTTGCTCGGAGACAACATCTATTCAAAGGCTGACATGAAGAGCATTTCAAAGCATAAATATTCAATTCTTGTAAAGCAGGTTCAAAACTGGGGAAATTTTGGTGTAATAGTGGAAAAAAATGGCATAGTGACTGATATCATTGAAAAGCCAGAAAAGTTTATCTCAGATATAATAAACTGCGGCCTGTTCTCCTTTGATGAAAAAATATTTCGGTTTCTTAAAAAAACAAAAAAATCTGAAAGAGGGGAATACGAGCTCACAGATGCATTAAAAATGCTTGCAGAAGAAAAAACCTTAAAATGCGTTAAAAGCTCTTTATGCCCGCAGATAAGCTATTCTTGGGACTTATTGGCTGCTGATAGTGAATTAAGAAAAAATAAAACCTTGATAGGGCCAAATTCAAAAATAACCGGAACTATTAAAAATTCCACGATAGGAAATAATTGCGTTATTGCCGGTGATGTAACAAATTCCATCATAATGGATAACACCGTGATTGAAAAAGGCTCTATTGTAGAAGATTCTATAATCGGGGAAAACGTCCACTTTAAAGGCAAGATTATAGCAAAAAATAATGTATGCTCTAGGGTCAAAGACGCAAAAATAAAGGTTGGCAGGCTTGGAGCTGTGATCGGTGATAATGTAAATGCAAAAAACGTCATAATAAATGCAGGATGCAAAATATGGCCAAGCAAAAAAATTAAAAATCGAACAATCGAAAGCGATATCTTATGATAATAGAAAAAATTGCTGAATACACAATATTTGGAATGTCGGCAGGAGGCTATTTTGGGCTATTTGTCCTGATGGCAATGGAAAGCATGATCTTTCCGGTTCCCAGTGAAGTTGTAATGCCGTTTGCCGGTTATCTGGCTCTACAGGGAAGATTCAATTTCTGGATTGCTTTGTTAGTAAGCGGTTTTGGCTCAATTTTCGGCTCGGTCTTATCTTATTACCTTGGTTTTTATGGCGGGAGGCCTTTTGTTTCAAAGTATGGGAAATATTTGCTGCTGGATAAGGAGCATCTGGAATGGACAGAAAACTGGTTTAGAAAACAAGGTGATAAAACAATCTTCATAAGCAGATTTATCCCTGTTGTTCGGCACCTGATCTCCATACCTGCAGGAATCGCAAAAATGGCCATTCATAAATTCGTGATATACACATTTTTAGGCGCAACAATCTGGAACTTTATATTGCTATATGCCGGTTTTAAGCTTGGAGAGCACTGGGATAAAATACACCAGTACTCGAAGGAATTAGACATTATATTTGTTGCCTTAGTTATCTTATTCTTAGGATATTTTGTTTGGAAGCATCGTAAACTAAAAAATGAAAAAACAAAGTAATCTCATCTTATTGGCAGCTGGTTTAATCCTATCCTTTATATCCTTGCTTCTAGACAAAAAAATGCAGCATATGGTATCTTTGATAAAAAATAGCTACTTAGATGCAATACTCGGCTGGTTCACAAATTTCATCAACGTTTTCGTAATATTTATCTTGGTAACTACTATATTCCTATGGGGTCAAAAAAAAAGAGAATGGATCTTCCCATTATGGCTTTCTTTTTTCATTGCCATAACACTTTCTTATGTAATCAAGATACTAACATTAAGGCCGAGGCCAATAGGGCTAAGCCAGATTCTGTTAGGATTGAATTATTCCTTTCCAAGTCTGCATGCAGCAGTTTCATTTGCAGCGTTGCCAATACTAAACAGGGAATTCGCAAAATTAAAGTTTTTTTGGGTTTCATTTGCTTCTTTAGTGGCCCTCAGCAGGGTATATTTCAGCTTTCATTTTTTAAGCGACGTAATATTCGGCGCATTCTTTGGCTATTTTATAGGGCTATTTGCCATTCATCTCGAGCAAAAATACAAGCCCTTTAGATTCTTAAAATGAGCAGCAAAGATTTTGAGGCAAAAAGGCAGCTTTTCCACCTGTTATTGGGAATAACAATAGTAGCCTTGCTTGTTTATGGCTTAATGAACAAAATCCATATATTTTTTCTGGTAGTAACTGGCATAATCATCTCTTTCCTGAGCAAAAAATACAAAATCCCGTTAATATCGTGGTTCCTGGCCAATTTTGAGAGGGAAAAAGACTTAAGAGAATTTCCAGGCAAAGGCCTAATATTTTATTTAACCGGGGTTTTTTTAGTGCTGTCTTTTTTTCCTCTCGACATTGCGATGCCAGCCATCTTAATATTGGCCTTTGGCGATAGTGCAAGCCACCTTTTTGGGATAAGATACGGAAAAACAAAGCATTTCCTTACCGATAAAAAATTTATGGAGGGATTTTTTGCAGGATTGATAGCAGGATTCATAGGTGCTAAAGTTTTCCTGCCATGGCATGAAGCATTAATAGCCTCTTTTTTTGCAATGTTTGCAGAGGGTCTAGAAATAAAGATAGGCGCAGAAGATGTGGATGATAACCTAATAGTGCCCCTAATAGCTGCTATTGCTATATCTTTTGTAAAGTTTTGGACATAGGAAAATCATGGAAAGCAAGTTCTAGCAGCATAATTCGAATAATCCAATAAGACTAAACATAATCATAAACTATATAAGCATAATACCCCCATAAAATTTTTATGACAAATGCCCTGTTAGTCATGTTAATAGCTTTAGTTCTTGCTTACACATTATCAGAGATATTTCGTTATTTTAAGCTTCCGAGGGTGATAGGGCAAATTTTAGCCGGAGTAGTCCTTGGAATCCCCATTGTTAAAAACATGTTGTTTACAGAAGACATCTCTTCATCTTTCTCTTTTTTGGCAGATATAGGCATAATCTTGCTTTTCTTTTTTATCGGCCTGGAGCTCAATATAAAGGAATTTCGCAAAAATCTGAAAGAATCGGCATACATTGCGCTTTTTAATACTACAATACCATTTGTTTCTGGATTTCTTGTTGCAAGATTTTTATTTGGCTTGGATAATCTGGTGTCGGTTGTTATGGGCATCTCAGTTTCAGTAAGTTCTCAGGCAATATCTCTTGATATCCTTGAAGAGATCAAGATGCTAAAAAGTAAAATCGGGAATTTAATCATAGCGTCTGGAACAGTAGATGACGTCTTTGAGCTCCTGCTTATAAGCTTTGTTTTAGTATTATTCCATTCAACAACTGCAGATAAATCTGATTTTATTGTACTGGGGATGAATATGCTTTTTTTCGTTGCTTTGATAATACTCCTGAGAGTCTCGCTAATCCCCTTTGCCTTAAAAATATTTGAAAGGGAAAAATCACGGGCTTCTTTGTTCATGGGCGCATTGATAATTGTCCTTGCAGTTGCATACATCTCAGAGTTATTGGGAATGGGCTCATTAATAGGCGCTTTGATTGCAGGAGCATTGGTAAGACAGACTTTGCTGACTGGCGCAGACAGAAAGCCATGGGAAAAAAATGAGCTTTCCCATTCATTATATATCATATCATTTGGATTTTTAATACCCTTGTTTTTCGTCAGTGTTGGATTGCAGATAAACTTATCTTCATTATCATCGAATTTGCTTCTGGTCGTAATCTTTGTTTTTATTGATATTATCGGAACTTTAGTTGGAACTATAATTGGAGTAATGCTGAGCAAAGGCTCTTTTAATGAAGGAGTTATCATTGGCTGGGGAGTTCTTCCAAAAGGAGATACAGAGCTCGTTATAGCCACATTAGCACTGCAAAGCGGAATTATCCCTGTCTCAATATTTACAGTAATAATAACAGTCGCAATGATAAGCACTTTCCTGGCCCCGATAGTATTCAAGTATATGGTAAGAAAACATGCAGCAAATGCTGCCAAAATAGCTACTAAAAAACCCCAACATTTTTAAAACAAAAAGGCTTGCTTCTATGTTTTGGCACATAAAATGATAAATGCGGAACTAAAAACCAAACTTTTGGAAAAAGACCTCTTTACAGACATTATTGGCCAGGATAATGCAAAATCAGCCATAAAATCAGCATTGCTGGTAGATAGGCATATTATCTTTGTAGGGCCGCCAGGAATAGGAAAAACCACTTTAGCAAAGAATATTGCAAAGATTTTAGGGAAAAAAACCAATTTTGTCCGTGTTCAGGGAAGCCCGGATCTTACAGTAGAGGACCTACTGGGCGATATCGACCCTATAAAAGCGCTTAAATTTGGCCCGCTGAGCATAGAAGCATTTACCAAAGGCAAAATCTTTAAGGCAAATAATGGCATTTTGTTTTTTGACGAGCTAAACCGCTGCCCGGAGAAAGTCCAGAATGGGCTGCTCCAGGTTTTAGAGGAAAAGAAAGCAACTATTGGCAGCTATGATGTTGATTTTGATATTGACATGATATTCATAGGCACAATGAATCCTGAAGATACATCAACAGAAAAGCTCTCTGACGTTTTAGTTGACAGGTTTGATTTCATCTATATGCATTATCCTGAAAGCGCCAGCATAGAAAAGCAGATTGTGATGAGCAAAGGCAAAAAATTGGATAATATCACAATTGAGAACAAGCTTTTGGATTTAATAGTTTATTTTGTAAGATTATTGAGAGAAGACAAAAACCTGGAAAAAAAGCCATCTGTAAGGGCATCTTTAGGTTTGTACGAAAGGTCACAGTCAAATGCATTATTGCATGGAAGAAAATTGGTTGATTTCGATGATATCAAAGAGTCGGTTGTTTCAGTACTGGCTCACAGGATAAGGCTGAAGCCTTCTGTAAAATATCTGCAAAGCACTGAAGAATACATACAGCGCCAATTTGAGAAAAATATAGTTTCTGAAGAAGTTTTAGAGGAGAAAAGGGGTGATTTACTTTGACACACCTCAACAAGTCCACGAAAAAGATGAAATAGAAGAGTTAAAGGGAAAGCTTTCATTTCAGAAAGCTGAAGATAAATTAATGCATTCCGTTTTGGAAAACGATAAGGAAACAATAGACAAAGGAAAATTAATTGCAGATTCTATAAATCAAGGCTTGCAGTCCTTTACTCCTGAACTTATATACCTGCAGTTGGTAAAAAACTATTCTATGGCACGGAATATATACGGTCCATCCTTGATAAAATTAGCCACCGGCTATAATCCAGACTATGTAAGAAAAAACATCAACATTCCGGAGTTTAGAAAAGAGTTAAAGTTCAGAATAGAGACAAGTGTAGGGCAATTGAAGGATGAAGGATTTCTCGATGCAGATCTCACCATAAGCGAAAAAGGCTATGAGTTGGCCTCTTTGGTAATGTATCTGGAAGAGCTTGACAAATTAGCCCCAAAAGGCATCTTAGGGGAAAAAATTCACAAAAAGGCTTCTGTTTATGGCAGTAAGGAATACTATAAGCATTATAAAAAAGGCGACAGGTATGGGGATATAGCAATAAAGAAGTCAGCCAAATTAGCTATAAGGAGGGGCCACCAAAAGCTCGATAAAAAAGACCTGCAGGTTTTCGAAAGGCAGAGCAAAGGACAAAATTACATAATTTATGCTCTTGATGCTTCAGGAAGCATGAAAGGCAGCAAGATAAGAGCTTGCAAGATGGCTGGAATAGCTTTGGCCTATAAAGCCATAAGCGAAAAAGACAAAGTCGGCTTAATTGTGTTCGGCTCTGAACTAAAGACAGTGATAAAGCCTACAAGCGACTTCATTTTTTTATTAAGAAATATAGCAGCTGCGAGGGCATCAAGACAGACAGACTTCACATCTACTCTAAAAAAGGCAATAGAATTGTTTCCCCAAGAAGGTATAACCAAACATTTAATCCTCATAACAGATGCTATGCCAACAATAGGGGACAAACCGGAAGAAGATACTCTGCATGAAGTATCAATGACAAGAAACAAAGGCATCACTATATCTTTAATAGGAATAAATCTAGACGAAAAAGCGAAAAAATTAGCAGAAAGAATTGTCACAGTTGGCAATGGAAAGCTTTATCTCATCCAAAACATAGAGAATATAGACCAAATAGTGCTGGAAGACTACTACAGCATTGCTTAAATCGAATAAGTTTATAAATTGCTTTAAAGCAGGAAAATGCAGAATGATAAAAAATCCGATACGTATGCATTTTTTCTGCATCATCATAATTTTTGCTTTGTTGCTGGCTATATCGATCTTATACCAAAATTTGTCAAATCTAAAGCAGGAAGTAACTCAGTTAACATCAAATATCGAGAAATTGGATTCTAATTTCAAATTTTTACAAGGCAATTACGAGTCCCTAAAAAAAGAAAATGACGAAACAATACAAGAATCAGAAGCATTAGGGGCAAAAATGAAAAGTGTCGAAATTAAGGTTGACAAAGCAACAGACAAGCTTACCGAATTCCAGACTACAGTCAAAGATTCAATCCAGTGGTTTAGAGACAATATCAACATAGAAACTTATTCGAATTATGATTCAATAAAAAAAGACTTGCAGCCATGCATACATCAAAATAACACTTGCCGTATAGACTTAAAATGCATTGATACTGTTAACGTGAAAAATGGATTTAAATATAAGCTTGATGAGCAAACAACCAAGAAATCAGATTTTTTACAAGACCTCAGCAACATATTAAAAAATAAAGGTGGAGACTGCGAAGATTTTTCATTATTATACCGTGCAGAATACAATTACCTAGTCGATGAATGCTTAAAGAACTATACCAGAAATGAAATTCTCCCTTATACCAGGGAAAGAGACATCAACAAAACCCATATGTACATTGTCTGCGGTACATGGGATCCAAACAAAGTAGTCACTAATTGGGCTGGCCATTGTATGGTTGCGTTGAGCGAAAATTTGATTAATTCTTCAAGAGACATTTATCAGAATATTAAAAGAAGTACTTTGATTGAGCCGCAAAATGGAGAATTAGAAGGAGATGTTGATGAATCAGATACCATACGCATTTTTCCGGATGCCCAACCACCAAATACTCTTCATTATCTGGATTTTGTGATAATAGACAACGATTTAATCATATTCAACCCATATACTGATGAGGTCAAATGGACAGGATACAACGATTTCTTAAAAAACTCGGAAGATATCATGGAGCTGACTAAAAAATGAAAACAGCCGCAGTAATATTTTTACTTTGCATCTTGGTAACAGGATGCAATACCTCCAAAAATGAAGATTGCAAGAAGCCTTCTATACTAGTAGGAAGTTCATGTTGCTTGGATACTAACCAAAATCTTATTTGTGATAATCTTGAGGAACAAAGCAGCAATAAATCCCTGGAAGGAATTTTGGATTCAAAAAAAGCCGATAAAACCAAGGAAAGTAATTGGGTCTCATTGGAGAAACTTCAAGAGGGATTGAATAAAACATTCTACCCTTGGCAAGAACTAAATTTTAGCTATGTCACAAGAGATAATCTGACCGGAATTCAAAACTCTTTTAACGTGACTAGTGCAGAATCTTTTGCTATATTGCAATTGAAGAAAGGCTACAATTATCTTGAGACTGAGGATAATTTTGCGGATTTTATCAAAACAATTTATGAGCTGGATTATAAGAATTTTAATGTTTGGGCTAGCGAAACAATTGACGCGAATAAACTAACTGATGCAGATTGGGCTAGAGCCACTTATCTTTATGACGCTGATCTGGAGAAGGTGGAAATCTCAGGCAAGCCGGCTTTTTTCACAAAGCATATATTAATGTTTGATAATGAAGGCCAATTGTGGGGCTATGATTGGTATTATTACCTGGACATTTATTGCACCCCAGAATTAGTTGTAGAAATATATCCATCGCCTATATTTTTCGTTGATATATGGTTAGAAAGCCAAGTCTCCACCAATCATGATAGGCTGCTCGGAGCATTAAGCAAAGAGAAAATAAAAATGATAGATGCTGGCAAGCGAGTTGCGAATTTTTGTCAAGGTACTTTTGATCCAGTCACATTAAATCCAAATGAAGTAATATTTTTTGGAGACAAGGGTTTTTATCCCCAAAAACTTGAAATTAAACAGAGCGATAAACTTAAGATATACAACTATAATCCATATTATCTGGGAGCTGTTTTTCTTTTTGTGAGAGAACAGCCAAAAAGACTCGTTTTTAACAGCAAACCAGTGGCTAATGGAAATACTACAGAGGTTGAATTCAAGGAAACTGGAGAATATACGTTCTTTTTTGAGCAATACCCTGCACGCGCAATAGTTAATGTTACGTACGTAATTAATAACACTTAAACTTTTGCACTTTACTCATAAAAAGCGGTACAGCCCATAGAGCAAAACACAAAAGTTTAGAACACATTAACTTTAAATATTTCACTATTTTTTTATCTTCATGAAACTCCTGGCCTTCACAGATCTGCACCTTTCCAGCATAGCTTTAAAGAAAATAAAATCAAAGGTAAAGAGGCAAAATCCAGACTTATTGGTATGCGCTGGCGACATCTCCATCTTTGAGGAAGGCCTAGATTTTATCCTAAGCAAGCTAAATAAACTCAACAAAAAAATTATTCTGATAAATGGAAACCACGAAGACGAAAGGATTATGAAAAAGCTCTGCAAAAGGCACGCAAATCTTAAATTCATCCATAAGAATGTTTATGAACACAACAATCATCTATTCTTGGGGTATGGCGGCAGCGGCTTTTCCTTAATCGAGACGGGATTCTATAACACCGGGCAAAAATTTAAAAATGTTATCAAAACTAATAAACACAAAAAAATAATCTTTGTTACTCACGCGCCCCCTTATGGCACCAAATTGGACTTAATAGTTGGAGAGCATTGCGGCAATAAGACCTTTAAGGACTTTATAACAAAGAATAGAGTTGATTTGTGCATCTGCGGCCATCTGCACGAGAATTTTAATAAAAAAGATAAGCTGAGGAAAACATTAATTGTCAACCCAGGGCCTTATGGACAAATTATCCGTATCTGACTGTTTGCCAAAAGTATGTGCAATCATGCAGTAAAAGAGCTGCATGTTGATCAAACAAAAATTAACTTTAAATACTGCTAAATATTCCAGATTGAAATTGTTGCAAACATCTTGTTGGTATTTACAATATGAATCAATCGGTATATAGAAACTTAAATGTGCAAGAAAGGCCTAAGCTAAGTTCCATCCACAATGGACAAGAATTAATTTTCCTTCAGCCTGCTTATGGCCCGGGAACTTATGCCGATGTAAAATCAGCAATAGAACAAGACAAATTAAAGGGGCCAACAATGGCAGAAACTGCTTCTTTAGCCTATGCTGCTTTTAATCCAGATGATGTTTCTGTTCGCAAATATATACAATTAACAAATATCATGGAAAAAAGATGGCTCTGGGCATTCACAAGGTCAAGATACGAGCCAAACAAAGGTACCTTTGTTTACGATGAAAATGATCATGATGAGTTTAAAGACCCGTCTGCAGGGCAATTAGAGCAATTATTGGGGCAAAGGCAGGAGCATGGAGTTATATACAGCAATGACAGAAGATTAAGATTCGTGCCTTTTGGTTATAAAGTTGGAGAAATAAGTTCTTTGGATTTAGCAAAGAATCCTTATGTTATTGCTCTTGCAGGGGAAGAAGGAGCTGAAAAATTAGCTAAAGTAGCTGATAAGCACAAAAATGATTCTTACTTATGGGGTCTTGATTCTGTTAAAGAGTCAACAGTCAGAGTTTCCAATCTTTATTCTGACTGTTTCTTGCACCTTTGGCTTGGTGTCGGTGGCAATTCCCTTGCTACATATCCTGATGGAAGTTCTTTTGCGATATTAACAGGTACAACAATAACTTCGCCAAAGAATTAATTTGAAATGAAAATATGCTATAGTCCCTCAAACTCCATCTTCCTTCCTTTAAAATCGTCTCTTACAAGCAGAGCAACCTTGCTTTCTTCCTTGCTGTCAATAACTTTATAGCTGGAATTTTCTTCTATTACTTTGGCGAATTCCAGGATTTCATTGTGGTAAGGCATATTCTGCACTTCTAAGCGCTCTTGGCTATGGCCTACAAAACTGTATCCTTTGCATTCAATAAACATTGGATTGTATTTTTCAGCTAATTTGGCATACCCTTCAGGATCCATAAAATTAAATCCCTTTGTCAAAGTAAGCCTCATAACATTCCTCTTGAATTTTGAGATCATTGACAGGGATTTTTGGAGCCTTTCCCAGGCATCCTTTGTTATGGGATTTGCAGTCCTCTGATGCATCTCCTTGTTGGAACCATAAACACTTATATACAGTTGAGTAGGCTGATGATCAATAAGCCTCTCAACCATTTCCGGTATAGTTCCATTTGTGACTAAAAAAGCAGTCATTCCTTTTTCCCTTATATAATCAATCATCTCTGCAAGCTTAGGATACATTGTCGGCTCTCCAGTAAGTGAGATCGCAAAATGCAATGGCTTTTCCATGGCCTTCAGCTTCTCAGGAATAGTTTTTGGGTTTCCCTTAAAGCCCTGCAATAGTTCGATGTGGGCCCTGATGCAGCCATCAACAATCTCTTTTGGGTCATCTACTGGCCCTTGCCATTTTGGCCAGACATAATCTATGTCGCGCCAGCAAAAAACGCATCTATGGTCACAGAAGAAAGTGGGGCTCATCTGCACGCATCTCCAGGATTCTATGCCATAGAAAGTATTCTTATAGCAGACATCCTCTCCTTTTATGGATTTCTTGCAGTAAGCGCATACCTTCACCGCAGAATGATTGCCAACGAGCCTGTAGCCCTCATTATACCTCTTCTTTTCTTTTAGGTCCTTCTGCTCTTGAAAAACATTCAATGTTATTGCCATATCCTCCGGCAATATACAAACATATATAAATTTTTACCATAACAACCAGGATATGGAGCTGAAAGAAGCATTAGGAAAATTAGAAGAAAGCAAAGAATTCAAGGCATGGAATAAAAAAACGCAAGATACGTTCTTTTCCTATGCCATGAAAGTTATTGAAGAAAATCAAGAGCAGCCCTGGAACTTCGGCTTTTACCGCAAATCAACAGATAAAATTGTTGCATTCACCATAGACAAAGAGATAGAGAAGCAGGAAGAAGAAGAAATATTCAAACAGGAGGATACGGAAGTCAAGCCAATACAAATCAAAGAAGCGGAAATGCCATTTTGGCATGTTCTTGAGGAAGTGAGGGAATTCACAAACAAAAAATACCCCAATGAGCTGATAAAAAAGACGATAGCAATATTGCAAAATCTTGAACAATATGGCGCAGTCTGGAATATCACATTTGTAACCCATTCTTTAAACATTATAAATACCAAAGCAGGCGCAAAAGATGGCAAAATACTCTCCGATAAGATAGAGTCTATAATGAATTTAATCAAAAAATAACGTCTAAACTATATTTTCAATAGCCATATAATTTAAATATAAGCTTATGGATTAAGTTCATGTTTCTAAAATGGTTCTTAAAATAAAGATGCAGAAAATTTCTGATGTCCCTACTCCAGCATATATGCATAAAGGAGATGCTGGTGTCGACATTTACGCTGCAGAAGATTGTGTACTGAAGCCTATGGAGCGTAAACTAATACCTACAGGACTAAAACTGGAGATTCCATATGGTTACGAAGGCCAGATAAGGCCCAAGTCCGGTCTTGCAATGAACCACGGTATAAGCCACGCGAATGCAGTTGGCACAATAGATAGCTCATATAGGGGAGAAATCAAAGTCCCAGTAATAAACTTAAGCAATGAGACCTACAGGATTGATAGAGGAAAAAAAATAGGCCAGCTTATCTTTGCTAAGGTAGAAGAAGCTGTTTTTGAAGAAACTGAGCAGCTTTCACATACAACAAGGTCGGAAAACGGATTTGGAAGCACCGGTCTTTGACAGGGGCGGGAAAATGGCAGTAAGTTACAAAACTATGCAGAAAAACCGCAAATTAGCAGAGTTTGCAGAATTAGAATCAGAAGTTGAAGAAGAACCGGAATAATCCGAATCTCTACTCTAAAGTAGTCAAATATAGAAACATTTAAATATCATATTCTAACAATACCATCAAAATGAAGTTATTGCTAAACAACAGATCAGAAGCTTTAACCATAATTATGGTGACACTGATAATTGTGGTATTTATAGGATGGCTTATTAACTTGAAATCAAAAGAATGCAGGTCAAATTCAGATTGCGGCCCTGAAAGATATTGCGGAAGTGACTTTGCATGCCATCAGATACCGATAATAGAAAAAACAATAGTAAAAAACAACTTAATTATTCCTTCAATAATACTGGGGATAGCGATAATTGCAGCAGCATTGATAATAAAGCGTGAAAAGATATCTTTTAGGAAAAATCCTCATATTGAAACTTCAAACACGCAGAAAAGCCACTTTAAAATGCCTTAAAGGATTTTATCTATTTCAACCTTTATCTTCTCAAAGACCTCATTCATTCCTTTTGAAGCATCTACAACCTTGATATTATCATCCAAGTTTTGCGGCATATCTAAAAATTTATTTCTAAGCTCTTTCATGAAGCCAATAGTCTCAAATTTCTCCTTTTCTCTCCCTTTTATCCTCTCTAATGCAATCTCCGGTTTCAAATCCATTATAAACGCTATATTTGGTCTTGGAAACTTTTGGTTTTCTCTTATAAGCATTTTAATATCTAAGCCTTGTGCAGCCTGAAAAGCAATTGTAGAATAATAGTACCTGTCGCATATAACAACATTCACATCTCCATTGTTTTTTTTAAGAAACGGGATTATAGCTTCATTTACATGCTCCTCCCTGTCTTTTATGAAAAGCTCAAGAAGTTTCTTAGCATTCTCCTCAGGATTTTTATCTGATGCAAGAATCTGCCTTATCTCTCTGCCATAATAGCTGTTTGTAGGCTCTCTGGTGGTCAATATTCTGTAGCTCTTGCTTTTTGAAAAAAGATAATTATGTAGCAGCTTAACCATCTCACTCTTTCCACTGCCATCCATTCCATCGAAGACAATAAATAAGCCTTTGACCACAAAAATCAAGAATGCAATTTATTTATTAATTTTGTGGAACTTTAAGAAAGAGATGCTTATTTAGAGTACTTTTCCGCAGTCTTTCTTTCATAATAAAGATCCTTTATATCCTGGTATACTCTGGATTTCTTTTTGTTGTCAACGCCATTATAAATTCTCATTATATCGATGTAAATCTTTTTTGCTTCGTCAAATTTGAAATCCATCAATGCCAGCCTTGCCTTGTGCAATTTTTCTTCTATGGTCTCAACCTCATCAGCCTTTTCATCAAAACTTGGCATTATTCCAGGAGTCTCCAATACCCGTTCTTCCTTTTCTCTGCTTTTAAATAACTTCCTTAGGATTGAAGGCTTCTTTTCTTTTTTCTTTATGCCTTCTATGGCATCTTGTATTTCCTTTTCATCCTTTACCCTTTCCTCGGGAATTTTCGCTTCCTTGGAAAATCCATAGTCATCTGGATTTTTAAGCTCTTGAATCTCATATTCTTCATTTATCTTTACAGGCTCTTTCCCAATTTCGTCTAGTTCTTCAAGCTCTTTTGCAAATCTATCTTCTTTTTTTCCGAAAATGCTCTCGAAAATGGTTTTTTTTGCAGGCTTTTCCTCTGGAATTAACCTTACCTCTTCTAAAGGCTTCTCTTCTGTCTTTTGGCCCTCAATTTCTGCTTCGCTAATCTGCTTTCTTCGCTTTCTTATTTTTTCCTCATGTGTGCTTCTCTTCTCTTCTCTGCTTTTTGTCTTCTCTTCTTGCTTCAGCTTTTCTTGCTCTAACTTCTTCTTCTGTTCAATTTCTTTTTGCTTTGTATTCCCATAAGCTTTTCTCTCATCCCCTCTCTCTCCAAAATCTGCATCTATTACATCTAATTCAGGAAATGGCGGAGGCGGTGGCAATATGTCTAAGTCCTTTTCTCTGCTAAAAATGCCAGAAATTACAACTAAATCAAGCAAACTCATTCAACAAATGCACCTCTTTTTTATAACTATTTCGAACAGAATATTTAAATGTTTATTCTTTTAATCACATAATTCCATAAGCTTTTCCCTTGACTTGAATCCAGATTTTATCCTTACTTCCCCGCCAATAGTTTTAGACAAAAATCTTATCAATCCTTTATTAGCCTTATTATCTTCTGCCTTTTCCTTTATGCTGACTTTATAGGCCTTCCTATAGGCATCATAGCCTGCAATCTCACTTTTTGGAAAATTTGGCTTTACCACCACTCTAAAAGTTTTTTCTTTGATTTGCATATGCATGATTATAAAATCAGTCTTTAAATAACTTTTGAGCAAGAAATCCCCATGTTTCATCGTTGGGATGAATTGCAAAAGTTACTCATTTTCCTGCTAAATGCTTTATAATCTTGGCAATGCCATAAACTTTATGATGCCAAAGCTTTATCGATTAAGGAATTCCCACCCTTTAGAGTTGTGGGGGCGTCAAATAATTTATCTTTTACTACTCCATAATAATTAAAATAGAAAGACTTATAAAGTGCAACTGCTGCAGTAATCAAATGCAAAAATCAATATTAGTGGGCCTGCATGATGAAATTTGGTCAAAAACAGTTCAAATATTTGGGCCGAAGTTAGGATATACAGTTGATTTAGCAGCTTCTGTAGAGAATATGGATTATCTGTTGGGTAATAACCGGTATTCCAAAATAATTATGGATTTAAATTTAGGGAAGCCCGCAGATATAGACATCTCTCCTGCCATCAAGATATATCGAGCAGTAAAAAAAGATATAGACACAGGATTTACAGATTTTATTGCAATTTCCGGTTTGGAAGAAACAGTTAGCTCTGCCAAGAAACAAGGCATTCCTGCTATATTCAAAGATAGGTTTAGCTTAAGGGATTATTTAACTTAAGCTTAACTAATCATAATCTCTCCAGGTATACCTGCATTTCTCACACTTTAGAAATTTAGTTTCTGGTTCGTCTCCTGCCCTTGTTTGTATAGTCCAATAGAATGCCTTTTTATGTCCGCATTTCTCGCATTTAGCATCTGTCTTTGGAAGGGTCTCAAAATCTGTCTTCTCTACGACTTCAATTTCTTTATTCTTACTTCCAATAGTTTCTGTTAGCCTTGCTTTCTCTCCACCAACATATTTATAGCCGCAGCTGCATACAAGGATCTTCTTGTTGCCTTCCTTTTTTGGCAGCAGTATAGAGCCGCATTTTTGGCAGAACATTTTACCCCAAATCTACAAATCTTAGCCCCTATTTAATAATCTTTTTATTATGTCATATAAAAAACTCAAGTGAGAAGCACAGAAATTTAACATTTATTGTTATACTGCAAGGCAAATAAATCAACTATGGGTCTGTTACTATCACTACTATTTTTGTGCGGTTCCTATAAATTTTAAAATTTCAACAAAGGCTATTTTTATATATCCTAACAATGGTATCCTTAAAACAGCTTTTCCTATAATCTCATCCTCCGCTATATCCGTTTCATCAAGCTGGTTGCTCCTTATAGAATCATTATTGTTGTCTCCCTTGGTTTGAAAAGAAAAACTTTCTTTTTTTCCGGTCTTCTTCACAACCCGATGTATAATTGGATCTTTTTTTCCGTTTGCGAATACTATAACATCTCCTATTTGTATGTTATCCGGATTCTTTCCCGCTAATACGATTATATCTCCCTTGTCAAATCCATTTTTTAAAGAAAATTCTTCAAAATCGTCTTTTTTTATCCCATTCTGTAGATACCAGCCTTTGTTTTCCTCCCACCATCCATCAAAAGCGGCATTATGCTCCATGCTGCCGCTTACAACCGCAACAACAGGATGGCTTGTATCCAACAAAAGACCCAAACCAGGATAAACTAGGAATTTAATAATGATAAACGCTAAAATAATGTTTACTACCCAACTCCATATACTATTATCTTCCCAGATAAAATGCCATACCCTCCTTAATACTTTTTTGAATTTCTTTTTGCTCATTGATTCTAAATTCAATAAAGCACATTAAAAAGCTTTTGTTTTTGATTAAATATAGGGTGATGAAGAAAGTAATAAAATCAATAACTTAATAATACCTAATATATTTTACCGCTATAAGTTAATAGATGCAAGAATGATGCATACTGCCTACAACCTGGAGCTTTTATTTTAACTTTCATGAAATTGACATTTCAAGATGAAAATAAGGCATAAAGACTATTTTGAGGGAATTTTGCAATTAAGGAACCCAAATGGATTGGTTCTGGATTTCATAGCAAAAGAGATAGCATCAAAAAAGGGCATTTCAATAGCAAAAACTGAAAAGACGAATAATGGCCTTGATATCTACATATCCTCACAAAAATTTCTTAGGAGCCTTGGGAATAAGCTCCACAAAAGATTTCATGGCCATCTCGAAATCAGCAAAAGATTATTCACAAGAAACAGGGTAACAAGCAAAGAAGTATACAGGGTAAACATTCTATTTAAGCTTCCTAGTTTCAAAAAAGGGGATGTAATAGACTACAAAGGAGACAAAATCAGAGTAATTGGGATGGCAAAAAAAGTTCTTGCAAAAGACATTAAAACAGGGAAGAAACTTACATTAGGCTTTAAAGAGCTTATTAAGTAAACTTTATAAGTCAAATAACCTTCTTGAGCCTATATGGGCGGTGGGAAAAGGGTTTTGCAAGGAATAGTGAGCATTGGAACTGGAGATGGGGCGTTTTTTATGTCCTTAGAGCCTTACATTATATCTATGGAGAAGAGTCTTGGATACATTCCATTTAAAGGAACCTTAAACCTAAAAGTTAACAGGCAAGAGGCAAAAACATTCATAGGATCATTAGATTTAATACAAATCAACGGATTTAAAAAAGGAATAAAACAATTCGGAAAGGTCTGCAGTTACCCTTGTAGGATAAGCCAGATTAAATGTGCAATAGTAATTCCGGAATTTACAAGATACGGCCCAGAGATAGTGGAAGTCATCTCAGAAGCCAATTTACGCCAATCCTTAGGAATAAAGAATGGGGATAAGATTATCCTGGAAGCGATAAAATAAAAATCCCAACCGCAGCAAGCTGTAGGGTATTTTAGCCTTAACTGGGTAAGGTTAAGAATGCCGTTGCAAGCAACAAGGTATCACCCAGTTAAGAAATGAAAATTGGAATTGCAGATACCACATTTTCGAGAGTCAATATGGCTGAGTTTGTATTAAATGAAATTAAAAAAAATTCTGGCTATGCAACAGAGCGCTATACTGTCCCTGGAATCAAAGACCTGCCAGTAGCATGTAAAATTCTCTTCGAAAGATACAATTGCGGCATAGTCCTTGCTTTAGGAATGGTTGGTCCAAAGCCCGTAGACAAGCAGTGCAGCCACGAAGCATCTTTAGGGTTGCAGCACGTGCAGCTTCTGGTAAACAAGCATATCCTTGAAGTTTTTGTCCATACTAATGAAGCGAATAATGATAAAGAACTGTATTCAATAGCCAAAGACAGGGCAGAAAAACACACACTAAATGCTTTAGAGCTAATAAAGGATAAAACCGCCCTTGCAAAAAATGCAGGAATGGGAAAAAGGCAGGGGAAAAAAGATGAAGGCCCGATAAACATAAAATAACCTCGAAAATGAGATAAATAAGATAATAACCATCATCAAAGCTAAAAATCAAAACTGCAGCAATAACACAAAAATGAAAACAAAAGTCGGAATTGTAGTATCTAAGTTCAATGAAGAGATAACCTCTCTAATGGAAAAGAATGCAGTAAAAGTTGCAAAAAAACTAGGCGCGGAAATAACAAAAACAATCTACGTCCCAGGCGCATTTGAGATCCCATTTGCCGCAAAAAAGCTGTTTGAAAACCACGAAATAGAGGTTGTAGTTGTTCTTGGGGCAGTGATACGGGGCCAGACTGATCATGACGCTGTTATTGTGAACACAATTGCACCAAAGCTATTAGAACTTTCCTTGAAGAGCAATAAGCCATTAGGGTTTGGAGTCATTGGACCTAAAGCGAATACAAATCAGGCACAAGAACGTGCAAAAGAATACAGTGAAAGGGCAGTTAAAGCCGCTTTAGAGATGATAAAAATAGCTAATTAACTATTTCTTTTGCTTGCATTATACATATACCAGGCCAAAAAGCCAAGAATGATGGCGGCAAAGTAACTAAAAAATAAAGGAACGCCAAAATTATTGACACTGACTGGCCAATTCAAAACCGACCTTATCAAATGCAGAAAAGCTATAATCCCAAAAATAGCAGAAGCCAGCAATAAGAGTTGTTTCTTATTCATTTTTTATGCGAAAAATGTGCTCAAGGGAGCCTCTTTTTTTATCTTCAGCCTTTTTTTATAAACTTTTCCTGTTTTTTCCTGCTCAATCAATGAGTCAATAAACGGCTTTCTCGTCTTTCTATTTAAAATCTCCTTTTCAAGCATTTCAGCGAGCTTCTCTGGTTTGATCATCGATTGCTTTAATATTATTGCAAGCCTTTCTTCATTTGTCTTCTTGAACTCTTTGATTATGCCATCTCTGCTCAGCAATTCTGCGATAAACTCCTTCCTTTTTACAGGGCCAAAATTTGAATGAAGGACATCAACAAGCTTCTTTGGACTCTGCAGAAGCAAAAATTTGATAAGTTGTATAGTCCTTATAACATCATCTTTATAATATTCTGTCTTAAGACTCTTCATTACATCAGATATCACATCTTCAAACTGAACCAAAGAAACATTGTTTTTTTCAAGTATATTTGCTATGGTTCTTTTTTCCTTTGGGATGGAGTTAAGAACAACAACATTTTCTATTTTCGCCCCCTCAACAACACCCTTCGTGTATCCGCTTAATGCTCCTTTTACAGCCCTTTCATTAAACCTGTCAAATATCAGTTTTTCAAAAATATTTCCCTGTTCCGCTATGCCTGTTATTGAGCAGCATATTTCAACATGCAGAGCTTTTTTTAGAATACTATCATCAAATTTTAAAGCCAAAATCCCGATATCCTTGTTTCCCGATCTAAGGTTGTTTATAGTGAAATAGCCCTGCCTATTCAGCCAGAAATTCACCACTTCTTTTTCTGCAGACAAATACCATACCCCCAGCAATATATAAATTCGTGAGTTTATAAGGTTTTTGATTAATTAGCCTAAGATACTTTCCCGAGCTTAATCTTGTTATTTTCTTCAAGAAGCTTTGCAATGCAGCAAAAATCCTCATCTTGCCATCCTCTTTGCATAGCCTTGTCAAATATTTTCTTTATTCTTTTGCTTAATGGAAGGACAATCTTAAGCTTTCTGATTTCTTTCATTGCGAGCTTAAGGTCTTTGTTCATCAGCCAAAGCTTGAAATGGGGAGAAAAGTCGCTGGCCATAACCTTACTTATTTTTGCAAACCCCACAAGCGTCTTCGCCCCGCTGTTTTCAAAAATCTCCAGCATTGTTTCCAAAGGCACGCCATTTGCAACCCCAAGCATAATGCCTTCAAAATAGCTTTGCATAAGGAGTGACAAAGAAAGGTTTAAGGATATTTTTGCCCTTTGCCCAAAGGTATTAGGGCCGCAATAGACTACTTTTTTGCCCATGGAATTGAAAATCAGCATGCAGCCATCAATAGTTTTTCTATTGCTTCCAGCCATAAATAATAATGTGCCAGTTTCAGCGCCAATCTTGCTTCCGGTTACCGGAGCGTCAATAAAGCCTGCATTTATTTTCGCGCACCTATCAGCAATTTTCTGTGTCAACTCAACTGAAGTGGTACCGCAATCAATTAGAATTTTACCTTTTAAAGATTTAAAAACTCCATTTTTTGAAAACAGTACTTCCTTTAATGCCTTGTCATTGGACACGCACGTTATAACAACATCGCTATTCCTGCACGATTCCTCGGGGCTCGAAGCCGGAAAGAATTTTTCATTTTTTATGCCTTCTAATCTTGACTGAGTCCTGTTGTAGGCAAAGACATTGAAACCATTTTTAAGAAGATTTATGACCATTCCCTTTCCCATTGTGCCAAGGCCTATAACTGCAATATTTTTCATTTTTTAAGAATTAAGATATTTCCTCTTCCTTTTTTGATTTTTTCAATAACTCCTTTGTGCTCAAGCTCTGCTATCATAAGGCTTATCTTTGCCTCAGACAACGGAATATGCTTTCTTATCTCTTTCTGCGTTGTCCTGCCGCCCTCCTTGTTTATTATCTTAAGTACGCTGTCCAAGCCTGCATTTTCTTCTTTTATTCTTTCTCCGATATTCTCCCTATCATTATTATTTTTATCTTTTTTATTCCCTTTTTTGCCTTTTAAAATCATAAGTGCTATTGCTCCAAGAATAAACAAAGATAAACCTATAAACATATGGGCGAAGTTACTATTTTCCGCTTCAGGAAAGCTCAAGTCAAGATCTTTTGCAATGTCATCTTCTTCCTCAAAACTTGGGAATAATATCAGGTCAATAACGTATTTGCCTTCTTGGATAATCGATATATTCTTGTTTTCTGAAGAAACCACATCATTCTGCCTTATCTCAGCTTTTATTGCATAAGAGCCCCTTGGAATGTCAAATGAGTATAACCCATCATTTGAAATAAGAAACTGGACTGGCGTTGTATTGACCTCAACTTTGGCACCAGGAATCTTTTTTAATGATAGGTCGTATATGCTTCCATGAACAGTGGCAGCAATAACCACCTCAAGCAATAAAGCCGATAATGCCAAAAGCAAAAAAATAATTCTTATGCTGCCCATATCTAGGAAAAAAAACATTCAATATTTAAATTTTTATAGGTTAAACAAATTAAAAGCACAAAATGCCACCCCTTTCTGTTTTTAAGCCTTAGACGGCTTTATTTACCAATAAAAAGAACAAATAAAGTTTTGTAAAGGTTTAAAGACACTGAAAAACCCTTAATTTTTAATCCAAAAAAGTATGTTTATAAACAAATCAAGTTATGCATAACCTGCATTTCAGAAATCATGTCTAAGCTAATAAAACAATAAAAACAAATTATGTGGAGGTTCAAAAATGAAAATTTCGAGGAAAGCAGCACAAAATTTCAATTCCAGAAAAATAAAAATATCTTCATTATTGGTTTTAACGCTTTTTTTAATGAGTCTAGTGCCATTTGCAATTGCTGAGGAAAGCGGCTCACAAGACAGGACAGAAATAAATGGTGAAACTAAGACTGAAAGTAATACTGCAGAAACAAGGACAGAAATAAAAATAATAGATGGAGAAAAGATAAGGTTCAGGACTGAAATTAAAGATTCAGATGGTCCAATCAAGGTGAACGTAAGGAGCCGTTTAGATGCAAAGAATGGGACAGCAACGACAAAGGAAGAAATAAGGGCAAGGTTTCAGGCAAATAGAGAAGAGCTTAAGGAAAGGTTAAGAATTCTTGATCCAGAAAAGCTAAGAAGGCTTCAAGCCCTTGACAAAGTCGCTATAGATAAGATAGCTGGTTTTAATAAAAGTCAAGTTGAAAAGATAGCTATGCTTTCAAGGGCAAGGCAGGCTCAGCTCACAGGAATGAATAAGATAGAGATTCAAGAGAAACTTAAGGAAATAAGGATTAAGCAAGTCAAAAATGCTGACGATTTAAGAGAAAGAGTTCTTTCAAGACAGAAAATAGAAATTGCTAAAAAGAAGTTTGAAGAAGCAAGAGAAAAGTATGAAAATGCAAGGGAAAAATACCAAGAAGCAAGGCAGCGCTATTCAGATGCAAAAGAATCAGGGAATGAAGAAGCATACTTAGAGCATGCAAAAGAGGTTCTGCTCAGAGCTGCAGATTCTATCATAGGGCATCTTGAAAAAATAAAAGCAAAAATAGAGGAAAATGAGCACATCTCTGAAGAAAATGCGGCAAATATCATAGGGAGGATAGACAATCAGATTTCAGAAATAGATGCAATTAAAGAAAAAATACGGGTAGCAACGACAAAAAATGAGATAAAAGAAGCGGCAAAAGAGCTTAGGATCAAATGGGCAGAGGTAAAGCATAAAGCAAGAGCATTTGCAGAAAGAGTCGTTGCAGCAAGGGTTGAAGGAGTCATTAACCAGGCAGAAGTGCTGGAGAAAAAGCTTGATGCCGCACTTGCAAAGATGGAAGGGCAAGGAATAGAGGTTGATGTCAGCGCAGAAGTGGCAGAATTTAGTGTCCTTGTTCAAGAAGCAAAAGACAAGTTTAGCCAGGCCCAGGAAAAGCTTAAGCAGGCGATAAATGTAACGGACAGGGAAACCCAAAAGAGTCTAGTAGATGATGCAAAATCCCTGCTTAAAGAGTCAAGAGAAGCATTGAAAGATGCCCATGAAAAGCTCAAGGAGATAATCAAAAAAATCAGGGAATCGGGGCAGGAACTTGAAATAGATGAAGAGGCAGAAGTAGAAGTAGAAGTAGACGAAGACAATGTAGAAAGCAATGAGGAATAATCTCCCCACTATTTTTATTTTTTTTGTTTGATATTTTAAAATGTCTTTTCCCATAAAAATTTCCCCTCAAGCCAAAAGCTTGAGTTCATGGTAAAACTCAAGAATAAAAGAAGGCTAGGATGGGCATTAAAACAATACA
>Ga0209541_10002625_pt1 | contig 33912 bp, 36 predicted proteins | sample RifCSPlowO2_01_FD_184027 | JGI IMG/M metagenome (GOLD analysis project Ga0209541, IMG submission 184027) | Groundwater microbial communities from Rifle, Colorado - Rifle CSP2_plank lowO2_0.1 (SPAdes) (version 2) | ecosystem: Environmental > Aquatic > Deep subsurface > Groundwater | place...
AAGCAGAATGAAGATTTCATCTCGTTCGGCTTTTTTAATTTTTGTTGCCTTTTTCATTTAAATACTTTAACTCAAGTGTCCTAATTCATTAAGGAATTAACCATTAAAAATGGAAGAAAATGTGATTAGTTCATTTCGAGGGGATTATAGATTCCTTTCGAACTTTTGGGTCTTTGAAAGACCTATAATTTACAAGGACTTAGAGTTTAATTGTGTAGAGAACGCCTATGTTTGTGCAAAGACTACTGATCCAGATTTATGGGTGAAAGTTCAGGCAATGACACCAGGCAAAGCCAAAGCCTTTGGCAAAGAAATCTTTGCCGAGGAGCTTTCTATAAATCCAGATTGGTGCGATGGTTTTAGGGTCAAGTTAGTAACAAACCTGGTTACACAAAAGTTTCTAAATAATTCCGTCTTAGCACAAAAACTCTTGGCTACAGGTAATGCTGAACTCGTAGAAGGCAATGCTTGGCATGATAATTTCTTTGGTGTTTGTACGTGTGGAAACTGTCCAGCCGAGAAAATGCTTGAAGGTGGTGCTGAAAATTATTTAGGCAAAGCCTTAATGGAAGTTAGAAATTTTTTGCAAGGGCGACTATGATTTGCATAAAAATACACAAGCAAGATTTTGCACCGCTAGGAAACTAGCGGTTTTTTTATATATAAAGTATCAGCCTACAAAAACTCGATAAATTTAGGGTTTTTTGCTATAATCGAGGGAATATGGAGGCAGAGTATAACCATAAAAATATTGAGGCTAAATGGCAGGCTGAATGGGAAAATCAGGGTTTGTATAAAATTGCTGATATGGTAGAAGGCAAGCAAAACTACCTTACCTTGGTTGAATTTACATATCCATCGGGCAATTTACATGTCGGTCATTGGTATGCTTTTACCGTACCCGATATTTTTGCTAGGTATAAACGAATGCAAGGTTTTAATTCATTGTATCCAATGGGCTTTGATGCTTTTGGTTTACCAGCTGAAAATGCAGCAATTAAATTAGGCGAAGATCCAAAAACTTGGACGTATGAACATATGAATAAAATGCGAACCCAATTATGTTCAATGGGTACGATGTTTGATTGGTCACGCGAGGTAGTATCATGCAATCCCGATTATTACAAATGGACGCAAATGATGTTTGCTAAATTTTTTGAAAATGATTTAGCTTATCGTTCAAATACAAAAGTTAATTGGTGCCCAAATGACATGACAATACTTGCAAATGAACAAGTTATTGACGGTAAGTGTGACAGGTGTGGGTCAGTGGTAGAGCAAAAAAATCAAGAGCAATGGATGTTGCGCATTACTAAATATGCCGACAGATTGATTGGTGATCTTGAGAATTTAAATTGGCCTGATTCAATCAAGGAAGCTCAAAAAAATTGGATTGGTAGAAGCGAGGGGAGCGAGATTGGTTTTCAATTAGTTTCTGACCTACCCCCGACCCCTTCCCAAGGAAGGGGTGAAGCGCCAGGCTACATAACCACAGATTCTAGGTTGTATAATGAGCTATATGAAAAGGCATTGGAAATGAGAAGTAACCCAACTCAGGCTGAAGAGGCCTTGTGGAAGGAATTAAAATCAAATAAACAGGGTGTGCATTTTAGAAGACAACATATAATACAAAATTTTATTGTAGATTTTTTATGTTTGTCTAAAAATTTAATTATTGAAGTTGATGGCGATATTCATGACTTACAAAAAGAAAGAGATGAAGAAAGAACAAAAATTTTAGAGAGTCTAGGCTACACCATTATTCGTTTTACTAATAATGAAGTTATTGAAAATGTAGACAATGCAGTAAGAAATATTTTAGAAAAAATAAAGGAATTAGGTGACGCGAAAGTCCTTCCCTTGGGGGAGGATTTAGGAGAGGTTTCGCTTGCTGATGTCAAAATCTTTACAACTCGCGCCGACACACTATTTGGTGTTACCTATGCTGTTCTTGCGCCTGAGCATTCTTTGGTTCAAGATTTAAAAGAAAAAATTTCAAATTGGACAGAGGTTGAGAAGTATATTTTTGATACTAAAAATAAGAGCGAATTAGACAGGCAACAAAATAAGGAAAAAACAGGTGTTTGCCTAAAGGGCATTTTTGCTGTTAATCCAGCTAATAATGAACGGGTACCAGTTTGGGTGGCTGATTACGTATTAGCTGGCTACGGCACTGGGGCAGTCATGGCTGTGCCCGCACATGATGAAAGAGATTTTGAATTTGCCACAAAATATAATTTGCCTATAAAGGAGGTTATAGAAAAACCAAAATACTTTCCAGATAGTAAACCTTATACTGAATATGGAATTGTTAAAGACAGTATTTCATGGATGGACGGGCTTTTGAGTCAGGATGCTAAAAAGGAAATAGTTGAAGAGCTTGAAGGTAGGGGTTTGGCTAAAGAAGTAAAAACTTATCGTTTACGTGACTGGGGTATTTCGCGTCAGCGCTATTGGGGTGTGCCGATACCGATTGTCTATGACCCGCAAGGCACGGCACATGCAATATCAGCTGAGCATTTGCCATGGTTATTACCAACGGATGTTGACCATAAACCTGATGGCACTGCACCGTTGGCACGCAGTAAGGAATTATTTGAAAGGACTGAGAAAATATTTGGCAAAGGTTGGACACCAGAGGTTGAAACAATGGATACATTTGTTGATTCGTCATGGTATTTTTATCGCTACCTTGACCCTAAAAATGAAAATGAATTTTGTAGTAAGAAAAAAATGAAAGCTTGGCTACCAATTAATTTATATATGGGTGGGGCTGAGCATACAACAATGCACTTGCTGTATTCGCGTTTTTGGACAAAAGCCTTGCATGATTTAGGTATGGTTAATAATACTGAAGAGTTTACAATAAGGAGAAACAGAGGGCTTATTTTAGGGCCTGATGGCGAAAAAATGAGCAAATCCAAAGGCAATGTTATTGACCCTGATGAAATTGTTGAAAGGTTGGGTGCCGATACAGTGCGCATGTATTTAGCTTTTATGGGGCCATATGGTGTTACAACTAATTATCCATGGGATCCCAATGGTGTTGTTGGAATACGTCGGTTTTTGGAGCGTGTTTGGAGATTTGTAGCGAAAAACGTTTCTGGTAAAAACAATATTGACGAGCCGGTCTGGTTGAGTCCCGCAGGGCGACCCGAGGACCCGAGGAAAGATTCGTTTTTACCAGAAACGTTTAATTCTAGAAGTATTCACAAAACAATCAAAAAAGTCACTGAAGATATAGAAAATTTTAAATTCAATACGGCTGTTTCGGCCTTGATGATTTGTTTGAATGATTTTGAAAAGTCTGAAAATATTTCAATAGAAGACATAAAAGTTTTCTTACAACTATTGGCCCCATTTGCACCGCATATGACTGAGGAGTTGTGGCACACGTTAGGCGAAAGTAAATCAGTGCATCTAAGCACTTGGCCCAAATATGATGAGTCAAAAATTATTGATGAAAGTTTTACAGTTGTCGTGCAAATAAATGGCAAAGTGCGAGATGAATTTATTGTGGGTATTGATGTTGGCGAAGAAGAAGTTAAAAATATGGCCTTGGTTCGCGAAAAAGTTAAAAAATGGCTAGGTGGTGCAGAGCCTAAAAAAATAATTTATATTAAAAACAAGCTTGTAAGTATTGTAGTTTAAAATGTTCAAAAAACTTTACCAATCAACAAGTCAATCAGTTCAAGGTGCAGCCATCGTCTTGGCTATTTCAGCGATTCTAGCCCAAGTTTTTGGCTTGGTGCGTGATAAATTATTGGCCCACTTGGTTGGTCCAGGGGCCATGCTTGATGTTTATTACAGCGCTTTTAGAATACCCGATATATTGTTTAACACTGTGGCGACTTTTTTTTCAGCCGCTATTTTGTTGCCATTTTTAGCTAATTATTTAAATAAAGGTGACGAAGTTGGTGGGCGACGTTTTTTACGCGATTCTACAATTTCATTTTCTATTTTAATAATTATTGTTTGTACTGTAACTTATTTTTTATTTCCATATCTTTCACGCGGTTTAGTCATTGGCTTTAGTGAACCAATGCGTATTTTATATATTCAGATTGGTCGTATATTACTACTCTCACCAATTATTTTAGGGCTTTCAAATTTAATTGGCACAATAACTCAGTATTATAAACATTTTATTATTTGGTCACTAGCGCCACTATTTTACAACATTGGTATTATTTGTGGCATTTTATTTTACCCACGTTTTGGTTTAAATGCCATTGTCTCTGGTGTCGTGTTTGGGGCATTATTGCACCTATCTATTCAACTGCCTATTATTTATAAACATAAATATTTAAAATTAGTTGGCCTGGGCCAGTATAGATTCAAAGAAATGTTTAGTATTTTTAAAACAGCCTTACCACGAACAATTTCATTGTCATTAAATAATTTAGTTATGCTAATCTTAATTGCTACAGCTACAATTATGAGCGTAGGTAGTGTATCGCTATTTACTTTCGCTTATACTATTTCACTAGTACCACTAACATTAATTGGCCTAACATTTTCCGTCGCGGTCTTTCCTGATTTATCCAAAATATTTAACCAATCAACTACTAACCAAGTAAATAGCGAATTTGTTGAAAAGTTTAAGAGCACGGCCCGTAAAATTTTTGCCTTAACGACCATTATTGCCTTCGTTTTTATTATTTTTCGTGGGCCACTAATTGATTTATTATTAGGTAGTGGGGCATTTACTAGTTACCACACATTACGTACAAGTTGGTTGTTATTTATTGCATGTTTTGGTATGGTGCCAGCCGGAATGGTGCAACTTTATTTGCGAGCTTTTTATGCCACAGGTGATACACGCCGACCTTTTATAGCCACTTTTATAACGGCTATAAGTACGATAATTATTACACTATTTGGTTTGTTTATTTTTAACACAACTAACTTTCCAGTCATGATATCTAATTTAACCGGCTTACTTGTGGCTGATACGTACGTTTTAGTTCTAACTTTTGCCGTGGCCATATCATCAATTATTAATGTATTTTTATTGCGTGCAATTACTCGAAAGTATCTAGGCATTAGTGGCACGATTAGTAAAAGTTTAATTTTTAAAACACTCTTTGTGGCTATTGCGTCAAATATTATTGCTTTTGGCTTTTACAAATTAGTTATTAGTTATGCTGATGGGACAGCTATGCGTTATGGGCTTTTTATTGTAACTTTAATCATTGATGCTGTAATTATTTATGCGCTAGCTAAAAAAATGCAATTAAACGAAGTTTATGATTATATGAAGGCTTATATTGCAAAAATTATATGACAAAAAATAATGTAAATAATACAGCAAATTCTAAAAATATTCGTAACTTCTCAATCATTGCCCATATTGACCATGGCAAGTCTACTTTGGCTGACAGAATGTTAGAGGTAACGGGTACTATTGAGGCCCGTAAAATGAAGGATCAAGTATTGGATAGTATGGAATTAGAGCGTGAGCGGGGGATTACAATTAAAATGCAACCAGTCAGAATGATTTACGAAGCTAAAGCTAGCACCTATAAACTAGAACCTGAAACCTATGTGTTAAACCTAATAGACACCCCTGGACACATTGATTTTTCGTATGAAGTTTCGCGGGCATTAAAAGCCGTTGAAGGTTCAATACTACTGGTTGATGCTACCCAAGGTGTGCAAGCGCAAACTTTAACAACATTGCAAATGGCGCGTTTACCCCGCCAAGGGCGGGGCGAGCAGGACATGGTTATAATACCTGTATTATCAAAAATAGATTCGCCATTGGCGCGTGTTGATGAAGTTAAAATGGAACTAGCTTTATTATTAAACATTAATCCAGATACGATACTTGAAGTTTCGGGCCGTACAGGTGTTGGTGTGTCGCATTTGCTTGATGAGGTTATTAAATTAATACCGGCGCCGAATATTGATAGTGATGTGTCAAATAAATTAATACAAGGTGCATCAGGCCGAGCCTTGGTTTTTGATTTTAAATATGACAATCATCGTGGGGTAATTGTGTATGTACGTGTAATTGACGGAGCTTTTAGGCGGGGTGAATCATTGTTGTTTGCTGTTTCAAATGAAAAGTTTATTGCCCTTGAGGTTGGCACATTTTCACCTGAGGAAATGCCTCGTGATGAAATTCGTGGTGGCGAAATAGGCTATATTGTGACAGGTATTAAAAAGCCAGGTATTGCCTCAGTTGGTGACACTATAACCTATGTTAAAAGGCCATTACCAGCATTACCAGGCTATATGAAGCCCAACCCAGTTGTATGGGCCAGTGTTTATCCTGAATCAGCTGACGACTTTCCTGGGCTTAAAACAGCCTTTGGACGCCTTAGGTTGTCGGACTCATCATTTTCATACGAAGAGGAAAGTTCGGGCACTTTGGGCCGGGGATTTAGGTGTGGATTTTTAGGTATGTTGCACCTTGAAATTGTCACCGAGCGTTTGATTCGTGAGTTTGATTTGGATTTGGTAGTTACAATGCCATCTATAACTTATAAGGTTATGCTAAAAAGCGGTGTTGAGCAAATTGTTTATTCGCCCCACCTTTTCCCTGATGATGGCAATATTGCTAAAATCTTTGAGCCATGGGTGAATGTAAAAATTATTTTACCAACATCTTATATCACTTCACTTATGCCATTTTTATATGATCACGAAGCTAGTGTCTTAGCGACTGAAAATTTTGGTGATAGTCGTTCAACAATTGATATTGAAATGCCTTTGCGTGAATTGATGCGTAACTTCTTTGATGAATTAAAAAGCTTAAGCTCGGGTTATGCATCTATTTCATACGAAATAGGCGAGTATCGCGAGGCTGATGTTGTACGTTTGGATATATTGGTAGCCGATGAAGTCATGGTTGCATTTACCCGGGTAGTTTCAAGGCGTCGTGTTGAGGAAGAGGCCAAGTTGCAAGTTGAAAAATTGCAAAAGGTCATACCCCGCCAAATGTTTGCTTTTAAAATTCAAGGCAAAGCTTTGGGCCGAATTATTTCATCTGAATCAGTTTCAGCCTTTCGTAAAGATGTAACCCAGCATATGTATGGTGGCGACATTACCCGTAAAATGAAATTACGTGAGAAGCAAAAAAAGGGCAAGAAGAAGATGGCCGGTCGTGGCACGGTAAATATATCGCACGAAGTCTTTTTAAAAATGATGCGTGGCGAATAGGAAGCTATCCTGCAATCGAAAATATATTGCAAAATAAGAAAGGCTCGCGAGCTCTTGCATGACTTTCGTTTTTGTAATATTTTGAGATTACGGGTTTAGTATCTAGTTATTGAAACGCGGGTAGGGCATACAGTAAAACCATTGAAATTATCATCAGCACTGCCAAGACTGAAAATACTCTGTGGGCACGTTTGCGATTTTTAGGATTTAACAACATGGTGTATAGTATATCATAATGGCAAACGAATTATCAAGAGAAATTTCACGGCGCCCGCAACCCCAACGCCCGGCCCACCACCGGAGTGGTTCGCGAAGATTTTGGCGTATAGTTTTAGCTTTATTGCTATTTGTTGCTTTTGTATGGTTAGGTATCAGGTCAGTTAATATGCTTTTAACCTATAAAGAAGCTCGAGATAATCGGATTTTTGCTGAAAGTCAAAAAATTAAACTTGAAAACGATATTAATGATTTAAATAAAAAAATTGACCAAGTTAAAACTGGTGTGGGCGTTGAGGAGCACATTCGTACCAAATATCCGTTAGTCAAAGAGGGTGAGCGGGTCCTAGTTATAAGCCCTGACGAATCGGGCACAGTAGCACCTAAAAAGACTTTTTGGCAAAAAATCAAAAACCTTTTTTAATTAAAATATAGCATGCTATAATAAAAATATATGAAAAACGTATCAATATATTCAACCCCAACTTGCCACTTTTGCCACATGGCCAAAGACTTTTTTAAAGCAAACAATATAAATTATACCGAATACGATGTTTCAGTTGATGTGGACAAGCGCAACGAAGTTATTAAAAAAAGTGGCCAAATGGGCGTGCCAGTTATAACTATTGATAACGACCTAATCGTTGGCTTCAACGAACCCCGCATTCGTGAGCTTTTGGGGTTGTAGTTTTTTAGGGGCATTGTTTCCAAAAAAACTTACTTCCAAAAAAGAACGATTTAGCGTAGGTGCGCTTTTGTTCCTAAAATAAAAAACCGCCTCGACGTAACCTGTAAAAGGTTTGTCGTGGCGGTTGAATGCACTCACTTTTTTATTGATTTTTTGATAGTTTCCATGTGGGTTTTTACTTGAATCGTAAGTTTACCGTATCCAGTAAATTTCTCGTAATTTCTAATAAACACCATGAAATCATCTATTTGTGCAAGTAATTTAATTAGCAGGTTGTCATCAAAGGAAATGTCTATAATTCTTGACAGTAAAGCTAGGGCAGAACCAAAATCACTTTCCCAGACCAAGTGTTTTTTCACTGTTGAGACAGTTATTAGTTGACTAAGAGGGGCTTTATGAATTTTTCCAATTAATTCCTTTGGGAATATACCTTCTTTATAATACTCAGCAACTAATAAGATATCATACCAATCTGGCACGGCACTATTTAGAATCCTACTACAAGCATCTTGAAGCTTTTTTCTTTTTTTAGCTTCCTCTTCCTCTTTTTTCAGATTTTCCTGTTTTTGGTTTAACTCCCTTTCTTGCTTTTCAAGTTCTTCATTTGCTTTGCGTAATACAACGTTTTCTCTATCCTTTTTCTTAGCTTTTAGTGCCCTTACTTTTGATTTTGAAAATTTGAAAACATACCAGACAATTGTCAGAAAGCCAATCAAGGTAAAGTATTCATGCAGCATATACCCAAAAGCACCTTTATAGAACCAGAACTGATAGAAAGTGCTAATCAATGATGTTACTATTGGTAATATCACCAAAAGATCAAATGCCTTATTTGTAGTCCGGCCATGATGTTCATTAAATTCTCTCTGGTAATCTTGAATTGCAGGAGTTTGAAAAAATGCAATAAGGAATAGTGATAAAAAACTTGTTGGTACCCAAATATATTGGGTGCCAAAGTTGACATAGACAAAAGACGTTAACATTACCACCGTAGTTAAACTCAGAAGTTTACTTATAGCACTGTAATAAATGTAACTAGATCTACCACTAGACCACTCCCTAACATTTTCAGAGATAAATAATAGCAAGATGCTAAGTACAACAATTGCTGTACAAATTATCCACAAAGTAAGATCAAAACTATTTTTGTTTTGATTGTTAGTACTAGCTAGGTATGCAATTAAGCATAAGCCCTGTGAAAGTACAGACATGCACCTAAGACTAAGCTTGCGTTTTTCGACATAGCTAGGATCGTCAACAAGAAAGTCTTTGAGCGAAAATAGTAGTGTAAGAATTGTGGTAACTGACAATAGGGCGATTTGATCTCCCAGCTTCCAGTTGAGCAAGTTTGCAAAGATGTAACCTCCAACAATAATTGCTGGCAAGATGAGCATAAAGAATGCTTCGCGAATGAAATTTTTTAGATTTTTCAATTTTTTATTAAATTATTTAAGAACTAGGGCGTATTACTGTGCTTTTAATCGCACGGTGACGTTAATATAACGACTTTTACGTGCCACCCTTTAACCGCACGAATTACTAATATGATAGCATGGTTAGTTCTTTTTGTCAAATTGTGTCCTTGCCAGGAGTCGAACCTGAATCAGCTCGTTAGGAGTGAGCTATTCTATCCATTGAACTACAAGGACATATCGTTTTGCGTTAAGCCAAGAATACCACAATTGATGTTGAAAATAAACTGCTAATATGATAATATAATATTCGATGGATAACACTGAAATCTTTCAAAAAATACAAAATCTTGAGGCCAAAATTGACCAACACACTGAAATAATCAACAAGGTTTACAAAATGCAAAAAATTGGTTTATATACCAGGTATGGCTATTGGATGTTTCTGATACTTATTGCCTTTGGCGCCGCCTACTTCATCAGCCCATTCGTTACCACATTAAAAGATGTGTATTTGGGCAACAGTGGCATTTTGGAAATTTTAGGTTCAGTTTCAACCGCGGTTGAATAAAAAGCATATTAAAATTACTCCATAAATCGCTTTGGTAGCTCAGTTGGTAGAGCGCTCCCCTGAAGAGGGAGATGTCGGCAGTTCGAGTCTGCCCCAAAGCACAAAAACCAGACTTTTATTGGAAAGAAATTATAAATTTAAAATAAAAAAACCAAGATGTATTATCTTGGTTTGAAACATTTAAAATATTAAATTACTTAACTGAATTAATTGCTTCTCCGCTTTCAATTAGACCAAACAAGTCAAATCCTTTTGAGAGTAAATATTTGATCTTCTCGCCTTCGTAATGAGTAATATTTTGCTTCTTAACTTTTTCAGAAAACTCTCCAAGCATGATATTGTGGCATTCTTTGTCTTCCTCGGGTGTTATTGATGAAAGTGGGCGAATTATTGGTTTCGCAACTCCATTTCCTAAGGAAATTTCTCTTAGCAAGAAAGAGTTAAATAAGCTCGTTCCGTAAATCCCTGTCTCGTGTTCTCCAGAGTACTGTGTCCATTGCCAATCACAACCTAAATATAGGTGTGCTACTTCTTTAAATTCTGTCATGTTGTTTTATTTTTTATATTTCCTTTTTAAATATCTAAAAACAGTATAGTAAAAACCCTTGCAAAAGTCAAGGCGTTGTGGTATTGTGTTTTTAGATAAATTTAGTCCTTAAATAATTTAAAATATGAAGAAAATAAAAAATTTTATAGTCAATCTGCTAGAGTTTTTTTACTCTCTGTACGGTAGTTTTAAACACAGAAATAATACAGGAGTAATCACGACTGTTTATTCAGACCAACGATGGAATTCCCTTATAAAGATAAAATCTTTAATGAAACAGAAGTATGGGTTTATCAAGATTTTGCATAAAGATAGAGTGAATGCATGGGGGAGTATAAGATATGCTTATAAAGTAGAATCATGGGAACCTACTGAATAAACACAAAAGTGCAATTAATTTCTAGTTGCACTTTTTATATTTTAGTGGAAGGTGCTACACTTCCTAAGTAAGTAATTCTTTTCTCAAAACACAAACTTATACATTCTTGACCTTTGGGGTTGAGCGGCGGTCGCGGTCAATTTTGGGTACAGTAATGGTTAGCAGGCCTTGTTTTTGGACAGCTTCGGCACGGTCGGGCTCTAGGTCAATGGTTAGTACAACATCACGTTCAAATTTGCCCCAAAACAATTCACTATCAATTTGCTCAAAGCCCTTACGTTGCTCATCATTACGATGGCCACGAATTGAAATAGAGTTGCGAGTAATGGTTACGTCAATATTATTTGGGTCAACACCAGCCACAAAAGCATTAACCACAACGTTTGTGTTGCTTTCAAAAACATCAACTGACAAATTGGCTACCTCATCATTATTAGCTTCACTATCTTCATCGTGTTGGTGATGCTTATTTTTATGCTCTGAATTTAGCGGGGTGAGTTTGGCATTAATTGATTTTTTAGAATTTTGGTCGGCATCATCATCGTCATCAAATTTGTGTTTATTTGACAGTGTCATACTGCCGGTTAACCTTTCAAAAAATGATCTTTTTTTAGACATAATATTTTAATTAGTTTTTAATTACTTATCGCTTTTAATTTATACGGTCAATTTGTCCATGCGTTTTAATTTTTCAAACAATAGTATATTTAGTATAGCAACGACCCACAAAAATGCCAAAGTTTGTAATGTGTTTCTACCGTCACCACTAATTATAAAAAAGTTAAAGGTACTATGCAACAAAACTGCCAGTGCAAAACCGGCTAAAATGTATAATGGTTTAAATTGCCAATTGCGGTGGAACGACAAGCCCAGCATGACACCAAACAAACCGCTGGCCATGGCATGCAACAATGTAGCGCCTAAAAATCGAATATTACCCGTAATAAAACCAGTTAAAATCAAGCCATCAGCAATTGGCCCAATAATAAAAAAGACATTTTCCAAGGCGGCAAAACCCAAAGCCCCGCTGATTAAAAACATAGGGAAGTCAATAGCCCGAGTGGCAAAATTGCTTTTCAGTGCAACTGTATTAATAATTAAAAATTTAAATAGCTCCTCAATGCTGGCAAATACAATTATGCCAGTTATGCCTATGCCTACGAAATTAAAGGCAAATTTTTGGATAGGCACAACTAAAAAAACCATCAAGGCCCCTAATATATAACACAGTATAAAAAGTCCCTTGGGCTTGCCGGCGGTACGTGCGCCCCGCAACCAAAATACCAACCACAAAATAGTGGGTAATACACCGGTTGCCCCGGCGATGGCTATTGTTTGCCAGCTGTAATCGGCCATGGTGTTATTATTAGCAAATTATCTTGCTCTTTATTTGTTTTGGGTAAAAACGACCACAGCTCCTCGGTAATAAACGGCATGAAGGGGTGCAACGCTTGAATTGACCTTGTCAGTATATACATCAATAACCAAGAACGGTTATTTTTTTCATCAGTACTGCCATTTTTTAAAATATCTTTTGATTCCTCAATAATAATATCAGCAAAATTGTGCCATACGTAATGATATAGTTTTTCAGACGCAATATAGAGTCTGTAATTTTCAATATCTGTTGTTATGTCAATCAAAATCGCTTCAAATTCATCAAGTATATTACTTTCAGTATCAGGCAAATTTGGTTTTTGGCTTAAGTCTAAAGTATTTGTTTGAGTTGTGCTTGAAAGTATAAAGCGTGTAATGTTCCACAATTTATTTGCAAATTTTGAATAGGCTTTGACTTTTTGAATATCAAAATTAGTGTCGTTACCCGGGCCAATACCTACAACCATAGACATGCGCAATGCATCGGTGCCGCAGTCTTTAATTATTTCTTCAGGCTCTATGCCGTTTTTTAATGATTTACTAAATTTAATACCTTTTGAATCACGAACAATACCGTGCAAGTAAACAGTTTTAAAGGGTACTTCATTCAACAAATATTTACTCATCAAAATCATGCGTGCAACCCATGGGGGTAAAATTTCATAACCTGGGTTAATTAATGTTGTTGGGTGGTAATTTTTAAAGTCATCGGTATTATTTGGCCAACCTAACGTTGAAAATGTCCAAAGGCCTGATGAAAACCAGGTATCTAGCGTGTCGGTGTCTTGGGTCCAGCCGTCGCCCTCGGGTTCGCCAGCTGGCGGATTAATACCGCAATATAATTCATCACCCTTGTACCAAACAGGTATTTGGTGGCCGTAAATTATTTGACGCGATATACACCAGTCACGCAAATTATTGATCCAGTGACGATATGTTTTATCAAAACGGTCTGGAATAATTTTAACGCCATCTTTTTCTACTGCTTCCAGCATAAGCTCTTTTAATGTTTTATTTTTATGAGAAGGAATTTGTTTGTTAACATTTATAAACCACTGCATTTTAGGCAAGGGCTCAATAATAGCTTCAGTACGCTCAGAGGTTGAAACATTTTGTTTTATTTTTTCTTCTTTCTCCATTAAGTTATTATCACGTAACCACTGTGCAACAATTTCGCGAGCCTCTGAAGTTTTTTTACCAATTAAATTTTCATCACCAACCATTATTTTGGCGTATTCGTTTATAACTTGGACACTTGGCAGTTCATGACGCATAGCGATTTCAGCATCAATTTGGCTATGGGCCGGCGTTACGCCTAATGCGCCAGTACCAAATTCAGCTTCAACTGAATAATCAGCAATAATTTTTATATGGATTGGCACATTACAAAACACAGCATCAAATTCTTGGCCAATGTATTGTTTATAGCGTTCATCGTTTGGATTAACTGCAACTGCCGTATCACCAACCTTAGTTTCGGGACGAGTAGTTGAAATTGAAATAGGGAAGTTGGCCGAATATTTAAAGGTATATAATGTCGCATCACGTTCAACATAAACTAGTTCATCATCTGAAACGGTTGTTTGACCTTTTGGGTCCCAGTTAATAACTTTGTGTCCTTTATAAATTAGGCCCTCATCATACATTTGCTTGAAAGCGGTGCGTACGGCCAAAGACCTGTTGGCATCTAATGTAAAAGCTTCACGTGACCAATCAAGTGACGAACCAAAAAGTCGCATTTGTGTTTGCATATCTTTTTGATTTATTAGTCCAAACTCATTAACCATATTGAAAAAATCGTTACGACTAAAATCGTGTCTACTTTTGCCAGTTTCTTTTGTTAAGTTTTTTTCAAATCTAGCCTGTGTTGCAATTGCCGCATGATCAGTACCGGGTATCCATAAAGTCTTATAGCCCTGCATACGTTTAAAACGTACAACCGCATCTTGTAAGCTGTGTTCAAGGGCGTGGCCCAGGTGTAACCGGCCGGTAACATTTGGTGGGGGCAATACTATTGAAAAACTTTCAGCATCATTTTTAGTTACCCCTTTTTGTATACAAACATCAGGGTTAAAAAAGCCCGATTCCTCCCAAAGTTTATAAATCCGCCCCTCGGTCTCGGCTGGGTCGTAGGGCTTTAGTAGTTTGGCGGGCACATTTTGTGCCTGATTGTGCTCGTCTTCCATGTAATTGATTATACCAAAAAGTATTATTTTTGCACTTATTATTGTTTGAGCCCATTTATAGCATTGTGGTTTTTTATAAAAGAGCGTATAATTAAATTTTAGAAGCACTCTCTACACAATATAATATGAAAAATAAAATAATTTTGCTGACATCGGGTCAGCCGTATCACAGCAACGTGCAAGAATTTGTTGAACAAATCTCGCGCGTGAAGTTTTTCGGTGGGCACATTAACCTGTTCGCCAAAGACCTTATCAATTTCTACCAACGGTTTACTGTTTGGCCAAATTCAATCGGTGAACTGCAAGCTTTTGTCGTTGACAGACTAGGCCTTGATGCCGAGGCCTATTTAAATGACGAAGGTAGGTATAAAGATGAAGGTGGCATTTTGATTAAACAAGTTACGCCACTAAAATTTTTATACGAGTATGGTAACCAAGCCGAAGCTGAGTGTTGCTATGCGACAGAGCCAGGTGAAGGCTCAGGAAAATTCCAAGATGTTAAAATTGAATGCAACTGTAAGCTTGTTACCTCAAGCCCAACGGTTATGCGTGAGATTTTAGAAAGACGACTAAATTTAAGCCTGAGCTAAAGCTCCCAATTAGCATTTGCACTAATTTCCCCCTCAGTCGGACTGAGGGGGGATTTTAAAATTCCTACCATACCAATCATTATGGCATTGTCGGTTGATAGGTCGGGAGTTGGGAATAAAACTGAAATGTTGGGATCATATTTTTGCACAGCATTTATTAAGCCTTGTTTAATAAAAGTGTTGGCCGATACTCCACCACCAACTAAAATTGTTTTGATTGGATTTTGCCCGCCTATTTCGTCTAGCGCTTTTAGAACTTTTTTAATTAAAACCTCAGTCACTGAGTCTTCAAAAGCCCGGGCAATATTTTGTTTTGTAGTATCGGGCAGGGTATTGTTTGGGGCTTCTTCCTCAAGTTTTTGCACCATATATAAAACCGCGGTTTTTAGGCCTGAAAATGAGAAGTTCAAATCACCTGAATTTATCATGGGCTTGGGCAAATCAATGCTGGCCCTTGGGTTTATACTACGGTCTATACCAGCTAATTTGGCGATATGTGGGCCACCAGGGTATGGCAGGCCCAATAGTCGTGCCACCTTGTCAAAGGCCTCACCTACGGCATCGTCCAGGGTTTGGCCGATTTTTTCATATGTGCCAAATTCAGGCACATAAACTAATTCGGTGTGGCCACCGCTAATTAGCAATGCCAAAGCCGGTAGCTGTGCTTTTTTATTTGAACTAGAATTTAAGTTCAAAAGCGGGCTTAGAATATGACCCTCCATGTGATTAACGGGTATTATAGGTACCCCCCAAACATAATTTAAAGCTTTGGCAAAATTGATTCCAACCCACAAGGCTGGCTCAAGCCCAGGGCCGGTTGTCACCGCAATACTGTCAATAGAACTTTTGGAATTTTTTGTAATAGTTGGTATATGTTCAATAAAAATTTGGTACAGTTCAGGCTCATGTTCAAAAAGTTTTTTCAAATAATTTTTTTGCTCTAATGAAAAACTATTTAAATTATTTTGTTCAACATTAATATCAAAACCTGCCTGTTTCAAAGTATCCAGTAAAACCGGCACAATATTTTTAGCATGTTCACGTTTAGCCAGGGCTGGGTAAACACCACCAAACCGGGCATGCAAATCAGCCTGGCTGGCAACCGTATTACCTAAAACCCCGATAGAGTCTAAACCTCTATCTGCTTCAAGTAAGGCTATGGCTGTTTCATCGCAACTTGTTTCTATGGCTAGAATTTTCATATTGTTACAATATCATATTTACCTGTATTTATACAAAATAAAAATCCCCTGAAACTGAAAGCCGTTAGCTAGCAATTTCGAGGGGATGTATCTTCTCAAGCCCTAAGTTTTTACGGGCTTGTTTTGTATGATTTAGGTACAGAGCACTTTGTTCGTACTCTATATCGTTTTGAGCAGCATATAATGCTTCTAAACCAATAGTACCTTGAATTAACTTCATGATGTCTTTTTGAAAGTCTATTGAGGACTCCGAAAAGTAACGCTTCATTAAGCTTGGATTATTCATAAAGGTGTTTGAACAAAGCTCAAATACTTTTACTTCGTAGAATATTACGAACGGCATGATGTTAGCGCCATAAACTTGGGTCTCAATCGGTAATTTATAAAACCGAATGAAGCCATTTTCTAACTCTATATGCTTTATCTGCACCAGCTTTGCCAGCCAGTTTGCAGATCGTTTTATTTCATTCATTTTTGTGTTATTTAAAGAACCCCTTATTTATAGCATATATGCAAAATATAGTCAAGGGCTTGGGGGAAAGGCCTTTTTCGTGTAAAGTTTAGATAGATATTCTAGTTTTTCACAATTTAATATTGAAATGTATGATAACTTTTTTCATAATAATAACACTAAGCTCAGTCTTTCTAGTTTTTTTTAAATATATTGCTAAATCTGTAAGGCGTTGGCGATATTACAGAAAAAGACCATTTAAAGACCCTGAACCCGAGCCCTAGAAATGGGGCTTTTTTGTTTGCTTTAGTCAAAAAATATGCTATAAAATACTAGTTACTTTTTAAGGCTAAACCCGACCGTGTCGGGTCGCCCGATCAAATCCTTGATTTGATTTAGGGCCCTATCGTCTAATGGTTAGGACGCCGGCTTTTCAAGCCGTTAATCGGAGTTCGATTCTCCGTAGGGTCACATTGACAAGTTGCTACTCTTATTTTTTAATATAAAAATTTAAAATAAACAAAAAATAAACAAAAAGCCCCACGGGTGGAAAATCAGCACATTTCACACCGCAGGGCTTTTCTTAACTAATAACCAACTATAAATTGCAATTTACTTAAGTATATACTAGTTTAGTCTAGAATGTCAAGGTATTGAACTAATTACGTTCTCTTGACTAATTCATACCTGTCTGGTATTATCTTTAAAAAAGAAGCTCTATGAAAAAAACAGTTTTTGTGGCATTTGCAATAATGCTAACCAATTTTTTGCCAGTGTTGCTTTTGGCGCAATCCAAAAATTCACTTGAAACGCAAATAACTAACACTGAAAGTCAGTGCGACACTTTAATTGCAAAGATGAAGATTTCAAATCACGAAGTCTTATCTTTAAAACCAGAGTATCAAAATCTGAAGCGTTTTTACAAGCAAAATAAAAAGAATCCGGAAATGCAGGACTCACTTCTAGAAAGATTTTCAGTCTATAATCAAAAATTAAGTCGTGTAACACAGACATATACAGCGATTGTGTATGATTACAATGAGAGTAGCTTTACCATTAATCACATTACTCGAAAGTTTGGTGTAACTGATTCGGTGAGCATGTCGTTATTGATTGCCTATGAAAAACTAAAAATTTCATCTGATTTTTTGGACGAAGAATTTAAAACGTTCAGAAAATATGGAAGTCGGCTTGACCCAATGAAAAGTGCGTTCGGTGCACTTGAAAGAAGGTTTGCAAAACTTTAGCCCCGATGATGGGGCTTTTTATTTACTGATTTCTATAAAACAAAAAAGCCCCACCACACGAATGTAGCAGGGCTCAGGATACGAGATATAGGATAAATGTTTCCAAGTAAAGTGTATACTATCGGGCTAATCTTTGTCAAGTTTTTGTAATACTTTTATTTTTTAGTTTGTAGCCACTGGTAAATGTCTTCCAGGGCTAGGACGGCATGGCCGGCGGCGATGTTGTTTTGGTGGTACAAAACATCGGTGCAGTCACCAGCCGCCCAAATACCCGAGCGTGAAGTTTTCATATTTTTATGGTCTATAATTATTTTATTGTGCGCATCTTTGGTAATTAAATCACCAATAATATCAGTGTTGGGTAATTGGCCAATTTCAACAAAAATGCCTTTTACGTCTAATTTAATTTCTTCATTACCTAAAACATTTTTATAAATAAGTCCGCCAACAAAAGTATTACTTTCATCACCCAAAACTTCAACCACTACGGCATTATTTATAATTTCTATTTTAGGATTTTTCCTAATAGTTTCTAGGGTAATTTCATCAGCTCTAAATTTTTCGCTACGATTTAATATGTAAACTTTTTGGCAATAGGCCGATAGTTGTAGGGCTGATTCAAAGGCTGCATTACCGCCACCAATGACCGCTACGGGCATACCAGTAAAAAATGGGCCATCGCACGAGGCGCAATAGGTCAGGCCTTTATGCTCAAAAGTGTTAGCATTTTTGGCTTCTAGTTTTCGGTGATTACTGCCGGTAGTAATCAACAAGGCTTTACTTTCTAAAGTTTCGCCACTATCTAAATTAATTTTAAACAAACTACCAATTTGCTCATCATTTTTTGTAATGCCTATAACTTTTTTGCCTTTCAGAATAGCAACAATGTCACCGGCATATTCGCGCACATGAGTCTCTAAATTTTTGGCCAAATCAGCTCCGCTAATATGTGGGGTACCAATCCAGTTTTGAATATCATCTGACACGTTTGATTGACCACCAAATTCATAGGCAATAATTGCAGTTTTGATTTTTTTGCGAGCTGCATAAACTGCCGCCGCTGAACCCGCCGGCCCTCCACCAATAATTATAAGTTCGTACATACAAAGTATTATAACAAAATTTTACTTTCTTTGCCTGCGCAAAAATGCCGGTACAGCTGAAAAGGTATCGTCATCATTTTCCTCTTCTTCCTCGGGCATTTCAATTTCAGAGTCAACTTTTTTCAAATAATCATTTTGGGGTTGGTTGGTTTCAGTTTTTATATCGTCATTAGTTTTGCGCGAAAATAAGCCACCTAAACCACTCGAATTTTGTTGTGCTGGGTTAGCTGACTGATTAATAGATACGCCAAATGAAGTTTTGCGATTTGTATCAGTAGGGAAGCCGGTGGCAATAACTGTGATTTTAACTTCACCTTTTTTCAATCTATTATCGTGTGACATACCAAAAATAACTTTAGCATCGCGGTCGATATTGTCGGTAACTAAGTTAGCTGCCTCGTGTACCTCAAGTATGCCCAAATCATCACCTCCACACACATTGATCAATACTCCCCGTGCACCATTAATTGAAATATCTAATAGGGGTGAGTTGATTGCGTCCATGGCAGCCTTCTTGGCACGGTCATCGCCAGAAGCAATTCCGACACCCATAATTGCACTACCTGCATCTTGCAAAATTGCGCGAATATCGGCAAAGTCAACATTCATATTGCCCGGCATTGTTATTAAGTCTGAAATACCTTCAACGGCCTGACTTAAAACTTCATCACACATAGCAAATGCATCTTTAAAGCTAGTGTCTTTCGAGGCTACAGTCAATAGGCGATCATTAGGTATAACAATTATGGCATCAACTTCGCCAGCCAGTTCTTCAAGTCCAGTTTCAGCTAAACGCATACGTTGGCTACCTTCAAATGAAAATGGTTTAGTGACAACCCCAACAGTCAACACACCTTGTTCCTTGGCTAATTTGGCAACGACAGGTGCAGCACCAGTACCAGTACCTCCACCCATACCACCAGCAATAAAAACCATGTCGGCGCCTTTAAGTGAGTCTTGAATCTCTGCCTTGGTTTCCTCGGCGGCGCGATGACCAATTTCTGGATTCATACCCGCACCTAAACCTTTAGTTAAATTTTTACCAATGTGAATTTTTTTATTAGCTAATGAATTATGTAAATCTTGCGTGTCAGTATTCATGGCAATGAACTCGACACCTTTAATGTCTGACTCGATCATATGATTGATCGCGTTTTTACCAGAGCCACCAATACCGATGACTTTGATTCGAGCGAATGTTTCTACGTCTGGGCTAATTTTAGGCATATGCTGAATGTGTAACTAATAATGGTTTATAAGTAAAAATTAGCACGAAGCCGGTTTTAGGGCAATAGCTGATGCAAAAGATTTTTCCAGGCTCTTTTTATGCTTCCAATGACATTTTCGTCTTTTTGGTCTTGTATTTCAAGCTCATTTTCAGACTGGAGGTTATTGTTCAGTAATCCGTAGGCTGTATACCACGATGAATCTGGCAGTTCGGCAAGGGCACCGGTGGCCTCAGTCAGGGTTTTGGCAGGCAGGCGAAGCACGTCTTTAGCAAAAGCCTCAATGCCATTGATCAGTGATCCTCGGCCGACAATTAAAACACCAGCCGGCAATAAACCACTACGTTTTATTTTTTTAAGTTGTGTATCAGTCATTTCAAAAAAATCAATCACACGCGCAAAAATAATATCTTCTAATTTTTTACGAGAAACATTCGGTTGGATAATACCCAATTTGACATTTTCAGCTTCTTCAAAATCAATTTTTAAACCTAGGGCAATATCTTTGGTAATATCATTTGAACCAATTGGTAAAACAAAAACCGAAATTGGTAAACCATTTTCGTAAATTGCTGCCGAAACAGTTTCGGCTCCAATATCAATAATACCAACGCCAACGCTTTTTTGCTTTTCACTTAAAACGGCTGAAGCGGTGGCCAATGGTGAGGCAATAATATCAACCACCTCAATACCTAATTTACTAATTACAGACAAAACAGTTTCCAGATGCTGAGTCATGGCAGTTACAAAAAATATTTTGACCTCCAGTTTAATACCTTTTAAACCAAGCGGTGTTCCCAAAACCTGGTTACCGTCAAGGTAATAATCCAGGGCAATGCGATGAATTATTTTACGGTTTTCTAAACTAATATTATTTTCACCATCGTTTAATGCAGTCAATATATCAGCTTCGCTAACCAGACTGTCGGCTCGTGAAATAATCGCTTGGCCAATACCATAACTTGACGCCAAGCCCATGCCTGAAAAGCCGACAACTGCGTGGTTAATTTTTGAGTCAATTTTATCTTCACACAATTCCTTGCATGACAATATGGCCTTTTGCACCAATTTAACATCAATAATATAGCCTTGGCGCATGCCGTCACTTTCAACTTCGGCTAGGGCTACAATTTGCTCGGGGGATTTTTTATCAGGTCTACCAAAAACAAGCATGCGCAAACTGCTGGAACCAATATCTATGCTTGTTCTAATATTTCTCATAAGTTATAAAAGGTTAGTATATATTTTACTATACTTATTTATTATAACTCCTCTACAGCTTATAGCCAAACTCTTTTACTAGTTTTTGTTCTAACAACTCCATTTTAATACCATGATCTAGGCCTTTTAAATGTAGTAATGAATGAATTAATATAAAAGCTAAATAGTCAGCATACTTTGCCTTGTTTTGTAGCGCCTGCTTTTTAATAATAACTGGACACAAAATTATTTCGCCTGAGTTTTTAGTGTATTGAAATGACAGTGTATTGGGTGTATAAGTTTTGTTGCGCGTTTGTAAATTTATTTTACGAGCTGTACAGGTGCCAACGAAAGCCAGTGACAAAGTATATTTTTTACCCAAAATTTTATTTTTGATTTGCAGTATTTTAACAAGAGGCAAAGTTAAAACTTTGCCTCTTGTTGTGTTTTGAATAGAAACTGAATCCTCCATACTAAGCCATTTTGCCAAGCTTTTTTAGCTTTTCAACTTCGCTTCGGCGGGTCAGCTTTTTCAAAGCCCCAGCCTTCATTGAAAGCTTGCTGGTTTTGCGTTTGGCATAACGGCCGCCTTTAACTTTTGGAATAATCCCAGCCTCTTGAACTTTGCGCGAAAAACGACGCAAAAGCCCGCCTGGGTTTTCGTTTGGATTTCTTGTAACTTCTACATTAATCATTGGCATATAGACCCCACATTACCACAGCCCCCAAAATTATGCAATAAAAAAGCCCGCATACTTTTGTTGGGTGCGGGCTACAAACGTTTAATACTTTTCTATCGGTTCAATCAATATTTTAAACTCCCCACTGTTGGCTTCCACATACCAGTTTCCAGTGATTTCATTTTCAGTGGCTATGCCAATATAGACAATGACATATTTATGACGAATGTTATATTTTTTGAACATAATAAAGAGGTCACCGGGGTAAATAAGTTTGGACTCGGTTGTAAAAAAGTCACGTTCTTTACAAGCGTATACTTCAAATTTATATGAAAAAGCGCCATTGCTGGCGCATGAGATTTTTAGGCTCTTTAGATTTAGGGTATAAATTTATCCCACCAAAAACCAAAAAAGAACCCAGATATAAATAAAGTAATAAATAATACGACAGCCAGGCCGAGCGTGCTTATTGATACAATAAATATACCGTAGTGTATCTTCAGTAGAACTTTTTCTAATGTTTTCATAGATTTCTGTTTATATGTCCTTTGGCAGTATATCTTCAATAAAATCTAAAAGCAATAAAAAAAGCCGGAAAATATGAATCCGGCGTCAGAACTAGTTTTAATTGGTATAGGTCTTAGTAGCAACCCTGTACATTTTTTCAAGATTGTTAGAGAAGAAGTAATTCCTTGTTTCATAGGCATAGCTAATAACAAACTCCTCGTGATTCTTAACAAAAAAATTAAATACAACATCTGCTTGATTCGCAGGTATATTTTGCTCTTTTGCTTTTTTGTGAATAAAATCAATGAAACCTTTTTCGATTTCAGTCAATTTTGATTTCGAACCAGAGCTAATCTTGTTGTTATACTTAACGTACAAAAGTAAAAATAGGGTAATTACTAGTGAAACTAGGGTGTAAATAGTTTTTTCTGTCTCCATAATTTTCTTGCTTTTTTTTAAAATCTACAAAAAACTTACCACCTATTTACAAAAAAGTCAAATAAAACGTCCTGAATTTTAGCTTGACATATAATATCCGTTTGTATATACTTTTAGATATGGATACAACAATGTTAATAAAAACTAAAAAAGACCTTAAACTAAAAGCTCAGGAATTGGCCAGTGAGCTTGGCTTTTCATTGACCGATATTGTAAATGCCTCACTTAGGCAATTCGTTATAAATCAAGGTATTACAATTTCAAAAATTCCTACAGAAAGGCTAGATTCTTATACAAATAAAAAAGAAATTCTTTCGGCATACAAAGCATCTCTAACAGAATTTTAAAATAAAAAATGAATCTTTTAAAAACAAAGAATTACATTAAAAGCACCAGCTCTTTACCAAAAAAAGATCAAGTCATGGTATTGAAACAGGAAAGATTATTAGCCAAAGACATGTTTGACTCTAGATTACATACAAAAAAATTGAGTGGATTTTTGAATGACAAAGTTTTTTCTTTTAGAATAACTAGAAATTATCGTGGAATTTTTCGCTTATCATCAAATGATATAATACTTTTTGCAATTGGCCATCGAAAAGATATTTACGACTCCTTAAACTAGTTCAACTATTTTGGTCAAATAAAAAAGCAAATAAAAAAGGCTGAGCATTTGCATGTCAGCCTTGGTTCATTTTTTAAACTTATTTTCGTTCTTTTTCTTGTGAAAGAATTTTACGAAAAGGAATTTGTCTTTTTTGTCGCTGTATTCATCAAGCTTACTGCGAATTTGTAGCGGTATTTCAGCATAACTTTCGTAAATGTGAAATATGTAACCAATGTAGCCCCGAGCTTGGCGTTGCAACTTCTCGTTGCTATTTTCAGTGTCCAAGCAGGCTTTGTGCAAACAGGCCCGAATTTTGCGTTGAGTTTTTTTAGGAATTGTTGGTTTTAAATAATACCAAGGCTTCCATGTTCTTAGGCAATGACGTGCGCCTTTGATTTTTTCTTTTACCATCAACTTTAATTCCTGACGAGTTTTTCGGTGTCTTACCAATCGCAAACCAGTTAATACGGCCTCTTCCTTCGAGAGGTCGTAAACTTTTGTTTTGCGATGATTAAACTTCCAAATAGTATTTTGCTCAATTGGGCGAAGTTGTCCTTCAACATTTTGCCTGACCCGTTCCTTATTTTGATTACTATCAATACTTAAACCAATGTTATCAACATAGATTGCTTCACGAGTGTAGCAATCAGGGAAAGATCTTGGTTTGCAACCAATTCGATAATACTTCCTTGGTCCCTCAAAATCAAAACTTGAAAGTAACTTTGTGTATGAAACCATCAATGCCATTAAAAATGGTGACGTTGGTGGCCCTTGCACAAGAATGCCTTTATAAGTCACAATTTTTGAGACAATATCAGCCATACATTCGCACAAATCGCTAACATATTCAAACTGAAGTGGGTCACGGATACTTTCGCGAAACAAACGATTTCTTTTGTTAGGGAAAAGCGGACTTCGGTTTTTTGAAAATTCGGCAAAGTCATCTACATATCCAAGATCATTCGTCCTGAAAAGATCTTTTACCGCAAAACCATACTCGCTATTTTTTGTTACCCAAGTTCTACGTCCTTCTTCCTCATACCACAAATAAAGCTCATACCTTTCAAAAGACAAAGAGTTGGAATCGTAACCACTTACAAGTTTAAAGTCTACGCTTTTTTTGCTCATTAAAAACATGTAGTAAGCAAAACGATAATAATAAACTTCAATTTGGAACAGGTCATACAGGGCAGCTTTTAACGCATCGGTTGTTACGCAATGAAATGCGTCTTTTATATCAACTTCCGCTATAAATTTTGGTGCCAAGAATGAGTGGGCCATGACATTGTCTTTAGTTGATTTACCCTTAACGCCGCCTGTGCAACGTTGGTCAATCAGGTCGTGCGCATAAACTTTAACAAAGAAGTTGTAGTACAAACTATTTTGCACCTCAAACGTTTTACCCAGTGGCTCATGAATTATACGTTTACCACCACTACGCTTTTTCTTTGTAAAAATATTGTAGGTAGGGTTTTCCAAAGCCTCTTTCAAATCACTTAGTTTGACAAAGGCTGAGTGCGCAATAATTTCTAACGCATTTTCGTATATTTCATTTTCTATTTCCATCACATTGATTATTTAATTTTTAAAGAACAAACAAAGAACAAATACTGGTTGCTGGGCAATATATTAATGTACTGCCCAGCTTATTTCATTCTAAAGCGCATGCGCAGCATGTGCTTTGCCGTGATTGATGTGGATAAAGATCCACCCCAACCTAATTAATCGTTACGGTAGCTAGAAACTAACTACTAGACAATCGACTATCCAATGGAAACAACCACTAATAGGAACCAGATTAATAGTGACCATAACATAACTTTTTCTAAAAAGCAATACTTGTCTAATTCAACCAATCGGTTTCGTTGACGTAGATGTCAAAGCTTTGGTCAGTGAGTTTGGCAATGTTGGAGGCGATTTTGGTGTGCCAAGTTTCGGGGGTGTACAGGCCGGTGGCAATGATAATATTTTGGCCTTGGTTTTTAGTGTACATACTAATTTCAATACTTTTATCAAGCTCACGAAGTAATTTTTTAACACTACTTAAACTATCAGCATTGTTATACACTGTGCCACCTGGTTTTAAACTTTTTTTAATATTTAATAAATATCCAAACGGGGGGAAGTTTAGTGTTTGCCTGTCGGCCAGTTCATCTTCGTAAAACATTTTTAAATTCCCGCGTTTAATTTCGTTAAATAAATATTCATCTTTCAGGCCGGTAATAATGTGTAACTTTTTGGTGGCAAAATCATTGGCATTTAGTATAAGCTCTATAACTCTTTCAGAGATGCGATAATTTGGCACACCAAAAAGTGAGTCGATGGAAGCAAAAATAATATTTTCGGGGTAAATAATTAATTTATTCATAATGCGCTCGCCACCAATTAAAACACCGTTGTTTTGTGCCCAAGAGTTTAAGGTTTTTTTAATTTCAGTCAAGCTTGAATTCTCGGGCAAGTAAAAAATGTTTATGTCGGGATAATTTGTTTTTATACTTTCTACCAACCTTTCGCTACCAATACCAAAAGGTTTCAAGTTCCAACTGTCGCATTTGGGGCAGTTAACATCAGCATTAATTTTGTGTGCACATCGGGGGCAAACAAATTCACGTTCTTTACCACCTTTTTCAACCAAGCGCATAGGTGCATGGCAAATATCGCAGGTTAGGGGGCTTTTACAGTCATTACAAATTGTGGTGGGGAACAAGCCTGGCTTGGGCGAGAAGATAAAGGTTTTTTCAGCATCAGATTTTTCAAGAATTTTTTTAGCCTCTTCGGTGAACAATTCCCAATTATCTTTACTACGCAGTGAAAATGAAATTTTTTGATTATCAATTAAAAACCGGGTATTTGATTCATTATTGGGTAGCAATACTTTATTTTTAGCTAACAAGTACTGACTAATATTTAAATACGAACCAGCTAAAATAGTTTTTAATTTACTAACGCTTGCTATACGCATTAACAATTCGCCGTATGGTATATGTGGGCGTTTATTGTTAGTATAAAATCGGCTACCGCATTCGTCCATGATTAAAATATCAGCAAAGGGCAGTAAGGCCAAAGCATTTTTAATATTAGTAATTAAACAAATTGATTTGCCTGACGAGCAAATATTTTTAAATAGCTTTGGGGATTTTTCGCCACTCTCTTGACTCAAGACAACTCGTTTTTCAATACCGGGCGAAATAGTTTCATAAATCATGCGACCAATGGCTTTGGTTGGGGCGGTAATAATTATAATTTTTTTATCAGTCTCTTTTTTTGATAGGGCCTCACGCACAAAACGTTTATATAAAATCAAACGTGTATTTCGTGGTTCATGAATATAGGTTATTGATTTGTGTGAAAGAATTTCGGGTTCATATTGCAGTAAAATATTCAAGCCCTCGTCGCTGATTGTGTCGCCTAATATTTCGCTAACTGGCACGGCATATTCTTTACTAAAATTAATTAATTCAGTAATCGCTGTGTCGCTGTGTGGTAGCTTGCCCACGACTTTTGTAATTTTTTTTAATTTAAAGGGCGCGCTTTTTATATCACCTTTTTGTAGTGTTAGCATCTCGCATTTTAAAACCATACCCAATACATAGCGCGACCGAACAGCTACTGAAACAATACTACCCACGACTAATTCCTGCGCACTCCAAAACGAAAGCTCCTCACGTAAGCCTTTTTTAAATATTGCGACTTCTACAATAAACATAGCCCTATTCTAGCATTTTTTGCTATACTGGGGGTCTGATGATATTTCAGCGAATAAAATTAGGTATTGATTTGGGTACGGCCAATACGCTGGTTTTTTTGCCGGGGGTGGGGGTTGTGGTTGATGAGCCAACGGTTGTGGCCATATCAGAGCAGGATAAAAAGATTTTAGCGGTAGGCAACGAGGCCAAGGAAATGATTGGTAAAACCCCTGAAAATATTACAGCTTATAAACCCATGCAAGGCGGGGTTATTGCCGACTATCGCGCGACTGAGGCACTACTACGATATTTTATTAATAAAGCACTACCGAAGTGGAACTTTTTAAAGCCAGATGTTTTAATTTCAGTACCGGCCGGTATTACATCGGCTGAACGTCGGGCCGTTATTGATGCGGCCATTCGGGCTGGGGCCAAAAATGCATATGTTATGAAGGAGCCGATCTTGGCGGCGATTGGGGCGGGCATTCCGATTTATGAATCCAATAAAGGCCACGTTGTGGTTGATATTGGTGGTGGTACGACTGATGTAGCCGTAATATCTTTGGGCAGTATTGTGCATAGCTCATCGGTTAAATCAGCTGGTGACAAAATTGATCTAGCGATTATTGAACATATGAAGAAAAAGTATTCTTTAGCTATTGGTGAACGTACAGCCGAGGAAATTAAAAAAACTATCGCATCAGCTATAATTTTAAAAGAAGAGCTAGTTATGAGCGTAAGAGGGCGTCATTACAGCGAGGGCTTGCCCAAAAGTATTGATATAAAAAGTAACGAAATAACCTTGGCTATTGGTGAAGTATTAGGTCAAATAATTGGCGCTATAAAAGTCGTGTTGGCTGAAACTCCACCTGAACTAGCCAGCGACATAATGGATCAGGGTATTATTTTAACTGGGGGCACATCACAACTTTTAAATTTGACTAAATTGATTGAAAACAAAACCGGTGTAAAGGTTCGTTTGGCTGATAACCCGCTGCATTGCGTTGTTTATGGTACAGGGCAGGCATTAGAGCATCTAGGATCATATAAAAAAGCCCTAAGCTCAAAGTGATAATTCAAAAATAAAAAACTTATGCACGCATATTTAATTTGTACTAACAATAAAGAAATAAATTTGAAAAGCTTTTTACCTAAACTGGCCGAGCCAATTTTTAAACACTATTTTACAAAACTAAAGATAGACGACGTGCATGCGTTAAACAGTTTTTTGTTAACTTCGGGGGCCGAGACACACATAATTTATTTTGAGACTTTTTTAGAACTTGCTCAAAATGCTTTTCTAAAAACTCTTGAGGAGCCATCAGCTGGTAAACAAATAGTTTTAGTTACTAAAAGTCGGGCCGGTATATTGGACACTTTGTTGTCACGCCTAAATGTTATAGATAATGTTGCAGATAGTGAATTGAAACTTTCAAACTTTTTGGAGTTGAGCATTGTAGACAGGCTTGAAGTAGTCAAAAATATTTTAAATAAAGACGATGATGAGGTCAGGCCCGGCGCTCAAAATTTGATAAATCAAATTTTGAGCACTAACACCGAAACAAAGTTTTTAACCAGCCAACAAAAACAAACTTTAGCCCAACTTCATGACCACTTATTTGACTCGGGTACATCAGCCAAACAAATTTTAGAATTTTTAGCTGTGACTTTATAATTTTATGATATAATCTTATTACTTATGTATAATTTTACCCAAACAAAAGAAGCTTTTAAAAATACCCATGAATGGTTGGCGCATGAATTTTCAACTTTACACAGTGGCAAGGCAAGCCCAATGATATTAGATGGCGTGATGGTTGATAGTTATGGTAGTAATATGCCTATTAAAAATGTGGCCTCGGTAACCATTGAGGACTCTAAAACTTTGCGCGTGTCACCATGGGATAAATCGCAAGTAAAAGTTATTGAAAAGGCCATTAATGATGCAAATATTGGCTTGTCAGTTGTTTGTGATGCCGATGGTTTGCGGGTAATATTTCCAATGCTAACGACCGAAACTCGTAGCAAGATGGTTAAAATTTTAAAAGATTTACTAGAGGAAGCTCGCATTCGTGTACGCAAAGAGCGCGAAAAAACTCAAGAGGATATTCGGGCCAGTGAAAAATCAGGCAACCTTGATGAAGACAGCAAGTTTCGCGCACTTGATGAATTGCAAAAATTAGTTGACGAAGCCAATAATAATCTAGAGCAACTTTTTGACAAAAAGGAGCGCGATGTAATGACCGTTTAGCTAGGTTCTAGGGACTAGTTGCTAGTGACTAGGTTTTAGAAAAAAATAAATATGAATAAATTAAAAGAAAATAAATATATAATTTTAATAGGGCTACTAACTCTAGGTTTTGTTTTTTATTGGTTTCAGTTAAGACCAGCCCAGATTATAAAAAAAAGTAATAGTGAAACATTTCTTTATAACTCTACTAACAATCAAGAACCCATCAATATAGTGTTAATTGGCTTGATAAACAAGAAAAATTGTATAAAGATTGTTTAAGGTACAAGGGTATTGAAAAATAAATTTACAATGAATGAACCCAGTATAAAATCATATAAAGATTTAATTGTTTGGCAAAAGGGGTATGAACTTGTGAAGCAGGTTTATACAATTACGGCCAAACTTCCTCAAGCTGAAGTATTTGCCTTACAGTCACAAATGCGTCGCTCGGCAGTTTCAATAGTTTCAAATATTGCTGAGGGTAGTAGTCGAAAAACCAGGAAGGATTATTGCCAGTTTATGCACATTGCCTATGGTTCTACATCTGAGTTAGAGACTCAACTATTTCTTTGTAAAGATTTATACAACATTTCAATAGAACCACAACTTGAATTAATTACAGAAGTTAGTAAAATGCTTAGAACGATTATTAATAAGCTAGAATCTAGTAACTCAACACTAGAACCTAGAACCTAGAACCTATGCCCCTATTGTACTTCTTCATAATACTTTTAATTTTAGTGCTTGTTCATGAGTATGGGCATTTTCAAACTGCCAAGTGGTTTAAAATGAAGGTAGATGAATTTGCTTTTGGCTTTCCACCACGTTTAACCGCTTTTTGGCACAAGGGTACGAAATTTTCATTTAACTTATTGCCCCTGGGCGGTTATGTTAAAATCAAGGGCGAAGATGGTGGCGATATCAGTTCAGGTTCATTTGCTTCAAAATCCTATTTTGCCCAAATCGTTGTTTTAGTGGCGGGTATTGTAATGAATATTTTAATTGCTTGGGTTTTGTTTTTTGGTGCCATGTCATTGGGCATGCCTCAGGCCACGAATGATTTAAACAACGCCGATGTTTTAATTACTAATGTTGCCCCAAACAGTGTGGCCGAAAAAAGTGGTATTCAGGCTGGCGATATTGTACAGAAAATAAATTATGAGGGTGGCGAATTAATTATTACCGATCCACAAACTGTAACCAGCGCCGTTCGTAATGGCCAACCCTTAGAATTTATTTTAACTAGAGCGGGGCAAGAGGTTGCAATTAGTATTGTGCCTGAAAATATTGACGGCATAAATAAAATTGGTATTGAACTGCAACCCGTACAAACTAATAAACTTTCGTTTGGTAAAGCCGTTGTCGCCTCGGCTAAAGCCACAATTTTTTACACCCAGGAAACTTTCAAGGGCTTTATTAATTTATTTGCCAAATTATTTACCGGTCAAAATGTGGGTGACCAAGTCTCGGGCCCAGTTGGCATAGTTAAGCAAGTAGGGCAGGCGAGTGATTTTGGTTTGGCGTACTTGCTGTCTTTTGCCGGTATTTTATCTATTAATTTAGCCATTTTAAATCTAGTGCCTTTCCCTGGGCTTGATGGTGGCCGAATTTTATTTGTCATATTAGACGCCGTAACTCGCAAACGAATTTCACAAAAAGTTTTAGGCTTCATAAATGCCATTGGTATTATTGCCTTATTATTGTTGATGATTTTAATTACCGTCAAAGACATAATCCGCCTTTAAAAATCACTACTAAATACTACTTGACAACTGTCAATGTATTTGCTAAGATACGGGCTAACGTACATTTAAATAAAAACGCGAATGAAAACAAAAATGACATCAATGCTGGTTATGGCTATAGTTATTGCCATGTTAGCAACCACTTCTTGCTCGTTAGCACAGAAGGTTTTTCCTGGAAAGAAGAACAAAACTGAACAGTCTGATGGTGATGAACCTATGACACGTAAGGAAAAACGGACGATTAAAAAAGCTGAAAAGGCTGAGGCGAAAAAAGAAGCTGAAGAAAAAGCCCAGGCAAAAGCTAAGGCTAAAAAACAAAAAGCCGGAGACTCTGAACAAAGCCAGACCGTAGTGTATGACACTGGAACTCAAAAAGGTTCTGGTAATGGGGAAGTAAAAATTACACCAACCCCAACACAAAAAACTCAAACACCGGTCCCGGTTCAACCAACTCCAAGTCAGCCAAACATCAAAGTTCAGCAACCTGTTGTTACTGCTACCGCGAATGAACTGTTTATCGGTGAACTGGATTTTGCCAACATGATTGGTTATCCAACTATGGGCGGGCAATTTTACATAATCTCTCCAGTGTATCAGGATTCGATTTGGGTTGAAGATGGCGACAATAGTCAGGGCTATTGGGAGTATGACAAAAAATTATCCTTTTCGGTTTACGTTCCAACTGAAGATTACCGATTGATGAAGAACAAAAACAAAAAGGTGGTAGTTTATGCAAGATGGATGAAAATGACATCAGACGGAGTTATGGATCTTGATTCAAAAACACCTGGATTGATTGTTAAAGCCGGCATTCATTACACTGATGTTGGTGTAGAAAATCCATTCAAACCGAGCTTGAAACCAGAAGAGCCCAAGGAGGTGTTGGTCAAAAATGACAGAGTGATAAACGTTGGTAAACCATGTGACCCTCGCCGATGCCCGGTAGGAAAAGTCATGGACATGGCTACTTGTAACTGTGTTAGTCGGTAAGAGTAAGAATAGTTCACAAGCCCGCTTCAAAAGAGCGGGTTTTTAATTTTAGCCATAAGTCGGACTTATGGCTGGTTTACAAAAGTATGAATAAAAATACAATGCCAATTATGATGCGGTACCAGCCAAAGGACGTGAATGAGTGGGTGGTAATGAATTTTAAGAAGCTTTTAATGGCAAGAAGGGCAACAATAAAGGCCGTGATAAAACCAGTCAAAACTAATAGCCATTCGTTAGATGAAAAACTAAAACCGGTTTTAACTAAGTCATAACCGGTGGCTGCTAGCATTGTGGGTATGGCCAACATAAACGAAAATTCAACCAAGTCCTGGCGATTCAAGCCCCGCATTAATCCACCAATAATTACCGCACCTGATCGTGATACACCGGGTATAAAGGCCAGAGTTTGGATTATGCCCAACATAAAAGATTCTGTTTTATTTACAGATTTGTTTAAGTTTGCATTTGAATGCAAATTTATGCTTTTTTTAGCCAAGTTATTTTCAACAATGATTATAATAATACCACCTAAAATCAAGGCAATAGGCACGATAATGTTGTGACCTAAAAATATTTTAATTTGTTTATAAAACAAAAAGCCAATAATTGCGGTGGGCACAAAAGCATAAATTAAATTTATAAAAATACTTTTATTATTTAAAATCCTTTTTATGTACAAAAACACAACGGCCAATATAGCACCTAATTGTATAATAATTTCAAAGCTTTTTAAAAACTGATTGGGTTGTAAATTCAACAAATTGGCAGTCAAAATCAAATGCCCAGTTGATGAAATTGGCAAAAACTCTGTTAATCCCTCTACAATGCCTAATATAATTGCGTGTAATATAGTCATGTTTAGTTTATAGCTTTTTATTTACGGCCAAATAAGCCGTCACAATAGCGGCAGTTTCAGCGCGTAAAACATTATTACCTAAACTATATTTAGGTATACCTAATAATTCTGCCGATAGTTTTTCGCGGTCTGACCAACCACCTTCGGGCCCAATGAAAAATACAGTGGCTATTGGATTATCAATAATTAATTTTTTAACCTCAACTTTGCTAGGCGAATCGTGGCCGGGCATATCGCAAAAAACTAATTGGATTGCCTCGCCTGACTCAATTTTTTTAATAAAATATTCAAAAGCTTTTTGCAAATCCATTTCAGGCAATAAATAGGGTACAACTAGTCGGCCTGATTGTTCGCTGGCCTCGCGTACAATCGTTTGGCAACGTTCTATATTTATGCCTTTTTTAATAACTTTATCGCTAGTGAGTGGCAAAATACCACTGACCCCAACCTCGGTCATTTTTTCAAGCGCATATTCAAAAGCCTCTTTTTTAATTGTGGCTAATGCAATGATAATTTCAGGCAAACTTTGTGTGGCCAAGCTTTCATGAATAATACGACAAATAATCTGCTTTTTGTTAATTTCTAAAATCTCAGTTTCATAGCGAATG
>Ga0209541_10002626_pt1 | contig 33891 bp, 36 predicted proteins | sample RifCSPlowO2_01_FD_184027 | JGI IMG/M metagenome (GOLD analysis project Ga0209541, IMG submission 184027) | Groundwater microbial communities from Rifle, Colorado - Rifle CSP2_plank lowO2_0.1 (SPAdes) (version 2) | ecosystem: Environmental > Aquatic > Deep subsurface > Groundwater | place...
CCGTTCGGGAAAATATTGAAATTTCCGCCGAAATCGTAGAAAAACAATCTGCCAAAGTTCCAGGTCGTCCGTTGTTTAACAAGATGATGAGTGAGATTGAAACATTCGGCGGAGGTATCCTATCTTGGAACCCCGATCGCCTCGCCCGCAATTCGGTGGACGGAGGCAAAGTGATTTACCTCCTCGACACAGGGAAACTTGCGAGCCTCAAATTTCCAACTTTTTGGTGCGACAACACTTCGCAGGGTAAATTTATGCTTAACATGGCTTTCGGACAAAGTAAATATTATGTGGATTCTCTTTCCGAAAATACCAAAAGAGGTTTGCGCCAAAAAGTTAGACGCGGAGAATATCCTGGGCTTTCACCAGTTGGTTACATAAACGATAGTAGAACCAAAACTATTGTAATAGACAAAAAGTCCGCGCCTGTCATCCGCAAAGCGTTTGAAATGTACGCAGAGGGTAATCAAACGCTCGACACAATCGGTATGTTTTTGGCGCAAAACCAACTTTTGACAAAACACGGAAAGAAAATCCACAGAACTAGAGCAACTTTCATTTTGTCTAATCCATTTTATTACGGACACTTTCGATACTCTGGTGAAATATATGAAGGAAAGTTTGAGCCAATCGTGTCAAAGAAACTTTTTGATAGAGTCCAAGAAGTGATGAAGCAAAGAGGTCGTCCAAGACACAAAATGAAAAATGAACCCCAAGCGTATTGCGGATTGTTAAGTTGTGGTGTTTGTGGAATGATGATAACTGGCGAATACAGGGTGAAGACACAAATAAACGGTACGCAACATTTTTATACTTACTACCATTGTTCGAAAAAACGTCGAGATATGAAATGTCCTGAACCCTGTATTCGCCAGGAAGTCTTGGACGAACAAATTTCATCACTTCTTCAAAAAGTTTCTATGCCGCCGGATTGGGCGGAATATTTAAAAAGTCGTCTGGAAGACGACAGAAAGGAATCCGCCCAATCCGTTTCTGCTTTTGTTCTAAAAAATCAAAAAATGATTACGGATATTACAGTGAAGCTCCAGCGACTTTTAGATGGATATTTAGACCAAGATGTAGAAAAAGAAATTTATCGTACTGAAAAAGCAAAATTATTATCTGAAAAAAAGTCGCTGGAAGAAGAAATATCTCGTAATCAACAAAAGCAGAAACGTTGGCTCGAACCGATGCAAGAATGGATAAAAGAGGCACAGGATATGGAAAAAATTGCATTGGATAGCAACTTTTTTAACAAAAAGGTTGCTGCCAAAAAAGTCTTTGGCTCGAACCTCCTCCTCCAAAACAAAACCTTGCGCCCTTGGGCGCTCCATTCGGGGAATTCCCTTGCAATCCCGCCAGAAAATCCTTGGTCGGCGCTTTGCGCCGTCCGCTTGAATTCGTCTTCGGAACAGTTAAGTCCGATTTTGGTGCGTCGGGTAGGATTCGAACCTACGTAGCCCGAAGGGCGATTGATTTACAGTCAATTGCGATTGACCACTCCGCCACCGACGCATTTATCCGCCTCCGTTAAAACTTCAGCGAGACGAGTATAAAATAGCACGAAAATTATTTTTTTGCATCTCAAACTTTTTTGTTCTAGGCGGAAGATTTTGAACGTACTCCGAGAGAACTTCTTATTCTGCTATGCTTCCCATTCAAAAATCCTTTTTCTACAATAAGTTCGTTATTCTTTACGGACACCACTACCGTATCTCCCTTTTTTACTCCATTTGAAATTATAAAAGAAGCTACGGGATTTAAAATTTTCTTCTGAATCAAGCGATTCAGTGGTCTTGCCCCATAATGCGGATTATACCCTTCACTTGAGAGATACTTCATCGCTTCATCGGTAATCTTGAAAGTAATGCCTTTGGCGGACAGCCTGTCTTCCACTACTTTTATCCGCAAATTGACAATCTCACGGATAGCGTCTTTGGAGAGAATATCAAAGAGAACGATTTCATCCAAGCGATTGATGAACTCCGGACGGAAATGATCTTTGAGTGCTTCCAAAACTTTCTCCTTTATCTCGCCATAATCTTCCTTTTCGGATTTATTGGAAAAACCGATAGATTCCATCCTCTCCACGAATTGCGAGCCGATGTTGGAAGTAAGAATAATAATGGTATTTTTGAAGTTCACAACTCTGCCTTTGCCGTCGGTAAGCCTTCCTTCATCTATGACTTGAAGAAGCATATTGAACACTTCCGGATGAGCTTTTTCTATTTCATCAAACAGCACTATGGCATAGGGCCTGTGCCGGACGGCTTCGGTCAGCTGGCCGGCTTCATCATACCCCACGTATCCCGGCGGAGAGCCGATCAATTTAGAGACAGAATGACGTTCCATGTATTCCGACATGTCCACTCGGGTCACCGCCCGCTCGTCGTTGAACATAAAATGCGAGAGGGCTTTGGTAAGCTCCGTCTTGCCCACTCCGGTGGGACCCAAAAAGATAAATGAACCGATGGGCCTGTTGGGATCGGAGATTCCCGCCCGAGAGCGACGGATTACATCCGCCACTTTCTTGATAGCTTCATCCTGACCGACAACTCGCTTCTTGAGCTCCACTTCCATTTTTTCAAGCTTTTCGCGCTCTTCTTCGAGCATCTTGGAGAGCGGTATGCCGGTCCAACGAGATACCACCTCGGCAATATCTTCCGCGGTAATTTCTTCCTTCAGTATCCGACGAGACTTCTGTAATTTTTTCAAACGGGCAAGCTTTGCTTCCAGATCCTTTTTAAGAGCGGGAATTTTACCATAGCGTATTTCCGCCGCTCTCGATAAATCCGCGCGCATTTCCGCATTCTCGGCTTCAAGCCGGAGAGTATCAAGCTCTTTTTTAATTTGCCTAATTTCACTTACCGTACTTTTTTCATTTTGCCATTTGAGTTCGAGCTCTTTGGTTTTTTCATGCAGGTTGCCTATCTCCTTGTCTATTTCCCTGATTCTGTTTTTTATCTCTTTTTCTTTTCCTTTGTCTTCGCGAGGGATTGAAATTTCTTTTTTCAGAGCTTCTTTTTCTATCTCCAACTTCATTATCTTGCCATGAGCGTCTTCGAGCGCTTGGGGCTTGTTCTCTAACATTATCTTCAAAGACGAAGAAGCCTCGTCAATCAAGTCAACCGCTTTATCCGGCAGGAATCTATTGGTAATGTACCGAGCGGAAAGATTGACCGCCGATACTATGGCGTCGTCGGTAATGCGCACTCCGTGAAAAAGCTCATATCGCTCCTTCAGTCCGCGCATAATAGTGATGGCATCTTCCACGCTCGGCTCATCAATGTAAACCGGCTGGAAACGCCTGGCCAGCGCAGGATCTTTCTCAATGTGTTTCTGATATTCCCGCAAGGTAGTGGCTCCGATGGCTCGAAGTTCTCCCCGAGAGAGAGCGGGCTTGAGCATATTGGAAGCATCCAGAGTGCCTTCCGCGCCCCCGGCGCCCACTATGGTATGTATCTCGTCTATAAACAAAATTATTTTTCCATCACCCCGCTCTATTTCTTTCATGATGCCCTTCAGACGTTCTTCGAATTCTCCGCGATACTTGGTGCCGGCGACAAGGGATCCAAGGTCGAGAGACACCAATTCTTTTTCTTTTAGAGATTCCGGCACATTTCCCTTGGCAATACGGGAAGCCAGACCTTCCACCACCGCGGTCTTGCCGGTACCCGCTTCCCCTATCAAGATCGGATTGTTCTTGGTCCTACGAGAAAGAATCTGCATGATGCGCATAATTTCGGTATCCCGGCCAATAACGGGATCGAGTTTGTCTTCTCGAGCCAGCTTAGTCAGATTCCTGGTATATTTTAGAAGAAGCTTGAATCGCTTGGGCTCGGAAACATCCGTGATGTTCTGATTGCGAAGCTCCTCCACAACCTTCAGTACTTGATCTTTACTAATTCTGAATCTGGAAAGAATTTCTTTCGCTTCACTGCCAACTTCCAAAATCGCGACAAAAAGATGCTCGGTGGAAACGAAATCATCTTTCATTGTTTCGGAAAGCTTGGCGGAATGTTCTATGGTCTGGGCCAGATCGGGATTCAGATATATCTGATATGCCGGAGAAAGAGTAGTATGAGATTCCGGCGCCTCGATGGATTCCAGAACCGAGTCGGTAAGAAGCATGGTATCCACTTCCAATTTATCCAGAATGGAATTCACCATGCTTTCTTCCTGAAGAAGCAAAGCGGCCAAAAGATGCGTGGAAGAAACATGGTTCACTCCGCGTTCAATGGCGAGCTCGTGAGCCCTTTTAATCGCGTCTTTCGCTTTGGTTGTAAATTTATTAAGTGGTGGCATAAAATTATTTTAAGAAGTTTTCGGAGCTTCTTCCGCTTTTAACGCTTTCAGTATGAAATCAATGGAAACAAAAGAAGAGTTCGGGTCAAAAGAAACCATGCCCAGAATATTGCCGTCTAAATTCAAGACCATTCCCCCTCCGCCGGATCTACTGACGCTAAAGTTTAAATTCTTATTACCGTCAAAAACAGACGATGAAACGCTGCTGTCCAGAACTATAATTTTTTGCCCAACTTTCATCTCGTCTATATTTCCGAATTCCGGAACTTTAAATTCAAGCTTGATTTTAGAATCTGCGGATTCGCCTATTTTCATGAGAACAAAACCTCCTTCGTTCGCCGCCAAAAAATTTATTTTAAATTTATCACCATTGTTTTTGGCATAATACACTCCCTGATTGGAAACCAGAGCCGCATCAGCCACGAATATTCCTTCTTTGTTTAAGACAAATCCCCTGCCTGCCGACACTTCTACCGTTTTCCCTAATTCATCAATGACTTCTTTGGTTAATAAAAATATGGAAGATTGATTTTTAGCTATGGCGTCCACCACCAAATCTTCTTCTTTCACCACCACAGTCTGTACAGTGGTCTTACCCTCCACTTGTTGAATTTTCTCCACTGTCTGCTCTATCACTCTATTAATTGGCGCGATTATCGAAGGCGGAGCCTGCTGCATCAAAGAAACGGTCACAATGGAAGTGGCGATAGAGGCCACGAACGACAACAACAAAGCAAACAATATAAGCTGTGGCTTATTTAAATCTTTAATATCCATAATTCAATTATACTCCTTCATCTATTTCATTTCAACTTTAACGGGCGTGGAGATATACCACTTTTTTAGCTTTGTTAAAATTTCCGATAAAACTTTTATTGCGGTATCGATATCTTTTTTGGTCGTATCCGAGCCCAGAGAAAATCTAACCGCGCCGTCTTCTTTTTTTATGTTCTTGTCAATCGCTTGAAGCACATGCGAAACTTTGCCGTCTTTGGCCCGGCAAGCGCTTTTCCCGGAAACCATAATTCCTTTTTCAGAGAGCTCGATCACCAGGAGATCAGAGGGGATATTTTTTACGGTGATGTTAATGTTGTTAGGCAGTCTGTTTTTTAAATCTCCATTTTTTTTAATGTCAAAGTGTCTCTTTGACACTTTTTCAAGTTCGGTAAAGAAATAATCACGAAGTTTCTCCAAGCGTTTGAATTCTTTGTCTTTGATTTTTTGAGCAAGCTCGAAGGCATCTGCAAATTGCACTATAGCCTCTACATTTTCTGTTCCGGGACGCAACCCCATTTCTTGATCTCCCCCGGCCATAATAGGCCGGAGCGATATCTCTCTCTTTTTGTAAAGCGCCCCCGCGCCACCCGAACCCGGAATTTTCGATCCGGAAATCGACATCATATCCGCCCCGAGTCGAGCCGTATCCAAATCCAGATAATTGGAAGCCTGCACGGCATCCACGTGAAAAAAAGGGAAATCTTTTCGTTTTTCTTTTTTCCAATGCCTTATTTCCTTGGCTATCTCCCGTATCGGCTGTATTGTCCCAATTTCGTTATTTGCACACATTACCGAGACAAGCGCGGTATTCTCCCTCATCGCGTTTTTTATTTTTTTCGGGTCTACTATGCCGTTTCTTTCTACCGGCACAATACTGACCTTCGCAAGCCCTCTGCGCTCCAGCATCCGGCAAGTTTCAAGCACAGAAACATGCTCTATATTGGTGGTAACTATGTGCGAAAATGAAACAGAAATAATTCCCTGTATCGCCAAATTGTTGCTTTCGGTACCACCTGAAGTAAAAATTATCTCATCCGGTCGAGCGCCCAGAATTCGCGCCACTTTCGTTCGCGCGTCCTCCAGCTTTTTTTTCGCTTTAACGCCACTAGCATGTATAGAGCTTGGATTGGGCGATGCTCCGGAAGCGTAATCCAAGTATATTTTATTTGATTTGAGCATGAGGATAGTGTATATTAAAAATCTATGAATACAAAGGTTGAAATAGGTTTATTCGTCTTGACGGCTATCTTCGCGCTCATTTACGCGGTATGGATGATAAACACCGAAAAACGCCTGAAAAGATTTTTTGCCGGCAAAAAGGGCAAAGATCTGGAAGAGAGTATAGAAATACTCCTCAAAAAAATAGAAATGCTCGAACGCGCGAAAGAATCCGCGGAGAAAGAACTCGAAACGATAAATGTCAAACTTCGGAAAAGTATTCGGGGACTTGGAACCTTGAGATTTAATCCATTTCCGGATCAAGGCAGTAACCAAAGTTTTGCCATAGGCATGATGAACGAAGACGGAGACGGAGTGGTTCTGTCAAGCTTATACGCAAGAGACAGAATGAGTATCTTTGCCAAACCGGTAAAAAACAACAAATCCGAATACGAACTGACGGAAGAAGAAAAAGAAGCTCTGAAAAAAGCTGAAGTTAAATAGTTAAAAAATGAACGGACAAAAAGAACAGCCAAATAATTCGACGCGCCCTCCCGTGGTGGTGGTGATGGGCCATATAGACCATGGCAAGTCCACCCTCCTGGACTACATCAGAAAAACAAATGTGGTGGAAAGCGAACAAGGCGGCATTACCCAACGAATTTCCGCCTACGAAGTGACGCAAAAAAATGAAGAAGGCGTCGATCAAAAAATCACTTTCCTCGATACCCCGGGACATGAAGCGTTTTCCAAAATGCGGGAAAGGGGCGCTAAAATCGCGGATATCGCCATTTTGGTAGTTTCAGCGGTCGAAGGAGTAAAGCCTCAAACCGTGGAAGCTTGGAAAACTATTTTGGAAAGCAACATCCCCTGCATCGTGGCCATAAATAAAATAGATAAGTCTGAAGCGAATATTGAAAAAACAAAAATGGAGCTGGCTGAACACGAAATTTATCTGGAGGGCTATGGAGGCAAAGTCGTCTGGGCTCCCATATCCGCAAAGACAGGCGCCGGAGTGGCCGAATTGCTTTCTCTTATTTTAATTTTAGCTGAAATGGAAAATTTTTCCAGAAATATTGAGACTGGTGCCACAGGCTACGTTATCGAGACACATCTGGATCAGAGGCGCGGCGTCGAAGCAACCCTAATCGTGAAAGAAGGAACGCTCAAAAAAGACATGACCCTGGCGGTAGAAGACAGCCTATGCGTGATCAAAATTATGGAAGACTTCCTCGGCAGTAAAATAAATTCAGTCTCCCCTTCCGCTCCGGTAAGCGTGGTGGGATGGAACAAGCCCCCCCAGATTGGCGCGATATTTCGAAGCTTCGATAAAAAAAGCGAAGCGGAAGAATATGCAAAGAAGTGGCGAGAAAAAAACCCGACAAAAAATATGGTAATGGAAAGCACGAATAAAAAAATAATACCGATAATTTTAAAATCCGATGTCTCCGGCTCGCTTGAAGCCATTGAAAAAGAAATAGAAAAGATAAAAAGCGAAAATGCGGAATTCAAGATATTAGGGAAGGGCGCCGGACCGATTTCCGAATCCGATATTAAGGGACTCCGAACGGACGGGATAGCCATAGCATTCGGCGTAAAGGCGGACAAAAGCGCGATCGAACTCGCCAGAGAACGGGGCATCGGCATTTTTTTCTTCGATGTCATTTACAAAATGACCGATTGGCTTCGGGAAGAAATGGAAAAGAGACGTCCAAAAATGGAAACGGCGGAAACTACGGGCAGAGCCAAGATTCTAAAATTTTTCAGCCGCACCAAAGAAAAACAGGTATTGGGAGGCAAAGTGCTCGAGGGAAGCATTTCCGCCGATAAAGAAGTGAAGATAATGCGCCGAGACTTCGAGATAGGCAAGGGAAAAATAGTAAATTTGGAAAAAAGTAAAGTAAAAACCGGTATAGTTGAAGAAGGCGCGGAATTCGGAATAATGATAGAGTCCAAGATAGAGATTGTCCCGGGAGATATCGTCGAGTCCTTCACCACGGTGCAAAAATAAAAAAATGGCTCAAAGAAATGAAAAAGTAACTAAACTGATAAAAGAGATCTCTGCAGAATTTCTCTCCCGAGAGAGTAGCCGCGCTTCACTCATCTCCGTCTCCGGAACTTCGATTTCTCCGGATCTACGACGCGCTACGGTATTCATCACGGTCTTCCCGGAAAATAAAGAGAAAACCGCTCTCCTCTTCGTCAAACGTAAACGAAGAGAGCTTAGAGAATTGCTGAAGAAACGCCTTACTATCAAAACCATTCCCTTCATCGAAATAGAGATAGATCGTGGAGAAAAAAACCGCCAAAAAATTGACGAACTTCTGCGAAGCAAGTAGGATAGATGAATGGCCTGGTAGCCAAGTAGTAAGGCATTCCTCTGCAAAAGGAATATACGTGGGTGCGATTCCCACCCAGGCCTCCAGGTAATTTGAAAATAAAGTTTTTTGGAATATAATGCCCGAGTGGCGGAATTGGTATACGCGCACGACTTAAGATCGTGTCCCGCAAGGGATGTGGGTTCGATGCCCACCTCGGGCACAAAATAAAATAACACGCGCCCATAGCTCAGCTGGTAGAGCAGATCCCTTTTAAGGATAAGGTCGCAGGTTCGATCCCTGCTGGGCGCACAAAAATTCCAATTGGAATTTTTGTGCGCCCACTTGGGCAAGTGGCGGAATTGGTATACGCGTTAGTTTTAGGAACTAATGCCGCAAGGCTTGAGGGTTCGAGTCCCTCCTTGCCCACTATTGACTTTTTGATAATAATATGATATACTATCAGTTATGAGTAATATAGATAACAAATTCATAGTTTTTGCCTTGCAAATACTGCTTGGTTTGGCTTTCGCGGTATTCGTGGCTCCTACGCTTTCCCATGCCGGAGACACAGGAGTAAATTATACATACAATACTGGTAGTGTTTATTCTTATCCCGGCCCTTACAACTATCCCGCGCCGACTCCGGTGTATAATTTTCCGGTAAATCAGACGACATATTACCCCGCCAATACTACTCAAGTGGTTTATTATCCTGTTTCAACAAGCAATACATCCGGAAGCTCTACAAATAAAAGCTCTACTGCCGCAAAGTCCACCACTGACACGCAATACAACAGAACGACCGTAGCTGTGGAAAATCAGAATCTTGATTCCAGATATGGCAATCTTGCCGCAGGCGCGATCTTCGGCCAATCGGGATTCCTGCCTTCAGGCCTGGTGCAATGGATTCTGTTGGCAATTCTCATCCTCTTAATCATTGTGCTGGCCAGAAAAGTTTTCGGCGGAGCCAAGAATTATTATTCCACTCCGCTTAAGGTTTTATAAAACTAAAATCTGAGATTTTTAACAAAAAAGTCAATCTGTCAAGATTGACTTTTTTGTTTTTTATGATAAAATATAAACGGTTTCTGTTCGTTGAAAAAAACAGTCCGCCCCGCTTGGGCGGACTAAACTAAATCGGCCCGCGCCCACGCGGGCGCTTTTTGCGCCTCCGGGCGCGAGGGAAAAAATATGTTTTGGATGACAGTTTTCTTCGGAGTCCTGGGGGCAGTCCTGCTCCAAGGGCTCCGGCGCATTCCGGCCAGCCCCCCTCACAAGGGGCAGGTCACTTTCCTGGGCAAGCGTGTGCCCGGGAAGTTCTATGACGAAGGGTGGGGGTTTTTTCTGTTTTACCCTTACCTTTTCGGATTCGTGCTGGTTAGAGTGGAAAGAATCACCTTCCAGCTCGTCTCCGAAAAAACACGGACGCCGGACCGCGCCGAGTCGCGAGTTCCGGTGTTCGTGACCGTTCGTCCCGAGTCCACGCTCCTCACGGAGTATGTGGATTCCGGACAAGAGGCAGGGGTGCGCGGACAGCTCGAGGGTAAGATCTTCGAGCGAATCCGTGAATGGGCGATGGGGCCTGAAGAGGGCCCCGCCAACTGGGTGGAGCTGAACCAGGCCCACCTGGAGGCGGTGAGCGTGCTGGTGAAGAAGATCGCCGGCAACTCGCTGACCGCCATACCGCCGTACGCGCAGCCAGTCCCAACGTGGATCTGGTTGCGGTACTTCGCCCTCCCCCGGCCTACGGTGTTCTTGAAAAACGAAAAACCATGGGCCGCCAACGGTTGGCGTCGAGTTCGTGATGTGCTCGCCGAAATCGAGCGCGTGCACGGCCTCGGCGCCGTAAGAACTCTCGAGATCGCCGTGGAAGCACGGCGGGCAGAGATTGACGCCTTGCGCACCGGCGCGGGAAAGGTCATTCTCCGAGACCTTGGCGTTCGGCTCGAGCGCCTCAACATCGGGGACATCGACGCCCTCGGTGAAGTCGGCCGCCAGGCCGAACAAGAGGCGAAGGAAGTGCAGGAACGCCAGGCCGAAATCCTGGAACTCCAGCACTTCAGCGAGCGAGTGCAGGCCTTGATGGCTGCCCCGCCCGCGGGACCCGGCCTCACCCGGGAGCAGGCCATCGAGCAGGTCCAGCTCGCGCTGGGCCAGCTCAAGAAGGAAGCGCGAACCCAAGGGTTCGCGCTTGATCCTGCCACAGCCGAGCTCGTAGCTCGGATCCTGGCGGGATTTGGGAGGAGGCCGTAATGGCAACCCCCGCCCCTGCTTCCGCGCCGATCACCACCACCCAGCCCGCTCCGGGTTGGGCGTGGGCAACCCTCGTCATTTTGCTCCTCGTCCTCGCCATCGTCGGCGGGGTGAGGAGCTGCAACGCTGCCCGCACCGAACAGGAAGCGGCGCGGGCGGAACAGGCCGCGCCGAGATCGGTGCCAATGATTGAAGCACTCCTTTTGGAACGGGAGTGCTGGACGCCATGCGATGCGAACATCGCGTGGCCGTTCAAAATCCGGACGGAGGGTCGCCCCCTCCGGATCAAGTTCCAGGGGGTAGCCGGTTGGACCGACTACCCCGGCGAGGGGGATTTCCGGGCCCCCTCGAACATGCAGTCCGGCGAGACGCAGTTCGTCTCGCCGGACGAAGAAAACCTGCACGTCCGCGTGCAGGTTTACCGGAAGGTCATGGTCCCAGCCCCGGGACCATGACCAAAAAAATCGCGCTGGGGGAAGCGCAACAAAGGGCCGCGGATTGTCGGAAGACAAACCGCGGCCCTTTTTACATTCATTTTTGATTTAATTTTTAAGTTCCAAGCTGATTTATCGGCGGAGGATTGTATTCTCTCAACTTCACCTTCCCTTCTTTCGGATCTATTTCCGATTTTGGAATCTCAAGAGTGCTTAAAACCATATTCAATATCCCCCATACCGAGAGCATGATGGCTATCCCCATCACTCCCCAGATCATGTGCTTCTTGCCGGTCGTTTTCTTCTCTTCATTATTCTGATTCATGATGAAAGAAAACACTCCGTAGAGAAAAAAAGCGACGGCTAAAGCGAAAAGAAAGTCTATCAGCGGATTCACGATCTGGCTGTTTACTTTCAAGAGAAAAGAATCCAGGCTCGCGTAAGCGATATTTGGAGAAAGCAGGTTCATTCCGCGATTTTTTCTAGTTAGTCCTGAAGTTGTCGATAGAAGTAGGAATAGTCGGAAGCTCCAGATTGGTGGTGTTATCCAGCCCGAAGGTATTTCGAAGGAAATTTACCAGTCCCCATACTCCGATGATCACCGCCAGCCCGATGATGCCGAAAATGATGCGGTCTCGGCCCGCTTTCTTGGCCTCTTCGTCGCTTGAAATCACATAGGTAATGACTCCCCATACGAAGTAAAGCACTCCGAGGGCGATAAGCACGGGAACGATAGAGTTAAAAATACGCCCAATCTGACACAACACACCGAATAAAGTTCCGGACTCGCTTAAATTACAACCGCCGGTGGCGGCTCCGGTAGTGTTGATCTGCGCCAAAGCGACTACTGGAGCAAAACCAAGAACAATGCCGGACAAAACAATTAATTTCTTTTTCATAATTATAATTTTTACTAATAATGCGACCTTGATAAATATTCTAATAATGCAATTATAACATAATACCCATAAAAGAAAAGCAAGTACAGTGTGTATATTTATGGCTTCACCTGCGGAAGCACCCTTATATCCGGGCCGAAAGTGCGCGTCACGATGCCTACCAGCCCCCAAACCCCGAGCATCACGGCGAGCGCTATCACTCCCCAGATCATGTGCTGACGTCCTTGGGTTCTCTTAGTCTCTTCTCCCGCCCCCAAAATAACATATTGGATTACTCCCCAGACAAAGAAAACAATGGCGAGAGCAAACATAAGCGGAATGACGGAATTTTGAATAGAACAGGTGGCATATTTCAGGAAATTCTGAATTTTAGGATTGGATCCAAGCTCGCAATCGGATCCCTGGGCGGAAGTCGTGGTGGGCACCAAGGCAGGCACGATAATGGTCTGCGGTTTGTCCAAGAAAGTATTGACCGTCAAATTCACGATGCCCCAAAGTCCCACGATCACCGCCAGCCCGATGATGCCGAAGACGACGTGATCCCTGCCTTTTTTTTTGGCTTCTTCTCCTCCGCCTATCATATATTGCACCACTCCCCATACGAAATACACCACTCCGAGCCCTATCAACACAGGCACGATGGTGTTAAGCAGATTCTGGATATTGCATATAAATCCCTGCACGGTTCCCGAAGGACAATCGATGACAGGCGCTCCTGTGATGGTGATGCCGCCCCGTGATGTCGTGCCGCCGGAACAATACGGAGAACCGGGATTATTCTGACAAAAATTCGGATCTATTTGCGCGAGAGAATACCCGGGAATCGCGTATCCGACTGCGATTGTGAACATTACGAAAATAAAACCGATTTTAAAAAAATTTTTCATAATTCGCAATTGATAATCTTTAATTAATAATCAGACGGACAACCCTCGCACCGTCTCCGATATGAGCTGGGCGATAGCCCACGACCCGAGGAGTATCGCCGCGCCGATCAGAGTATACATCAGGGTCTCTCTGGCTTTTTTGATCTTCTCGGTATTGCCCACGGCGGTAACAAAAAGAAAACCCGAATATATGACGGCGAGCGCCACTATCGGCATGCCTATCCTAAGCACCCCTTCGAGCAGGACTCTAATGAAATCCTGTACATTATCGACACTTATCGGATTGCAAATTATACCGGATTTATTACAAGGTTTTCCGTCTATGTCCGCTGAAAAAGAGACCAGCGGAAGAAAAAACACAAAAATCGCCAAAAGAAGTCCTCCTAGATTTCTTTTTAAATTCATTTTTTTATTATACCCCATATTAGAATCCTATCCAAGACCCGTCGTGACCCAGGATCTCAAGCAAAGTGTGGATAATGAGCCAAGATCCGGCCACCAAGAGAAGGCCGATAACTGTGTTAAAAAAAATATTCTTCGCCTTTGTCTTCTTGCCGGCAGATTCTCCCCCGGGCACCATCATCAAAAATCCCGCGTATGCAAACATAATAGTGGCAATGGGTAGAGATAAGATTACCAAAATAAAATTAACCGTTCTGTTCACTAGAGACATCAAATCCTTCCATCCGCATTCCACCAATTTTCCGTCCGCCCCTATCTGTCCGCAATCGGGCGAAACCAGAGGTCCTTGGGCAAGAACGAGCGACGGCGCGAACATCATAGAAATTACCAGAACCAGAACTATTATTTTTTTATTTTTTTTTAACATATTTGCGCGCTCGAACAAATTATCTGGTAAAAAGAAGGTTTAGTTTTGAGTTGGCATCCACCACCGCTTCTCTCGACCTCATGGCGCCCGAGAGCACTCCTTCGATCATCCGGCGGAAAATATCATCGGTGTCTTCCGGAGACGGATCAAGCCAACTTCTCCCATATAAAGCCGAAGCGTAAAAAGTGGGAGAAAAAGAGTCTTCGGGCTTGGATGCCAATAAATCCCTCCTGGCCGGAGCCACGCCGGAATTTGCGGCCAGGCCGGCGGCAAAATTTCCGCCCGTAAGCGCGCTCGCCACCAGAAAAGCTGTGTTTTGATTTTTAGAAAAAGCGGAGACAGCCAGTCCCGTCACCCGAGCGGAAGTAAGCTTAAAACTCGATCCCTTAATCTGGGGCACTTCCGTTACTGAGAAATTTTGATTCGGGTTTCTGTTTATAAGTCCCGATAGTTCGCTCGCATAGCCAAAATAAAAAGCCAGGTTGTCTGTGCTGAAATAGTCGCGGGAAAGCGGGAAAGATTTATTCCAGGAATAAATGCTTTTGCCCGGATCAGCGAAATCCGTATAGAAAATAAGGGCGCTTTCTGGACTGTAATATCCCGCTCCAGCCGACAATCCAAGATCGGACACCAGTCTTCCTTCTTTTTCTATCGCCATCTTGGCGCCCGTCTGCATGAAAAGCATGGAAAGGATATCCTTGGCATGAAATACATTGGAAGAATGACCCAGGGCCACTGCGCTCTTTATAATCTTTCCGGCTTCACTGCGCTCGGTAAGAGAAGGAGCCATATTCACGAATTGATCCCAGTCTGACGGCGGATAAACAATGCCTTTCGCGTCCAGCATGCTCCGATTGTAATACATCACCATGGGATCGATAGTGATAGGAAATGCTAAAATTCCGTTTGAGACAAGAAATACTTCTCCCGCGGCCGCGAAGTTCTTCTTAAAAGAAGAAATGGGATAATTTTGATAAGGTATGACTAAAATTTTATTGCCATAATGAAAAGCAAGATTATCCGGCAAGAAAAATATGTCCGGACCCACCCCCGAGGCAAGCGCTTCCAATAAGTCCGAATCGAAAGTTTTTGGATTTTTTTCCACATAAGAAAGGGTAAGGTCCGGATTGGCATTGTCGAATTCATCAAGAAGCGGGTTTACCACTTCCGCCTTGAATGTCCCCCATATGATCAAATTCCCCGCCGGATTTTCTTGATTATCTTCTCCGATGGGGATAGCGCCTGAAAAAACCAAAAGACCCAAAACAGCGGCAATAATAAAGACAGCTATCAGAATAATTTGAAAATTTTTCATCCTTTGGTAAATATCATACCATAATGGTGTTCGCCGGCGTCAATTTCTCGGTCGAATTTGAATCCTTTTTGTTCGAACATTCTCTTCATCGCATCTTTGGGTACAGACAACCCTTTCTTGGACAAAGGAGAATCGGCCGACCAGTCTATCACCAGCGCTTGGCCTCCATTTTTCAATATCCTGTTTGTCTCTTCAATAAAGTTCTCTTTATTTTCAACCTGAAAAATCACATTCGAGACAATGACTTTGTCCGCCACGGAATCGCCGAGCTTTGTACCGCCGATTTTCTCCACGTCCCCCCACAAACATTCAATATTCCCGAGTTTTGTTTCTTTGACTTTGTTCCGAATGGTCTGCAAAAAATCACGGTTAAGTTCCACGGCATACACCTTCCCGCCGTCGGCGATCCTCGCGGCTTCGATGGAATAAAAGCCCGTGCCGGCTCCAAGGTCAACCACGATATCTCTCTCGCGAATACCGAGTGCTTTTAAATTTCTGAGCGGATTGGTAAACATACACATACATTATAACTTAAAAATATTATTTTATATTATAAAGTTATCAACAAAAAATACTTGATGTCAAAGAGACACTTTGACATAATAAAATCATGAACAATAGAGATTATAAAAAATTTAATAAGGAATCGATCGCTCACATTTATAATAGGGGTAATAATAAAGCGAAAATATTTTTCGATGAACAAGATTATAAAGCTTTTCTTTTCAGAATTGCCCTAGCTTTAGGATTTGACCAAAAAGAATTGCAGAATGAGAGCTTATTAAATATGCCATACTCAAGGATAAGAATTGAATCAAGGGGGAAAGATAAATTTAAAATTCATGCTTTTTGTCTAATGCCAAATCATTTTCATTTACTGATAGAACAGTGTAATGATGTATCGATTTCAAAAATAATTTCAAAAGTCTGTTCAAGTTATTCTAAATACATAAATAATAAATATAATCGTGTCGGACATGCTTTTCAAGATTGTTTTAAAGCGGTACTTATTAAAGATAGTCCTCAGCTTATGTGGTCCTCATCCTATATTCACATGAATGCGGTAAAGGATGGATTGGTAAAACATCCCGAAGAATATAGGTGGAGTAGCTATGGGGTTTATACTTCTAAAAAGAATTTATCAATTTTAAGCAAAGATTTACTAATAGAAACTTTTGGAGGTAAAAAAAATCTCATAAAACAAACGCTAAATTTCAGTGTCAAAGAGACACTTTGACATTTAGATGCATGCGAGGGAGGCAATACCGTCGCCGGAGCGCAAACGCATGATGGTCACGCCTTGGGTTTGTCGGCCGAGAGTGGATATGTCTTTAAGGGCGGTGCGAATGACTTGACCTTTCTTGGACATAGCGATCAGCTCTTGTTCTTCTCCGGAGAGTACCTTGGCGACAATGAGTCTGCCGGTCTTTCCGGTTACCTTGGCAGTCTTTATGCCGGACCCGCCTCGTTTCTGAATCTTGTATTCTTTAAGCCTTGTTTTTTTGCCGAATCCATTCGCGCTCATGGTAAGAATTAAGCCTTCTTTGTTATCTTTATGGACAACATCCACCCCGATCACTTCATCTCCCTTCTTGAGCTTGATACCGGATACTCCGGCCGCGGTCCGGCCCATTTCTCTCACATCTGATTCTTTGAATCTGATAGCTTGACCCTGAGCCGTAGCCACCATTACTTCCTCTCCCGAAGCTGTAAGCAAGGCAGAAATAAGTTTGTCGTCTTTCTCCAGACGAATGGCGATGATTCCACTCCGACGCACATCCTTGAAACTTTCAATGGACATTTTTTTAGCGGTGCCTTCTTTGGTAACCAACATAAGTGAAGCGGAAGAATTCTTGGCCCCTTTTTCGAGAGCCAAAATAGAAGTCACCTTCTCTTCCGAGGAAAGAGACAAGAAATTCATAATGGACTTGCCCCGGGTGGCGCGGCGTCCTTCCGGAATATCATACATCTTCATTTGATACACCTTGCCTGTGTTGGTGAAAAACAAGAGATCGCTATGGGTGGATCCGGAGACAAGCATAGTTACAAAATCTTCCTCCTTGGTCTCGAGATCCACCACTCCGACTCCTCCGCGCTTTTGCGAACGATACTCGCTCGGATCGGTGCATTTGACATATCCGCCCTGGGTAAGGACCAACATCGTTTCCTTTTCCGGCACCAAATCTTCGTCTGAAATTTCCTTCACTCCCCCTTTTACTATCTTGGTTCTCCGTTCGTCCGAGAATTTCGTCCTGATTTCTTTTAACTCTTCGGAAATGGTATTTAATATTTTTTTCGGACTCGACAGTAATTCTCGAAGATCTTTTATAAGCTTTTGTTTTTCGTCCAGCTCGTCAAGCACTTCTTTGCGCTCTAGTCCGGCCAATTTGGAAAGTTTCATTTCCAAAATAGCCGCCGCTTGCAAATCTGAAAATTTAAATTCTTTGATCAGATTCTCTTTGGCCGCTATGGAATTCTTGGAACCGCGGATAATCGTTATTACCCGGTCTATCTTGTCCAACGCTTTCTTAAGACCAAGCAATATATGCTCACGTTCTTCGGCTTTTTTCAAATCATAAGCGCTTCGCCTTTTTACAATTTCTCTTCTGTGAGAAATAAATTCGTCCAGAATGGATTTAAGAGAGAGGGTTTCCGGCACACCATCCACTAAAGCCACCATGTTAAAATTAAAATTGGATTCAAGTTGGGTATTTCTGTATATATAGTTGAGCACTTTCTCCGGATGAGCATTTTGCTTGAGATCGATTACGATCCTGATATCTTTGGTGGACTCGTCTCGAAGTCCTTTGATGCCTTCCAGCTTTTTCTCTTGCGCTAATTCCGCAATGGACATAATGAGGTTGGACTTGTTCACTCGAAAAGGAATGGAAGTAATAATAATCGAGAAACTTCCGTTTTTATCTTCCACAATCTCCGCTTCCCCCCGGCATACCACCCCGCCTCGCCCGGAAGAATAAGCATGGAGCATATCCTTGGCTCCGTAAGCAATCCCCCCCGTGGGAAAATCCGGACCTTTTATAAACTGCGTCAGATCCTCGGTGGTGGCATCTTCGTTTTCGATCAGATGAACAGTGGCATCCAACACTTCTCCCAAGTTGTGCGACGGAATGTTAGTGGCCATGCCGACCGCAATCCCCAAAGTGCCGTTCAAAAGAAGCGCCGGCACCGCCGAAGGCAACACCACGGGTTCCTTGCGAGTCTGATCATAATTAGGCCGGAAGTCCACCGTATCTTTATCCAAATCTTGAAGAAGCAGGCTTGAAATCTTGGACATTTTCGCTTCGGTATAACGCATAGCCGCGGCATTATCCCCGTCAATCGATCCAAAATTTCCCTGCCCCAGAATAAGCGGATAGCGATAAGAAAATTCCTGAGCCATCCCCACCATTGAATCATACACGGCCACATCCCCGTGCGGATGATATTTACCCAAAACATCTCCGACTACCGCCGCTGATTTACGAAAACGAGCGCTTGCCGAGAGACCCATTTCGTTCATGGCAAACAAGATCCTTCGATGCACCGGTTTGAGCCCATCCCGGACATCAGGCAAGGCGCGAGCAGTGATGACGGACATAGCGTAGGCGAGATAAGATTCCTTCATTTCGGAAACCACATCTACGGGCAAAATTACATCCTTCTTTTTTTCTTCACTTGATTCTTGTGTGCTTTTCCTGGTCATAAATTTTATTGTTCCCCTCCGATACTCTTGTATCCATCTATAATATTATCTTTAAGAACGGAAAACGGTTTGAGATCGTTTTTCACTTCCGCGCGAGTTTCTTCTCCGCCCAGATTTTCACCCAAGGTATAGACCCATATAGAAAAAAATAGAAGAGCAAAAAGAAAAGTGAGAATATGAAGAATATGTCTCCTTGTGTCCTCCGGTTGTTGTCTTAAATTATGAATTATTTTTTTCATTTATTTTCTTGCAGATAGAAACTAAACTTCTATTCCGCTATGTTGTTTTTAAAACGACCACTTCTCCTTCTTTATTATCCAAATCTTTTTTCTTTAGGGTTAATTTTTCCACAGTATCCGCTTTTTCCTCACCAAGCTCTTTTAAAAACGCTTTAAGCGAGGATGCATCGTAATCCATCGGGATAATCATCTTCGGCTCAAGAGAGGAAACCAACTTGGCCGCCCTCTTGGCGTCTAGAAGTTCCTTGCCTGCCCGCGCAAACGATCCCCCGATCGGCACAAAAAGAATGTCGGGATTATTGATCTCCTCACGAGCTTCTTTTGAAATTTCCTCGTCCGAGAGCGCTCCCAAAAACGCAATATCAATGCCATCCACGACTAAAGAATAAATAGTATTGATATATTTTTTTTCGTCAATCACCGCATTGGACATAACCCCTTTGATAAAAATTTCTTTTACCTCATAGTCTCCGGGACCGTTTATGAGAAAAGGTTTACGCTCTCCGTGAAAAACCTGCTCCATGCCATTGTAATCCGAATGATTGGCGCAAATAAAAGCAATATCCGCGCCAAAGCGAGTATTGATGCCGGTTTTTGAATTTTTGTTCACTGGATTGAAAGCAAGCACCATTTCTCCTTGCTGAATTTTAAAAAACTGCTTGCCAAAATATGTGATTATCATTATTTGCATTATAGCATGTTTCCTGCTAATCTGGAAGAGATTACAAGCATGGATTTAGGGTAACCTCACCGATATCGCCTCAAGCGAAAAAGTGAAACCTAAGCCTTATATCCGCTTCGTGGCGGATTTTTTTATTAAAATATGCTTAAAGAAGAAGTAAAGGAAGAAAACCCTGTTTTAAAATCAATTGTGGATAAAAGCCAAAAGAAACCGGAACTCGATACTTTGGTAGAGGGATCGGTAATCTTGGTGGATAAATCGTCCGTTTTCGTAGATCTTTCCCCATACGGAACCGGCATCATTTATGGAAGAGAGTTTATAAACGCCAAGGACATTATCAAGAAAATAAGCCTGGGAGACACTATAAAAGCAAAAGTAGTCGAGGAAGAAAACGAAGATGGGTATATAGAACTCTCTCTCAAGGAAGCCAAGCAAGCGCTCGCTTGGAATGAAGCAGAAAAAGCGATCCGAGCCAAAACAATAATAGAGCTTGAGATAAAAGATGCCAATAAAGGAGGGCTCATACTCGAGTGGCAAGGCATTTTGGGATTTTTGCCGGCTTCCCAGCTTAAAAGCGAGCATTATCCCAGAGTAGCCGATTCAGATAAAGAAAAAATATTAAAGGAATTAAAAAAATTGATCGGGCAAAAAATTTCGGTGATGATTATTTCCACTCTGCCGAAAGAAGGCAAACTGATCTTCTCCGAAAAGGACAATAATCCAGAAGAAAAGAAAGAAATTCTTTCCAAATACAGCGTCGGAGACGAGATAGAATGCACGGTGGCGGGCATCGTGGATTTCGGCGTGTTTCTAAAACTCGAAGACGGACTGGAGGGATTAGTGCACATTTCCGAACTTGATTGGGGCCTGGTGGAAGATCCAAGGGCTATGTTTAAGGTGGGAGAACAAGTAAAAGCCAAGGTAATAGAAATAAAAGACGGCAAAATATCGCTCTCCATCAAAGCGCTCAAGGAAAACCCCTGGACGGAATTCGAAGGCAAGCTTTCTAGGGGCGATATCGTAAGCGGTGTAATCATCAAATACAATAAACACGGAGCCTTGGTCTCCATCAAGGAAGGCGTAGCCGGGCTTGTGCATAATTCCACTTTTGGTTCGGATGTAAAACTGCGGGAAAAACTTGAGCTTGGAAAAAAATATAATTTCCAGATTACTCTCTTTGAACCAAAAGAACACAAAATGACTCTGGTGTATTTGGAGTAAGAATCTAGCTTTTTGCGCTGTGAATTTCCGATTCGGCCAGGCCAATGTCGCTTATGGCATTCATGATGGATATCACCTGCTCCGCATAACGAGGTACGACATTGGGAGGATTATAGGCGCGAAGAATTTGAAGAGTGGTCTTGTCGTCATAATGACGCGCCGTTTTCGGATTGTTTCCTCCAAGATTGTGAGCCACCGTTTCGATGGCCACATCATATGAATCAAAGCCGATCTTGCAAGACGCCCAGCCGAAAGGATTATGTTTTACCCTCTTGCATTTGAATTTTCCCCCGGTAGATTCACGCACCGCAATAGCGGCCAGAATTCTCCAGTCCAGATTATTCTTCTCGGCCTCCAACACCATTTTCATGCCATAACTCGCAAGCGGCATGCCACGGGTCTTGAAGTAGCTGTCAATGGCTAAAGCTTTGGCCTTTCTGATTTCCGCTTGCGAATCCGCGATTTCTGCGGAAGCCCCAGTGTTAAAAATCTCAATATTCTGTTTTTTTGCAAATACGAATTCGGAAGTCGTCACAAGGCCGGATCCCGCCTGAGAAAGGCTTGTTCCTAGGGTTCCCGACATTGTTATAATTGGTAAGAGTATAAACGACTGAACGAAACGTATTAATTTTTGATTTTGCATATTAAGCGGTTGTGCTCCCTGCCTACCAAATAGGTAAGCGCCAAATCATTCAAATTTCCAGGGTTAGTATCCGCTAAACTAAAAAACCCTTTATATATAAGGCTTGTAACGAATTACAGACCTATATTAAAGGATATGCTTCCATTGTATCATATTTAGATTTAAAAGTCAATAGTTATACAACATTTTTTTGTGTTGTCAAACTAAAATAACCTTATAAAATAAAGGTATTCTGGTTTATATGGATTGACAAAAAAATTGAAAATTGTCTAATTTAAAGATTGTGGACAACCTTATGCCAGATTAAAAACTTTATCCGCCACTTTATAGGCTTCTCCCGCTCCCATAGTTACAAATACATCATTTTTACCCAAATTAAGTGTCTTTACATAAGCCTCTGTAATTTCAAAGTCTGGCATTGCCTCCGCATCCACTCCCTGGAGTCGCACCGCTTGGGCCAATTTATGACTGGAAACACTTTCATCATTATCTTCCCTGGCAAAGTATATGGGTAAAAATAACACCTTTTCGGCATCACCGAAACTTAAAGTAAAATCTCCAAAAAGAGCTTTGGTTCGGCTATAAAGATGTGGCTGAAAAACTATAGTTATCTTTTTTTTCGGATAGAGTTCCCTGAGTGCATGGAGGCTTGCCCGAATTTCGGTGGGATGGTGCGCATAGTCATCATATATAATCGTCCCTTCTTTTGTCTCGGCTCTTTTTTCCAATCTCCGCCAAGTACCGGAAAATTCCGCTAATGATTTTTGAGCCAGAGTTTCTGGAATTTTCAAAATATCAGCCACCGAGAGCGCCGCCGCCGCATTTTGTCTATTATGCTCGCCGGGAACAGATAATTTTGGCACCTTATCTAAATATTTAGAATAATCTGAAATCGCAATTTCACTTTGTAAAATAAATTGCTTGAAAGCATTTTTAATATCATCTAAATCTTTGTAATAATCTAAATGATCTGCTTCTATATTGGTCACCACCCCGATGTATGGGTGAAAATTTAAAAAATGCCTGTTGTATTCATCGGCTTCAATTACAAACCACTCGCTTTTTCCGGGTCTGAAATTACTGTTAAATTTTTTCACGAAAGATCCGACAATAACAGTCGGGTCCAGGCCGGCATCCACTAAAATCCCTGCTACCATCGCAGTCGTGGTAGTCTTACCGTGCGTGCCGGAAATTGCGATAACTTTATATTCTTTCGCAAACTCTCCCAACGCTTCAAAGTAGCTTAAAACTGGTTTATCCGTGGTTCTGGCTTTTTTTAAAATTTCCGGTTCGCGATAAATCCATGCGTCACTATAAACATAAAGATCCGCTTCCGGCAATTCCGCCTTGACCTGGTCAAGGCGGAATATTTCTGCGCCAAGTTCTCGAAGTGGGTTAAGTGTTTTCGGACTTTCTTCGTCATTCACCCCAGAAACTTCTATTCCGCGCGAGCTAACCATCTTAGCCAGAGCCGAAATACCGATTCCGCCGATGCCGATAAAAAAAATTTTCTTTATTGTTGAAAAATAATCTAGGCTCATTTTGCTTTAAATTTTAATTATAGGTGTTCGACACCTAAATCTCCTAAATCTTTAAAATGTTCCTCGGGTATGATATCTACTGCTCTTCGAGTCCTAATAATTTCGACTACCTCTTTGCAATGTTTCTTAAATAGATTTATACTTCCAAATTTTTCTAATATATAATCAAGTGTTTTGGTCTTATCCAAGAAATAATAATCCCCTGTCTCAATTTCTTTAATACTCGACCTTACAAAATGTTTTTTGACATTCGGAATATTATGAATCAGGTCATTATAGTTTACATATCCCAATAGAACAAGTAAATAATCATCTTCGCCAACATGAACAGACTTAAACTTACCTTGAAACAAAGCACCTGATCTTTTTTGTTTCTCATTGAAATAGTTTGTATATCCACCAAGCAGACGTTTCATAAATTCACTAATACCACCATTAACTTTTTGTTTCAAAATAAAGTGAAAATGATTAGGTAAAGTATGATAAGAAATAATCTCAACTAAGGATTTTGATGTTCCTGCACGATTTTTATTTTTCTGAAGATTGTGTTGATATATACTTCCAATAGGTTTTTTTGTATTAAAATATTTCATACTTATTAAAAAGCGATCTAAATCTAAGGTTGTTGAAAATATGTCACGCTTATCTACACCCCTGTTATAGATATGATATATTTCTTCATTAACTAAAGGTACTTTTCTCATATTATTATAGGTATTATAGGTGTCGAACACCTAAATTTCTTAAATTTAAATTTTTAATTATTTTCATAAATTTGTCTCCCCTGTCGTACTCGTTATTAAACATATTAAAAGAAGTAAAACCTGGACTAAATAAAATAATGTCGCCAGTTGTAGATTTTCTCACAGCTTCAGTCATAGCTTCCTTAAGTCCCGAAACTTTTTTTATTTTTGCTTTTCCGGTTTTTATCTTATCACTACCGGAACCAGGAGTAAGAAAAATCATTTTAGTCTTTTTCGGTAAAATTCTTATCAAAGAATCAACCGATAAATTTTTATCCATACCCCCCATAATAAGAATCACTTTTTGGGGAAATGAACGAAGCGCCGCTAAAACTGCGTCCGGGGTAGTGGAATTTGTGTCATTGTAAATTTTTATTCCTTTTATATTTTTAACCAGTTCGAGCCTGCCCTCTACAGCTTTGAAATTTTCTACGGTCTTCTTTATTATATTTTCCGGAATTTTTAACACCTTGGCGGCTTCGAAAACGCAGGCTATATTTTCCAAATTATGCTTGCCTAGTAAACCAATTTTCCAAGATTTTGGAATATTTTTCGAATCGGCATTTAATACCTGACTTTTAGTATTTTTTACTAGATTCTTCATTTGTGATCCCACAATTAATATATTTTTATTTTTTTGAAATTTGTAAATATAAGATTTGTCTGTGAAATATTTTTTTAAATCGTTATTGTAATAATTCATATGGTCGGGCATAAAATTGGTAAATATGGAAATTTCGGGAGATATTTTCGCTTCATTAAAACCTTGCAGTTGCCAAGAATCCAGTTCAAAAACTGCAATATCTGCGCCTTGTGTTTTTTTCAATAATTGTAAGTTTGAAACTCCGCGTACATTTCCTCCTAAAATAACTTTTCTACCTGTTTTCTCTAAAATACGGGCGATGAGATGAGTGACGGTGGACTTGCCCCTAGTGCCAGTAATCCCGATCATCGAAATACCGGAGAACTTCGCAAAAATTGTCGCGCTCATTTCAACGGGAATTTTATTTTTTTTCGCTTCTTTGATATACGGGGAATCAAGTGGCACTCCAGCCGCTTTTAAAATCATGTCGCAATTTCTGAAATCTTCCAATCTGTGCTTGCCTAAAACATATTTGATACTTGCCCCGTTTGCGGAGTTTTGAAACTTTTTTAATTTCTGCAAAGATTCTTTGAGTTGTTCTTTCGTTTTCAAATCTGTAATAGTAAGTTTAGCTCCGCACTCTGCCAAAAAAATAGCGTCTCCCACTCCGCGTCCAAGCAAGCCTAGCCCCATTACCGTTACTTTTTTATTTTTAAAAAATTTTTTATATTCCTCCATAACTTTTTTTAAATTCTTCCATATCGTCAAAATGATGCTTTCTTCCTTTGATTTCCTGATAGTCCTCATGGCCCTTGCCGGCGCAAAGTATTGTGTCTCCGCTTCGAGCGAATTCCACCGCCTTTTTTATCGCTTCACGCCTGTTTACGATGGAAATTACTTTCTCAAGTAAATTCATCGACAAATCGATTTTCATCTCGGTTATTATTTTCTCCGGATCTTCGTTTCTGGGATTATCAGAAGTAAATATGGCAATATCAGACATTTCCGCTCCAATCTTACCCATCATTCGCCGTTTAAGCGGATCTCTGTCTCCCCCGCAACCAAAAACAGAAATAATTTTCCCTGTTTTATTTATCTCTTTCACCGCGCTAAAAACTTTTTCCAATGCATCAGGAGTATGCGCATAATCCACGATGATCAGCACACCATTGGGTGATGTAAAATGTTCGAACCTCCCCCTGGGAAGAGTTATGCTTTTTAATATTTTTTTTACTTTATCTTTATCGAAACCCAAGAGAATGGCCGCGGCATATACTGCCAAAACATTGTATTCGTTAAAACTACCCAATAAGTTTGTTTCCAATTTTTCACTAAAATCAGCTTTATTTTTAAAACCATAAGTGTACTTTTTTGCTTTTATGTCTTCCAACATCATCTTGCCATGATCATTATCGACATTTGAGAGAGCGAAAGCACCGGAAGAAAGAGAGTCGAAAAATCTCTTTTTCGCTCTGAAATAGTGCGCAAAATCCTTGTGATAATCCAAGTGATCGTGAGTAAGATTGGTGAAAATTCCTCCGGTAAACTTAACTCCGGCAATCCTGTTCTGATCAAGAGCATGAGAAGAAACTTCCATAAATACATATTCACATCCCGCCTGTTTCATCTTCGTGAAAAGTTTGTGTAAAGAAATCGGATCCGGAGTGGTATGAGTGGTTTCGACTCTTTCTTCGTTTATCATATTCTCCACTGTACCAATAAGTCCCGCTTTGTATCCAAGAGCGATTGCTATTCTATATAAAAGTGTAGCCGTAGTGGTCTTGCCATTTGTGCCCGTCACACCAACGATTTTTAATTTAGCCGAGGGATTACCAAAAAAATGCAAAGTCGCCAGAGCCGCAATCCCCCGCCGTTTTAATTTCAGTTTTTTAATCAGATTTTGCATTTTTCACATCATTTTAGATCCCTTGGGAACTTTTTGGGTGGGCATGAGGAGAACCACTTTGTCTTCTTCGTCAGTGAGGCCAAGCGTCAGAAATTCGGAGATAAACGGACCGATATTTTTCGGCGGAAAATTCAAGACTCCGATAATCATTTTGCCCACCAATTCTTCTTTAGTATAGTGATGTGTAAATTGTCCGGAAGACTTTTTAATTCCAATCTCCGGCCCGAAATCCACAGTTATTTTATACATCGGCTTCCTGGCCTCCGGGAAATCTTCCGCCACCAGAATTTCCCCTGCCCGAATATCCACTTTTTCAAAATCTTCGTAAATTATCATGTTTAAAATTATAGTATCATGTATTTAATTTTTAAATTCGATCCAAAATTTCTTGAAAAATGGCATAGAGAGTTGCTGGATCAAACGAGTAATACTCCACTCCCAAGCTTTATCCGTCTCCACTTTCTTGTTTCTTTCTTCTATATTTTTTATTCTTTGTTCTAAATTTTCCATTTTTTTTATTGTATCACCCTAACCTGAAATTCACAAAAAATTCACGATCGTGAATTTTTGATTATTGGCTTACTCTAATTTAAAATACTTCCTCAGTTTTTCATCATGGTCCAATTTTTGCACAACCATATATCTAATATTTTTACCAAAAGCCAAATCAGTCTTTAGTAGTTTAATAAACTCTACACACTCGTACGGATAAATCCAGACACTTCTCTGTAATTGGATAAACCCGAAATTTTTTATCTCATAACGTAAGCTGTCTCTTTTGGCTCGACTTTTTTCCCATACATCAAAAACGACCACCCTCCATTTGCCATCCCACTTTTGCTTAGCTCGTAACGGTCGGTTATCCAATAACTTATTTTTTCTAGTCTTGAAATCAATATTATGACCCATTAACTTATCTTACCACAAAATTTCACGATCGTGAAATTTTGTGTTGTTTAATTTACCAAGCTTTTCCTATGCTGTGGAGCGTTGATGAGTCCGCATTTCTTGTATTTGTAGATTTCGCCAGTCATGGAGTTAATCGCGCCGCACGGGCAAGGATCATTTCGACCAGGCTCTTTTCCACCAACCGTGCGCAAGAACGGTTCTTGCGCAATCCCGCCAAGTTCAGAAGGTTCAGTGTGGCTTGTGACCAAAGTTTGATTTGTTTTCGATTCCTCTTTTACATTTTTCGCTTGCTCAACGTCAATGCTTGTTATCAAAGAAAAAACTTGTTCTTTGAAAGCCTCTTCCATTTCTTTGAACATTCTAAGTCCCTCTTTTTTATACTCTACTATCGGTTCTCTCTGCCCGTACGCGCGCAGATTTACCGAACTTCGCAGATAATCCATTTGCTCTAAGTGTTCCATCCACAAACTATCAGTAGTATAAAGCGCGATTCTTCGCGCAGTTTCCAAAAAAGTTTCTTCCCCTAGTTTTTCTCTTTTCTCAATAAAAATTTTCCTTGCCCCCTCTTCGTCTTCCCTGGCCAGAGCCACCGACTCAAGTAGTTCTTCAATACCCATTTTGTCCGCTCTAAGTAATTTTTCTCTTCTCTCATATATTATTTTTCTCTGATGATTCATCACATCATCATATTCGAGAGTATGTTTTCTGGCATCAAAGTGAAAACCTTCGATTTTAGCTTGAGCACTTTCGAGAGATTTATTGATGAAACGATTTTGAATGGGTTGGTCCTCCGGAATATCGAATCTCCCCATCATAGTTTTAATTCGATCCGAACCGAATATCCGCATTAAATCATCTTCAAGCGACACGTAAAATTGAGTCTCCCCGGGATCCCCTTGCCGACCGGAACGACCGCGAAGCTGATTGTCTATGCGTCTTGCCTCATGTCGCTCCGTACCCAGCACAAAGAGCCCGCCGGAATTTTTAACTTTTTCATATTCTTCTTTAGTATGCGGATTCCCCCCGAGTTTAATATCTATCCCGCGTCCAGCCATGTTGGTAGCTATAGTGACTGCTCCGGCCTTGCCTGCTTGAGCAATTATTTCTCCCTCTTTTTCATGATTCTTGGCGTTCAGTATCACATGCGGCACGCCCTCCTGCTTTAAATACACAGACAGAAGCTCATTCTTCTCGATCGAAATGGTGCCAATCAGAACCGGCTGGCCTTTTTGGTTAAGCTCTTTTACTTTCTTGGCGATAGCTTGAAATTTGCCTTTCTCAGTTTGAAAAATCAAATCCGGATTGTCTATGCGGATAAGCGGCCTGTTGGTGGGAATCACAATAACATCAAGTCCGTAAACTTTTAAAAATTCTTCCATGGAGGTATACGCCGTGCCGGTCATACCGGACAATTTTTTATAAAATCGAAAATAATTCTGAAAAGTAATGGATCCCGCCGAACGCGTCTCCCGTTCTATCTTCACTCCTTCCTTGGCCTCTATGGCCTGATGAATACCTTCGCTCCAACGGCGACCGGGCTGAAGTCGGCCGGTAAACGGATCCACAATAATTACTTCTCCTTCTTTAACCACATAATCCTTGTCTCGCTCAAAGAGTGCCTGCGCTTTTACGGCTGTTTCTAGATGGTGCACATATTTTATTCCCTTTTCGGTATATATATTCTCAATATCCAGGAGCCTCTCTGCTTTAGTAATCCCCAAATCAGTCAGGGAGATGGCTCGAAGCTTTTCATCTACTGTATAATCCGCATCTTTTTTTAATTCTTTTGCAATTTTCTGAAATTTGACATAGAAATCTTCCGAATCGGCGGAAGCGGAAGAAATAATAAGCGGAGTACGCGCTTCATCTATCAATATAGAATCCACTTCATCAACAACAGCGAAACAATGCCCTCTCTGCACCAAATCTTCCACTCTAGTGGCTAGATTGTCCCGTAGATAATCAAATCCATATTCGTGATTGGTGCCATAAGTAATATCAGCGTCATATGCTTCTTTCCTTAAACATGGTTTGAGAAAATCATATACGATTTTAAATTCTCCGACCTGATCGCGTTTTGGATCTTCTTCTTTATGACTGGCATCATATAAATAAGAAACATTCTGCGAGTTTATGACACCGACGGTAAGTCCGAGAAAATTATAAATCTGACCCATCAGGACCGCGTCGCGACGAGCCAAATAATCATTAACAGTGATGATATGCACACCGTCTCCGCTAAGAGCATTCAAGTACGCCGGCAAGGTAGCCACCAGAGTCTTCCCTTCTCCGGTTTTCATTTCGGCAATCTTGCCAGAATTTAAAGCAAGTCCGCCGATGATCTGTACATCATAATGCCTCTCTCCCAAGTTCCTCTTGGCGGCCTCGCGCACTAGGGCGAAAGCTTCAGGTAAAAGATTTTCTGGAGTTTCTCCATTTTTTATACGTTCCTTAAAATCTCGAGTTTTTTCCGGAAAATCCTCGTTTTTTAGCTTGGAAATTTGATCCTCCAGAGTGTTTATTTTACCCAGTATTTCCTTGGACTTTTCTATAAATTTAGAGCTTTCATCTCCGAATATTTTACCGAATAAAGACATTTCGCTATTCTAGCACAAAAAGAAAAATCCGTCTCTCGACGGATTTTTCTTTTTGTAAAAACTACGCTCGCTTCTTCTTGGAAGCCTTTTTCTTTCCTCCCTTCTTTGCTTTCTTTTTCTTGGCCATTTTATTTTAAAATAAATTTTTTAATTATAGTTTGCAATAAAACACGACCAGAAATTTTATTGCGGAAACATCTTAATTATCTCGCATATTAAAATTTAACACAATACTTTTTCTACAAAACTGTGGATAACTCGCTATTTCAAAATAAAAAAAATCACAAAAATTTTTTGTGATTTTTTTTATTTTATTATTTTCATTTGAGGCGGGTGATGGCTAGCCTCCAGCATATGTGCCTATGTGAGTGCGACCACCCGCCACAGATAAAAACGATTCATAAGGAAATTATAGCATAAACTTTTACTTTCGGGCTGCTGGGAATCGAACCCAGTCCTCGCCCTCCCGAAGGGCGTATACTACCGGTATACTACAGCCCGGTGCCGTGGGGGAGATTTGAACTCCCAAGGATTGCTCCATACGCTTCTGAAGCGTACGCGTATACCAATTCCGCCACCACGGCATTTTTTTCAATTCTTTTTCTTTCTTGATTTATTATGTTAATATAATCTATATGGCTCTAGAAGGCAAAAAGCTTCCGCATGTAAAATCGGAAGTCGCGACAGAAAAACTTTTTTATCAAAGAGTCTGGGAAATGATGTCAAAAAATCCATCGCTTGCAAATATGAAAATGAGATACAAAATAGGAGAGAGCGTTTTGATTAACTCGAAACTTCCGATTAGGGTAATAGTGAAGAAAGCTGAAGCGGGATTATATTTGGTACATACGGAAGAAGTTAAAGAAGAAAAAGAAAGACGAGCCTTAATAGCTAATGAAGATATGTTGTTGCCTTTTAATTAACTTAAATTTTGGCTTTCTCCAGTATGTGTTCCATCACATGGTGCGCTTTGGCGCCAACGGATTGGCAGGCTCGAGAGAAATGCGAATTTTTTTTTACATCCGGTAAAAAAGAAAATCCGACAACATATGCCCTACCCCGGGGATGCAGGATAAAATCAACTTTAAGATAATACTCCGCGCCTATATGAGAGTGTAACTCCCGCGCAAGACTGGAGAGGTTTTCTTTTTCTTTTTTTGAAAAATCTTCCGGAGGAAAAACATAGATATCTTCTCCTCTCCACTCTCGAAGCGAATGAGTGGAAACGGTTTTGCCCAAGATAAATTCTTCTATTAAAATGCTTTTATTATGCCGAACTCCATCTTCAATCGCCTCCACAAGCTCCGGAAAAGTTTTTGCCATATGGATGCCCATCCCGTTAGAGGCAGAGGGTCGCTGCGAGCCCTCGCGGCCTCTAACGGGACCCATATCCGCATCTTCAGTGTAAGACTTTACAATCCAAGGCGCAGAAAATTTTTGATGTATCTCCTTTGCTTTTTGTGTCGCATATTTCTGGATAGGCCCGTCGAAATCGGCCTGATATGTCGGCAAGACTATTTTCCTGGCAACATCCACTCCTATTTGCCGAAGATGTCGAGTAAGCATCTCATGATTATCACGGAGAAGCGCGGGAAAAACAGGGGTATTGACACTCGGAATACCCAATTCGTTCAGAATGCCGTTTTGGCTCGGATGAGCCACATTCCAAATCAAATCCACTTTATGCGCTAAATCCGAAATATTGATCGGTATTCCGCTCGCATGCCAGATATAATTTTTATCAATAAAAATATCTACAGGCTTATATTTTTCCGATAAATGTTCAGTAATGTGAGAAATAATATCTCCGCCACTTGCGAGCGAGAACTCATAATGATCCCCCGCCATCCCCCGCACTATCCCGACTTTGATTTTAGCGTCTGATCGCATGAATAAATTATACCAAAAACACCCCGCTTGTGCGAGGTGTTTTTGGTATAATTTCGTTCCTATTTAATCCATTCTTTTATATCAATTTCGGATTGTTTAATAATGCTTTTCATTGTTTTTGGATGAATTGCTTTATTACTGTGAAAAGGCACGCAAATTTGGTGAATCGTTCCTTTTACTGAGCCAACATAAAAATAGTGGCTACCTTCAACGTGGCTTAATCGGAAATTATAATCAGAAAGAAATCTCTTTACATCTGCGAAACTCCAATTATTAATTCCACGAGGCATATGCTATGCGATCATTCTCTCGCCAAAACTATAAATTCGATAGGGGGATTTTATAGGCTTAGGGGAATTCAGTTTTTTCCAAAGATCCTCATATTCTTTGTCAGCAACTTGATTTAAAATACTTGGACGAATTTTTGATTTCTTGGCAGATACAACATACCCGCGAATAGCTTCATCGAGCATCAGAAAAACCTCGCGAGGATCGTCTCCAGTTTCAACGATATTAAACTCTAAGGCAACTCCCACCCATACATCTTTGTCCTTAAAGATTATGGTGCGAACAGAACCTTTCTGATATGTATTCATAATACTTTCATATTACCACCATTTTAATTTTGAAGCAAAGAAGATTCATAATGATCCCCCGCCATCCCCCGCACTATCCCGACTCTGATTTTAGTTTCGGATTGCATCCCGTTAGAGAATTGTCGCTAAAACTTTTTTGAATGTGTCGCTCATATATCAATTCTAACATACTCAATACCAAAAAACACCCCGAGTATCCTCGAAGGGTGTTTTTTGTTTACCCAACAGGTCTTGCCTATGGGGTTGCTGTTCTTTGTTTTGTTTCGTTCCTTCGCCCAGCCCTTTTATAAAAAGAGCTGGGTATAACTTTGGGTCTTTGCCTCATGTCAAATTCTTTTTAGGACATTGAATTATTGTCCATTACACGCTCAATTGAGGCGTGCAATATCGACTCACATACCAAGCTCTTTTGGAAAACCAAAAGGGCTTGGCGTTTTTCAAATTGAATTATTCCACGACCAGCTTCCGCTAGCCGTGCCTTGTTACGACTTAGTCCCTGTCACCGAGCTTACCTTAGGACCCACTTATGTGGATACTTCGGGTACTCCCGGCTCCCTTGACTTGACGGGCGGATTCGGCTTTTTAGAACATTGCCGGTCCCCACGTAGCGAGCGGATTTCCCGCACTACGCGAGTCCAAGAGTTTTTTGATTCATTTTCGATTTAAGTATTCTAATTTTATTTATTCCTGCCTTTGAAAAATGAGCTTTGTTTTTAATAAGCTCCGCTATTTTACAAAAAACATGAAAACTGTAATTCTTAGAGTAACTTTGCAAAGGATGTTGTTTAAAAAACGGAATAATTACATTTAGAATATCTGATTGAGCGCTTACCGTATACCGATAGCATTGAGCGTGATTAGCTCGTTGCTCTTTTTGAAAATATACAGCACCACACCCTATAGTATTCTTAATTTTCTCTAGAAGTTTTTTGTCCTTCTCCTGCATTTTTATATGAAAATGCATTTGAATTCTTACTCCACTTCTATAACGAGAAGACTCCCCTACATTTACATAGAAGCAACCTTCTCCATCTGTTAGTCCAACAACATACTCATTCGAAACTCTTGGTTTAGTCCTTCCCATACATCAATTATATCATGACTTGACGCATAGTACTACGACACAGCTGACTTCTCGCGTGCATAAGTTTCCATTAACACCCGAGATCTCCTTGGGTTATTTGTCATTCTTTTCCTTGCATCCTAATCGGGCTTTTGATTGATACTTCCCCATTACTCACCATATGGGTCGCATCGCCATTTTTCGATAGGCTACTTTTTGCTACTAGGATCCTTCAGTCCAAGCCTCACGGCTCTGGACTTACCCTTTCACTACTCTTTTGAGGTTGGATTTTAACCAACTAGACCTTGACAAACTGCCAAGCGCATTTAATTCTGAGTACAAGACTTGAGAACGTATTCACCGCAGTTTAGCTGACCTGCGATTACTAGCAATTCCA